>Ga0206677_10001182_pt1 | contig 24367 bp, 18 predicted proteins | sample M130m12015metaG_FD_155475 | JGI IMG/M metagenome (GOLD analysis project Ga0206677, IMG submission 155475) | Ammonia-oxidizing marine archaeal communities from Monterey Bay, California, United States - M1 30m 12015 | ecosystem: Environmental > Aquatic > Marine > Intertidal zone | place: USA...
ACCCGGAAGCGAACTAAGTGTAGCACTGTAAGTATTTGAAGCTCCCCTTTGTATGTTCCCTCCGTTTATTCTAAACTCAAAAGTACTACTTGCTATTGTAGATGTTGCTGTCATTGTTACAACGTCTCCTGAACAGAAGGTGTTGACCCCGCCAATTGTGTTAAGGCTTACATTAGGCTCGGGCGAAATTTGAATTGTAATTGGATTTGAATCTTCAAAACATCCACCAGTCACTTCAGAAAACACTCGAACTATTACTTGACTATTGTTTAATAAAGTAGAGGAAGTGGTTGCTGAAAAGCTACTGGTTGAAGAACGAGCTTGTAATACAACTCCATTCTCATCTCTAAATTCATAGCTTGCTCCTCCAGATGCAACAAAAATTCCAAGACCTGTATTATCACATAAAGTTAATGTTGCAGGAGCAGTTAAAGCTCCTGGACTAGCAATTAAATTCGGGATTGGAGCAGGTGAAATAGAAACCCTGTAAGGTGCCGAGGTTGATGAACAGGTAACAGAATTAATCTCACTGTAGGTAATTCTTTGATAAAAAGTAGTAGATGTTAAACCAGTAATAGGTGTGTAAGTTGACGAATTAGCTGCAGTGATAGGACTATATGAAATTCCATCAGATGAAGATTGCCAGCCATAAGTAATTGTTCCAGAGGCAACAGCCGCAGAGCCTACAATGGGGCCAGGAACTTCATTCAGACATACTGAAGCTGTTGTTGAAGTAATGGTTCCGTTAGAAGATATTACATTTTCAATCAAAGTTACACTTGCAACACTTGTGCATCCTGCTGGTGAAGTTACAATAACCTCAATAAAAGGATTCCCAGTCAGAGTAATCGGGTAATCACGAGTATTGAAAGTATTGGTAGTACTCGTTATGTATGAAGTACTATTGACAATGAATTCATAGGTAGCTGAAGCAACTCCACCAGATCCGGCTGTAAATATTACATCGGTTCCAGAACAAAAAACATTATTTGAGATAGATGGTGAAATACTGGCTACTGGAGGTGTTTCTAGGTCAACTTTAATAATTTCTGAATCTGCAAAACAAGAACTTGCTGAAGCAGTTTTGTAAACTCGAACTAAAACCTCATTACTGTCTGAAGGATTTGAAGCTAAAAAGGTTGTTGAAGCATCTCTTGATTGAACCGAGATGTTATTCACAAAAAACTCATACTCAGCACCTCCAGAAGCAATAAAACTTATGGTATTACTTGCACATGAAGTTATCGTTGCCGGGGCTGTAACTGCGCCACCGTTTGCAGTTAATCCCGGTATGGGTAAATTGTCTACACTAACTGTTATGCTGTTGGATGGTATTTCACATAAATATCCATTAAGGGTGTTTACGGTTAACCTTCTGTAATGTATAGTAGCTGGTGGAGCTGCTGCAGGTGAATATGTATCAGAAGTAGCAAACCGAATATCAATCCAATTCAAAGTATCTGTAGAAGTTTGCCATTGATAACTACCAGTCCCAGGAGATACAATTGTTACCCCATTAATTACACCGGAACTAACTGATGTTAAAGGAATAGGAGTTGAACCAGCACAAACCGCTTGTGAACCATCGATACTACCTGGATCTATGTTATTTACATTGACAATTAAATTTTGCTCGCTAAAACAACCTCCACTGTTTATAAGCCTAGTTGTAACAATATCACCATCAGAAAATATTGATTGTGAAGCAGTGTAAGTTCTTGAAGTACTTGTTTGAACAGCAGTATCATTGATATAAAAAATAATACTCGATGCTGCTGCCGACACGGTAAAAGAAACTGTTTCTGTGTTGGGCGTATTTCCAACACAGATAGTTTGGGCATCTGATGACAAAACTCCAGTTATGATTGGTGTAGAATCTACTGTAATAGTAACCACATTACTTGGAACTGTACAAACTAAACCACCAATTGTGCTGACTGCTAGCCTTCTATAAAAAGTTGTAGTAGACAAGTTACTGGGGTCATAATCTGCTCCATTTCCACCAGGACTAATATTTGTAAAAGTATTTGTATTTGTCCTTAATTGCCATTGATAAGTTAAAGTACCCGTTGCCGATGTAGGAGTAGTAATGGAAGTTAAGGCTGAAGGATCATCGTTATCACATATATTACTTGTTCCTCCAATGATATTATCTCCCACAATCGAATTGACTCTCACAGTAACAGAATCACTAGTTGGACAGCCACCACCGTTAGCTTGGGGGTAAACATCTACCCGTACAGTTTGACTATCGGTTAAAGTTAGCGATATAGTCGGAACACTAGAAGGAGGACCTTGAGAAGCTCCACCTACAAAAAATTCATAACTTTGATCGTTTGTGCTAGAACTTGCATCAAAGATAAAGACACTCTGTAATGCCATAGGAGGGTTTAAACCACCACATGCAACATTGTTACTAGTCACAAGTCTTGCTAAAGGAGGGGTACCTGCAGCTACTGTAACAGTAACTACATTACTTGAGACTATGCAAGTCTTTGAGCTTAAAGTGGATAAAACATTTCTACGAAATACTGTTGTTGAGGATAAACTCGAAGGAGTGTAATTAACTCCTACCGCACCATCAATATTACTGAAAGTATCTGTACCTATTCTGCTCTGCCATTGATATGTTATGGTCGGTGTTCCAGTAACAGTGGATCCAAGTAAATCAGAAACGGGACCATTAAAACAAACTGTTTGGGACCCAGTAATTGTATTGGCAACTAATTGTTCATTAACTCTTACCGTAATACTCTGTTCTGAAAAGCAACTGGTACCTAAAGCAGAATTTGCTCGAACTCGAACAACATCGAAATCATTTAGAGAGCCAAGAATCGGCGTAAAAGTATTCGAATTTAGGGCCGCCCTTACACGAATTCCTTCTACATAAAACTCAAAGGTAGAAGCACTTGTTGTTCCTGATGCGTCAAAAGTTACTGAATCTCCATCACACAACACATCAGACTGAAGTCCTGAGGTAAAGCTAATTACTGGTACCGAATTGGAGTCAACAGTTATGGTAACAGAGTTTGAAGCTGCCAAAACTTTTGAACTTGGACAAACACTGCCATTGAAATTGGAGTATACCAATCGTCGATAAACTCTTGACGCAGTTAGTGAACTTGGAGAAAAATCAACACTGTTAGCACCAAAAATAGGAGCAAAATTACCTCCTATTGATTTTTCTTCCCATTGATAGCTAATAGTTGCGCCTGCAGAGTTTGCTGTAGGGTTTGATATACCTATCAATGTGTTTGGTGTTCCCCCTTCACATATTGTTTGAGATGCTGATATTGAATTTGCTCCAGTTAAAGAATTAAGATAAAATGTCACACTTGCAACATCACTACAAGAATTTTCATTAGTAACACGAACTCTTATTGTGTTAACATCCAGAAAATTAACAGTGGTTGAAGCCAAATCAGAATCAAATATATTGGAGGTTACTCCCGTAGTTTGCAATGAGTTGTTTACAAAAAACTCATAGGTATAACCTACAACTGCTGGTCCAGCAGTAAATACAGGAAAATCTCCCGGACATGTAGTATCGAAACTGAGTCCTGTTGAAATAGAGGCAGAAGGGGGAGACTTAATGCTCATCACAATCGGATCAGAAATCACTGAACAACCATTCCCATCAGTAACCTGAACAGTAATTGAATCCAGATCAAGTAAATCTGTTCTTGAAATAGTTGAAACCGTACTACTTGCTCCTAAACTGGTACCACCATTAAAAAACTCATAACGCCCACTTCCTGCTCCAGAAGCCGTAAAAAGAACTGCCTCACCTACACAAGCAGTATTAGTTCCAGTCAAAGAGACTATAGGTTCAGGTAATACAGTTAGTCTAACTGTGTTACTTATTAACCTACATGTTTTATTATTGAATGTACTTATCGCTACACGTCTAAAATCAGTGTCAGTAGATACTGAAGAAGGTGTGTACAACTCACTTCTCCCAGCAGGAGAAGCAATTGATATAAAAGTATTTGTACCTGATCTACTTTCCCATTGATAAGTGATAGTCGCTCCGTCAGTTAAAGTTGAATTGGGAAGAGTTGGTGTTGATATACTTGTGAATGAAGTTAAAGGAGTTTGATTTTCACATACGCTGAATGAGTTTCCAATTGTGTTCGCCCCCTCAATGGCATTAATGCGAATTACAAATTGTGCCTCTGAAAAACAACTATCAGTTCCTGTACCTGAATATGCTCTTACTTTGATTACATCGTTATCATTAAAAGCACCACTCGCTAAAGTATATGAAGTGACAGATTGTGGGGTCGAAGGAGGTAGTGGTTGATCATTTTTATAAAAGATATAGCTTTGTGTACCAGTCGATAAAGAAGCATCTAAGATCAACGCATCTCCTTCGCAAAGAGTGTTACTGGAAGTTGAAGCATTGGATCTTAAACTTGCAACAGAAGTTGGATTCAATGTTATCGTTACAATATTTGAAGTAGCTGATGCGATGGAGGAATTACATGTTATGGAACTAAACCTTGGATAGCTCAAACGTCGGTAAGCAGTTGTTTGTGTTAGTATGGGTGGATCGAAAGTTAGTCCAGTCTCTGCAGGGGTTATTGGTAAAAAATTTCCATCTCCATCAATATCTTCTTCCCAAACATGAACAATATCACCTCCAAGATCGGATAAGAAATCTGATACATTTGAAATTGGATCAGGATCGACCCCAGCACATACACTCGTTGTTGTGGTGGTAATTTGGTTTGACCCTGAAAAGGTATTGTAACGAAGAGTAATGGTGTCATCGTCAAAACACAAACCACCAGCACCTGTATCATTCCATGTTCTTACCCGAACATCATGCCCATCAAGAGTAATTGAAGCAGTCCCCAAAGAAAATGTTGCTTGTGAAGAGCTTGCTTGTACTGAAACATTATCCAAATAAAATTCATATCGTGGATTTACCGCATCAGCACCAGTTGCTAATGCAGTAAACAATACATCTTCTCCTGGGCAAACAACATCATTACTTTTATCGGAAATTAAAGTACCTACGGGGACAGGATGAACCAAAACTCTTATTGGATTTCCAGTGACTCCACAATTATCCGTGTTGTATGAGGTGACATTTATGAGTTGATTGGTAACCAGCCCTGTTGTAGCGTATGTGTTAACATTTACTAGATCTTGAACAATAACTCCGGCTATATCAAATTGATGTCTTAACCCTGCGGTGTTTGGTAATACAGTAAAAGTTACGTTAGCTCCTTGACAGACATTGATGGTTCCACTTCCATATGGTCCAGCTGTTAGAGTCGGAGTAATTGGATTTGGAATTATGTCGATAATATAACTTGCAGAATTGTTTGCAGGTGATGTATCAGAGGCAACAGCAGTTGCTATTTCGACGTTAATATTAGCTTGGATAGCGTTGGAGAAAATGATGGGTTTGGACGCTGGCCAATCAAAAGTAGCATGACCCCCTGGACCCTCTATTGTATTGGCTGGGCTTCCTCCTTTAACGACTGGAGCAGAGGCATAGGTATGTACTAAAGTTGTTTGCCCTGAAGGAGAAAAAGTATTGCCTCCCGAAAGCGTCAAAGTGACTGTAATACTGCTCGCATTAGTTACTACATAATCAAGATTTCCAATATTATCTATTCTGAATTGTAACGGAGAACTTTCAGAGGAACAAATCTGAGGAGGGGTTCCTGTTGGTGGAATTATTATTTGAGGCCTATTGATTTCCAAATCAACCTGACCCAAAACATTCCCAAATGAAAGCATTAAAATAGCCCCTAGAAATAGGTGTTTATAGTATGTCAGTGTTTTATTAATCAAAATCTAAATGTAGTATATCTATTTTCTAACGTTTAAATTACATAAATATTGTGAATAAATTTTGCCAAATCCCTTACATTTTTCATGATGGGCTTCAGTTTAATCCACAAACTTTTTTTCACGCATCCAATCATCATTGTAAACCTTACCGATGTATCGGCTTCCTGAATCATGAAGTAAAACTACAACCACATCTTCACTGCTAAAATTATCTTTCAGCTGGATCAATCCCTTAATCGCTGCTCCACAGGAATTTCCCGCGAAAATACCTTCTTCCAATGCCATTTTTCGAGTGTAAACTGCTGCATCTTTATCGGTTACTTTTTCAAAAGCATCAATCACAGAAAAATCTACATTTTTAGGAAGAATGTCTTCCCCAATTCCCTCGGTCACATAGGGGTATATTTCATTTTCATCAAAAATACCAGTTTCATGATATTTTTTAAAAACAGAGCCATAGGTGTCAATCCCCCAAATTTTAATGTCTGGATTTTTTTCTTTTAAAAATTTACCCACTCCTGATATTGTTCCTCCAGTTCCTACTCCAACTACAAAGTGAGTAATCTTTCCATCGGTTTGTTCCCATATCTCAGGTCCGGTTTGTTCGTAATGTGCCAGAGAGTTGGATGGATTATCGTATTGGTTAACAAACCATGAATTGGGCAACTCTTCAGCAATACGTTTTGATGTGGAATAGTATGATCTTGGATCTTCAGGCGCAACATCCGTAGGACAAACAACTACCTCGGCACCTACCCCTTTGAGAACATCAAACTTTTCTTTGGATTGCTTATCTGTTGAGACACAAATTAACTTATACCCTTTAACAATTGCAGCCAGAGCCAAACCCATTCCAGTGTTCCCAGAAGTCCCTTCAACAATAGTGGCACCCGGTTTCAATCGTCCATCTGCTTCTGCATCTTCAACCATTTTAACTGCCATACGATCTTTGATAGAGTTTCCTGGATTAAAACTCTCAACTTTAGCCAAAACCAAAGCATCAACTTCGTTTGTAATTTTGTTTAACTTAACTAGTGGAGTATTGCCAATAGTCTGCAGGATATTTTCTGCGTATTTCATACAATAAAAATATTATATCAAATCTACATTAATTCTATGGGTTTCTATCAAGAAAAACGATATATTTTTATTGTATTCGCATAACTTTTGAAGGGTCTATTTTGATAACAATAAAAGAAGGTATATATAAAACTAAAGTGCATATAAAAACAATACCAGCATTCAAGATCAAAAAATTGGATAAAGACAATAAAACTGGTACTTCATAAACATAATAGGTTTTGGGTTCTAGGTGAATAAAATTGAATTTTTGTTGACCAAAAAGAAAAATTAAAGCAGTAATATTTCCGATCAATAAACCTTTAAAAATTATGTACAAAGCATTCCATAAAAATACACTTTGAATCATCCGATTTTTTGCTCCCAACGATTTTAATAAACCTATCATTTTTGAGCGTTCTAAAATCAAAACCAAGAGCGCTGTTGCCATATTCAAAGTTCCTACTAAAATCATCAAAAATAGAATAATCAATACATTAAAATCAAACAATGAAATCCATTCGAATAAACTTGGAAACATCAGATCAACGGTTACTGCATCAATTTGAGGTGGAATCTCATTGTAGATTTGAATGTTTTTTTTATCTAGATCTACATTTTGTTTTAAAAAAACCTCAAAGCCCCCAACCTCATCAGTATCCCACTTGTTGATTCTTTGAATGTGGCGTATGTCTGCAAAAAGATAAGTGTTATCAAAATCTGGAAATCCAGTTTCATAAATCCCAACAATACTAAAGTAACGGGTATTAGGAGTTCCTGTTTTGGATTCGTTCTGGAAATAGGCCGTTATTCGATCACCAATTCCTACTTGAAGTCGGTCAGCTAAAGTTTGAGACAAAAACACTTCGTTATTCAATTTTGATCTTGTATTGGGATAGTTCCCTGAAACTAAATATGAACTGAGGTTTTCCCAGCGATAATCTGCACCAACACCTTTCACAATTAGGCCTTCAAAATCTGTTTTTGATTTTACCAAAGCTGCTTTGCTAGCAACTCCTTGAAAATGTTCAACATCTGAAGAGGTATTCCATTTTTCTTGATTTAATTCAGAAAATTGAATGGGTTTTGTAGATACTTTAGAGTGGTTGTTTTCAAAGGGAGCGATGTAAAGCTCACCGCTAAATGCAACTATTTTTTTTTTGATTTCTTGCTGAAGTCCCAAACTTGTTGCAACAGCGATCATCATCATAATTAAACCAATAGCAATAGCCGAAACCGCAATTTTTATAATACGGCTCGATGCACTACTTTTATCAATATTTTGGTTGCGCATTCGATGCGCTAAAAATAATCCGAAATTCAAATGACTTATCCTATGGTTATTGCTTTCAAAAATACACTTTTATTATGGTTTATGCTGAGTCTTTTTGGTATTAGCCATGCTCAAAATCAGATAATAGTTGGAGCCGAACAAACCAAGGCCTATATACCCCTTTTAAAAAATAAAAAAATAGGGGTCGTTGCTCATGCTTCAAGTTTAATCAAAACCCCAAAAGAACCTGTTCATTTGATCGACACTTTGCAGGCTTGTAAAGTTGACGTTGTAAAAGTTTTTGCTCCCGAACACGGCTATAGAAGCAAGGCAGATAATGGAGAACATATTGACAATTCCATTGATCCTGAAACGCAAATTCCAATCATTTCATTACACGGTAAAAACAAAAAACCTCAAGCTGAAGATCTCAACGGAATTGAATTAATGGTCTTTGATATTCAGGATGTTGGTGTACGCTTTTACACATATATATCAACCCTCCACTTTGTCATGGAAGCTTGTGCAGAAAATAAAATTCCACTATTAATTTTGGATCGACCAAACCCCAATGCTCATTACATCGACGGGCCAGTTATGGAAGATGAATTCAAGAGTTTTTTGGGCAAACACAATGTTCCTATTGTTTACGGAATGACCTTAGGTGAGTATGCACAGATGATCAACAAGGAAGAGTGGCTAAATAATAAAGTTCGTTGTGAATTATCTGTAATTTCAATAAAAAACTACACCCACCAAACTCCCTATTCATTGGTAGTCAGACCCTCACCCAATCTTCCTAACGAACAGTCCATAAACCTCTACCCCAGTCTTTGTTTACTTGAACAAACTCCTGTAAGCATAGGAAGAGGCACCGAAATGCAATTTCAAATTTACGGACATCCAGATTTTAAGAACCTTGAATTTAAGTTTACCCCTTTTCCGAATTTTGGCGCAAAATACCCCAAGCAAGAAGGGATTGAATGCTATGGATTGGATCTGAGGAAACATCCAAAGATCAATCAAATCAATTTACAATGGCTCATAGATGCCTATGGAATGATCACAGATAAAAATAGTTTTTTCTTCGATCGATTTGAATTTATTGCAGGGACAAAATCACTCGAAAACCAAATTGAAAAAGGACTATCAGAACAAGAAATCAAAGCCAGTTGGAAGCCAAAAATAGATGCATTTAAAAAAACAAGAGCAAAGTATCTACTCTATGCCGACTAAAACTTAATCGAAGTTTTCATTCGTTCAACAATATCAAATGCAGCTGGGCATATTGCTGTGTTTTTTTGAGTTAATTTTGCGATTTGGTAGATTTTCTTTCTATCGGTGTGAGGAAATTCTCTACAAGCTTTAGGCCTAAAATCATAAATTGTACACGCATTGTCGTCTGCCAAAAAAGAACATGGAGTTTTTTTTAATACCCAATCATCATCATCGTCAACACGTAAATATTGTTGTTCAAATTGAGCAGGCTTCATCCCTAGATATTTCGAAATACGCTCAATATCTTGCTTGGTAAACAGCGGACCTGTTGTTTTACAGCAATTTGCACAAGACATACAACTAGTCTCTTCAAAAACTTCATCATGTATTTGGGCTACTTGAGTATCTAAATTCTTTGGAGCTCTTTTTTTTAATTTGTTGAAAAAATTTTTGGTCTCAATTGCTTTATCTTTGGCTTGTTTTGGAAGAATCAGAAGACGCTCTTGCATATTTTAATTTTCCATAAAATTACAACTAAATTGAAAGCACAAACGGATATTTTTGGAAAAGCATTAGAAGCGTATTTTCAAAATCAAAAAAACCAAGTTTTAACCACTTGGACAAATCTTACGGAAGAAGACGATGTTCCACTATCTTACTTTTATAGGGGTTTTAAGCAAATGCCCCAGCTAGAAAAAAAAGCTCTTCAACTGACTTGGGGTAAGGTTCTTGATGTTGGTTGTGGATCGGGAAGTCATAGCCTTTATCTACAAAACCATAAAAAATTAGATGTTACCGCTTTGGATATTTCAGAAGGAGCTGTAAGAGTAGCCCAGCAAAGAGGTGTTCGTAAAACCGTATGTACCTCAATCTTGGATTTTGAAAACCAAAAATTTGACAGTATTCTTTTACTTATGAATGGAATGGGAATTGGAAAATCAATTGAAAAGTTACCTCTACTCTTCAGTCATTTAAAAAGTTTGTTGACTCCCGAAGGCTCTATTTTTGTGGATTCTTCTGACCTAATTTATCTCTTCGACGAAGATGATATTGCTCTTTGGAAAGAAGATGAAATTTATTACGGAGAAGTTAATTACGGGATTCGCTTTGAAAATGAGTCCGAAGAATTTCCATGGCTTTATGTTGATCCAGATAAATTAAAAAATACCTGTATGAAAGCAGGATTAAATTTTAAAATCATAGAAAAAGGGCCAAATTACGACTACCTCGCCGAATTAAAATTTTAGGGTATGTTTAAATATTTATGGGTTTGAAGAGAAACTTTCCATTTGGGATTTTTCAAAACATAATCCACCATTTGAGGCATCATTTGTTCACGTTTACTCCATTCGGGTTGCAAAAATAAGATACAGTTTTCCCCAACAAATTGGGCTTGTTCTTCTGCAAACTTAAAATCATTTTGGTTGTGAATAATCATTTTTAATTCATCAGCCGCCAAATAGGCTTCGGCAGTGGGTAATTTTGTTTTCTTCGGTGAAAGACAAAACCAATCCCATGAACCGCTCAACTCATAGGCTCCCGAGGTCTCAATATGAGTGATAATCCCTTGATTTTTGAGTTCCGAAGTCAGCGTATGCATCGGCCACATCAGGGGCTCTCCTCCTGTAACCACAACAGTATCGGTGTATTTTTTAGCTTCTTTTACAATACTATCAACAGCGGTGGGTGGGTGCAATTTCGCATCCCAACTTTCTTTCACATCACACCAATGACATCCTACATCGCATCCGCCTATTCGAATAAAATAAGCTGCGCTTCCTTTGTGATGTCCCTCGCCTTGAAGCGTGTAAAAAGCCTCCATTAAGGGTAAATATTTTCCCTGATCTACATTTTGCTTGAGCTCAATTTCTGTCATACAGCAAAGATAATCGAATATTGAAAAGCCTGTGACTAGAACTCCATAAATCCGCTCTAAAAAAGGGTAATCGAAAAAAAGCCTACCTTTAAACATGGAAAATATTTCTCCTTTTCACTTAGCCATCCCTGTAAACAACCTCGAAGTTGCTAAAGAATTTTATGAAAAAACACTGGGGTTGATTCCAGGAAGAGCAAGTGATCACTGGGCGGACTACAACTTCTTTGGACACCAATTAGTGTTGCACGAAGAAGTTGATTTCAAAGGTCACAAACACTTTAACAATGTGGATGGAAAATCAGTTCCTGTTCCACATTTCGGAATTGTACTCCCCTGGGATGATTTTCAAAACTTCAGCGAACATTTAATTTCACAAAACATAGACTTCGAAATTGCTCCTTATCTGAGATTTGAAGGGAAACCAGGAGAACAAATGACCTTATTTTTTTATGATCCATTTGGTAATGCTTTAGAATTTAAATGCTTTAAAAATACAGATCAATTATTCGCTACTTAATGAACAATATAGCACAAGTAAATCGTCTTTTTTCAATCGTTTTTGACCCTGAAATTCAAAAGCGCTTTGAACGAATCATGCTGATTTTAGCTGGGGTTGGCTTTTTAGCACATCTACTGCTAATCGTTCTAAAATCCAATGAAGTATGGTTTTTGGCTAATGTTAACAGTGAACTTTTAAATGACCCCATCACGGCCATCTACACACCATTTTCGTTGATTTTATTTTACGAAGTTTATTTACTTGTATTTTACTTGCCACGTTCTTTTACCTCTTGCGTTTCCAAACAATTTGAAATCATTTCACTCATTGTAATTCGTAAAATATTCAAAGACATTCCTTTGATGGATTTAGAAGGTGATTGGTACTTGAGTCAGCATAATCTAGAACTGGCAGTTGATCTTATCGGGTTTTTACTTCTTTTCTTGCTGATTTACTGGTTTAGTGTAGGAAAAAGAAGACTTCCCAAACGGGCTGTTGAAGACCCCAAACTATTAAATTTTATTGCCTCAAAAAAAATGGTTAGTCTTGTTTTGCTTGTAATATTAATTGTAATGTCTTTCTATTCCCTAGTAAACTTGATCATGGACTTTTACTTCAACGAAGTAGTAAACAATGTTGATGGCGTATTTTTCAATCAATTTTTTACACTCTTAATTCTTACCGACGTAGTCATACTTTTAATTTCTTTTCGATACACTGAGGAATACAGTAAGCTAATCAGAAATACGGGTTTCATAATAGCTACCATCTTAATCCGCCTTTCGTTTTCGGCAGATGGATTTTTGAATATTATCCTTATTTTAACTGGAGTAAGTTTTGCGTTGCTGATTCTACAAATCTACAATGCAATGGAAAATCCTAAGCTTGATTCCACTGTTTAGCCAATAAAGTGTTTTGCAACAACATGGCAATGGTCATGGGTCCCACTCCTCCAGGAACAGGGGTAATAAAACTTGCTTTAGCTGCTATTTCATCAAAAGCAACATCTCCTTTGATCACATATCCTTTAGGATGGTTTTCGTCAGCTACTCTTGTAATCCCTACATCAATAACAGTAACGCCATCTTTAACCATATCGGCTGTTAAATATTCAGGAATCCCAAGCGCCATGACAATAATATCTGCCTGTTTGGTGAGGCTCTTAAGGTTCTGGGTTCTGCTATGGGCTAGGGTTACCGTAGCATCACCTGCTGTCCCTTTTTGACTCATCAAAATACTTATTGGACGTCCAACAATATGACTTCTTCCAATAACCAAACAATGTTTTCCCGATGTAGGTACTTGGTAACGTTCCAACAACTGCATGATCCCAAAAGGTGTTGCAGGTATGAAGGCATCTAAATCTAAAGCCATACGCCCAAAATTCGCAGGATGGAAACCATCAACGTCTTTTTTGGGATCAATTGCCAATAAAATTCGTTCCTCGTTTATGTGTTTTGGCAAAGGCAACTGAACAATGTATCCATCGATATTTTCATCTTGGTTCAACTGATCTATCTGAAGGAGTAATGCTTCTTCGATAATATCATCCTCCAAACGAATTAGAGTCGATTCAAAACCAACATATTCACATGAGCGAACTTTGCTGCCAACATAGGTCAAACTGGCACCATCATTTCCTACCAAAACAGCTGCCAAATGAGGAACACGTTCTCCCCTATCTTTCATAGCAGTAACTTTGGCTTTAATTTCTTCTTTTATTTTGGTGGAAGTTTTATTTCCGTCTAGTAATTTCATCTTTTTATCTTAAACCTTGAAACATTTGCATCATTTGCTTTCCTTTACTGCCTTGCATCATCTTCATCATCTTACTCATTTGATGAAATTGTTTGACCATTTGATTGACTTCTGTAAGATCACGTCCAGAACCTATGGCAATTCTTTTCTTTCTATTCATATTTAAGAGTTCCGGGTTTGATCGTTCGCTTGGAGTCATAGAACCTATTATTGCTTCGATGTATTTGAAAGCGTTATCATCAATATCTACATCTTTTATCGCCTTTCCCACTCCAGGAATCATTCCCATGAGGTCTTTCATATTCCCCATTTTTTTAACCTGCTGAATTTGCGAAAGGAAGTCATCAAAACCAAATTGATTTTTGGCTATTTTCTTATTTATTTTTCTTGCTTCTTCTTGATCAAACTGCTCTTGAGCTCTTTCTACTAATGAAACTACATCTCCCATTCCAAGAATACGATCTGCCATACGGTCGGGATAGAAAATACCCAAGGCTTCCATTTTTTCACCCGTACCAATGTACTTGATCGGTTTCTGAACAACTGTTTTAATCGACAATGCAGCTCCTCCACGAGTATCCCCGTCTAGTTTTGTTAAAACTACTCCATCAAAATTCAAAACATCATGAAAGGCTTTGGCAGTATTTACTGCATCTTGTCCCGTCATAGAATCTACAACAAATAAGGTTTCATCAGGTTTAACCGCTTTGTGAATTTCTGAAATCTCTTTCATCAAAACCTCATCTACTGCCAAACGACCAGCAGTATCGACAATTACAACATCGTGTTTATTGGCTTTTGCAAAAGCAATTCCATCCAATGCGATTTTAACGGGATTTTTTTCTTCTGGATTTTTAAATATTCCTGCTCCTACTTGCTCAGCCACAACAGTCAACTGATCAATTGCAGCAGGTCTGTAAACATCACAAGCTATTAAAAGGGGATTTTTACTTTTTTTATTTTTTAGATGCAAAGCAAGTTTTCCTGAAAAAGTTGTTTTACCTGAACCCTGAAGACCTGACATCAAAATCACACTGGGTTTAGAAGATAAGTTAACTCCAACAACCTCACCTCCCATGAGGTCAGTCAATTCGTCTTTTACAATCTTAACCAAAAGTTGACTCGGATTAAGTGTAGTCAATACGTCTTGTCCAAGTGCTTTGTCTTTTATTCGATTGGTAAATTCTTTTGCAATTTTGAAGTTGACATCAGCATCGAGCAATGCTCTTCTGACCTCTTTTAGCGTTTCAGCAACATTAATTTCGGTAATCTTTCCATGTCCCTTTAGAACCTGAAGGGCTTTATCTAGCTTACCACTTAAACTATCAAACATTAGGCATTATTTTATTAAAGCAAATTTACTTTTTTTCATGGAATTGCAGAAGTAATCTAAAGCAGAATTTATTTGTCCTTAATCTTAGAACAGCAATCCAATATTGAACAAATTACTCAAAATCAAGCATTCCCATTACGATGGTATGTGGAAAAGTAATTGCAGCCAGAAAAGTAAAGAATAATGGAATAAAATAATCGGAGTTAATATCGAAATAAAAATAAAAAATAAATAAACCCAACAAAGACATTATCCAATAAATAAATGATGACTTAAAATATTTCTTAAGTGATGTTGTCGACATTTCATCATTTAAATAAAGTATCTGATCGTTAATGGATGGAATACTGTGCCAAAAAACAAAATAGGCAGAAAAAGATAAAAGTAAACTTGTGTTAGCAAAGAGTATACATAAAAACACTAAAACCAAACTTTCTTTGACAAACAACCTAAAGTCAATCGGCAGAAAAAATGCCGATACACTAAAACCTATTCCCAAAATCAAAGCTGACCAATAAAAGAAATTTACCGTAAAAGTAAGCCCGCTTATTTGATGAATTAATATTTTAACTTCTTCAATATGGATGATAAACAAGAGCGAAAAAATCAACAAACCATAGAAAGTAAAACCGATTTTTTTTAAAAACATGGAAGCCTTTTGTTGATTCAAAAAAGAAGACCAATGTTGTTCTCCAAAATGAAAACCACTAAAGAGAATAAAAAAGAATAGTCCAAACTTCGGGAAATAAAAGAATAAAAAGCCTCCTAATAAAACAACGGTTAAGTAGAGGGCTATTAAAATTAAGAAAAAGTTAAAATGAGTATTGCGATATTTTTTTTGTATCAGCTGAATGTCATTTGCGCCGTGAATAAGCCCTGCTGAAAAAATTAAAAACAGACCCAAAAAATCTTGAACACTAGCGTTCACAAGGTATCCTAACAAAATTAATGCTATTGTTATCGAAATAGAAATTTGGTAATATTTAGCCTTCAATATCACGATAAATTCATTTTTTTGTTAAAAAAATTAACATATATACGGTAAGTAAGTTTAATTTTATTTAAATTTACCTAAACAAAAACAAATAATTAAATTTTATTATGGAAAAATTTTTAAGTTTTATGGCTGTAGTTCCAGAGATGGCTACAGATGATTATGTAGGGTTCACATTCTTTGTTGGATGTATGGCAATGATGGCAGCATCAGCGTTTTTCTTCCTTTCAATGAGCTCTTTTGATAACAAATGGAAAACTTCTATTTTGGTATCTGGATTGATTACATTCATCGCAGCTGTTCACTACTGGTACATGCGTGATTATTGGGCAACAAATGCTACATCACCAACATTCTTCCGTTATGTGGACTGGGTACTTACTGTTCCGTTAATGTGTGTTGAATTTTATTTAATTCTTAAGGCTGCTGGAGCAACTAAACAATTGATGTGGAAATTAATCTTCCTTTCTGTTGTTATGTTAGTAACAGGATACTTAGGAGAGGCAGTTTACACCTCTGGAACAGGACCTGCTCTTTGGGGACTTATTTCAGGAATCGCTTATTTTGTGATAGTTTACGAAATCTGGATGGGTGAAGCTTCCAAGCTTGCTAAGGCTGCTGGAGGAGCAGTAGAATCTGCTCACAAAACACTTTGCTGGTTTGTGTTAGTAGGTTGGGCTATTTATCCTATTGGGTACATGGCTGGTACTGAAGGATGGTACAGCGGCTTGTTCGGAAGTCTAGAAATGGACGTGATTTACAACATTGGAGATGCTATTAATAAAATCGGATTCGGTTTAGTTGTTTACAATCTTGCTGTAAATTCAAAATAAGTTTTTAGGCTGAGCCTAGAAATTTTAAAAAAACCGCTCTATGAGCGGTTTTTTTTATTCTTATTTCATCTACATACGATTAGGGACATTTATTCCCAATAAACCAAATGAATCTTTTAATGTACGAGCTACTTCATAAGACAAAGCTACTCTGAAATTCTTCAACTCGTCTTGAGCGTCTCCCAAGATCGAAATATTCTGGTAAAAAGAATTGAACATCTTTACCAAATCGTAGCTGTAATTAGCAATAATAGCAGGACTGTAAACTTTTGCAGCTTGTTGAATTACCCCAGGGTAAAGCATCAAGTGTTTTATGATTTCTTTTTCTCTAGAATCCAAAATCAAATCGTTCTCTATTTTGATTTCTTCAAGATTTACTTTTTTTAGTATTGATTGTATTCGGGCATAAGTGTATTGAATAAAAGGACCTGTATTTCCGGCAAAATCAACCGAGCTTTCGGGGTCAAATAAAATACGTTTCTTAGGGTCTACCTTCAAAATAAAATATTTTAGCGCTCCCAAACCTATCTTTTCATACAAAGATGATTTCTCTTCCTCGGACAATCCATCTAATTTACCTAAATCTTGAGAGATCGTTTTTGCGGTTTGTTTCATTTCATCCATCAAATCATCAGCATCAACAACGGTTCCCTCTCTACTCTTCATTTTCCCTTGAGGCAAATCAACCATCCCATAACTCAAATGGAAAAGAGATTGTGCCCAATCGTACCCTAATTTTTTTAAAACTAAAAACAGTACTTGAAAATGGTAATCTTGCTCATTACCAACCGTGTAAACCAAGCCTGTCATCGATGGGTTGTCACGGTAACGCTGCAATGCAGTCCCTAGGTCTTGAGTCATGTAAACTGCTGTTCCATCGGAGCGTAACAATAGTTTTTCATCAAGACCTTCATCAGTGAGGTCAACCCATACCGAACCGTCTTCTTTTTTGTAAAATACAGATCGTGATAATCCTTCTTCGATCAATTCTTTACCCAGCAAATAGGTTTCACTTTCATAGTAGAAAGAATCAAAAGAAACCCCCATCATTTCGTAGGTTTTAGCAAATCCATCGTAAACCCATGAATTCATCTTCCCCCATAAGTTTACTGTTTCTAAATCTCCAGATTCCCATAATCTAAGCATTTGCTGTGCTTTGATGAATAATGGTGCATTTGCTTTTGCATCGTCTTCTGACAACCCTTCGGAAATTAAAACTGCAACCTCTTCTTTGTATTTTTTATCAAATAAAACATAATAATTTCCTACCAGCTTATCCCCTTTCAAACCTGTACTTTCTGGAGTTTCTCCATTACCATAATCTTGCCATGCAACCATAGACTTACAAACATGGATTCCTCTATCATTAATGATTTGAGTCTTTACAATCTTTTTACCACTTGCCTCCAAAATATTAGCCACTGCAAAACCCAAGAGGTTATTGCGAACGTGACCCAAATGTAGGGGTTTGTTGGTATTTGGAGATGAATACTCTACAAGAACTGTAGGGCTGGAATCATCCAAGGGAGTTTTTCCATAGTTGGGTTTTTTGCGGATCTCTTGCAGCTCTTGAACAAAAAAAGCATCTGAAATTTCTATGTTCAAAAACCCTTTGACAACATTAAATCCTTTTACCCATTTTAAACGTTCAACCAACGCATTGCCAATAGCTTCTCCAATTTGTACTGGATTCCCTTTTATGGCACGTAATAAACCAAAAACAACCAAGGTTAGGTCTCCCTCAAACTCTTTACGAGTTGCTTGGAATTCAAAATCAGTAACCGTTACATTAAAGGTGTCTTGAATAATATGCTCTAAAGCTGGTGCAAGTTGAATGGATATGTTGTTCATAAATGAATTTCGGCAAATATAAATATTATGAACAAATTATTAGGTCTAATAGATATCCATTATCTTTAAATAAAAAATGCTTTTAAATGTTTCGTACAACGATCCAAAAATAAAAAAACAAATCGACAGCGAAGTTGGAGCCCCTTTTTCTTTGAGAGAACGTTGGAAGTTAGGTGGCATTGGTTCCTCAAAATTAAACATCACTCACGCCTCTATTGACATCCACAACCTTCTAGTTTTAGACAACAACAACTGCAGTTGCAATATTGAACTCAGGCCCAAAGGAATCATCGTACGATTTAGAAGTCTTTTAGAAACTTATGGCCTTATTATTCCTTATTACAAATTGAAAATTTACAAAGGTCAAGCCCAAGAATATTCTATTTACAGAGATCACTACTGTATTAAAATTGCAGCTGCCGAAAAAAAAATCCACCAATATTTCAAAAAAATTAACGCCCAAAAAATCAGTGCATTGCCTACACCTTTTGATGAATCTTAAAAACAAACTTGCATGAAAATTTTATTGACAGGTGCAAATGGGTACATTGGTATGCGTTTACTTCCTAAATTACTCGATGCTGGTCACGAGGTAATCTGCACAGTAAGAGATCCAAAAAGATTATCAATAACAGAGGATATTCTTCAAAAAATTAAAGTAATTACCGTTGACTTTTCTGACGTAACAGAGGCAGAGAAAGTTCCGAATGACATTGATGCAGCCTATTATCTACTTCATTCAATGTCCTCAGATACGGGTGATTTCGAAGAAACAGAGAACCGTTGTGCTCTTAACTTTTGTAGTCTTCTCGAGAAAACAAACATAAAACAAGTCATCTACTTGAGTGGAATTGTGAACGATCAAAACTTATCCAAACATTTGCGTTCTAGAAAAAACGTTGAACAAATTTTAAAGAACGCATCTTTTGATTTAACCGTTCTTAGAGCCGGAATCATTGTGGGTTCTGGGAGTGCATCCTTTGAAATTATTAGAGACTTATGCGAAAAAATTCCATTTATGATTACCCCAAAATGGGTACGAACCAAGTCTCAACCCATAGCCATTAGAAACGTAATTGAATTTTTGACAGGTGTGCTAATGCACCCTAAATGTATGAATGATTCTTTTGACATTGGGGGCTCTGATATTTTAACCTACAAACAAATGCTGCATTCTTATGCACGCATAAGAGGTTTTAAAAATTGGATCTGGATCTTCCCAGTAATGACTCCTAGACTTTCATCTTACTGGCTTCACTTTGTTACTTCCACATCTTACCCTCTTGCTGTACAGCTTGTAAATAGTATGAAAATGGAAGTAATCGCCAAAGACAACAGACTACAATCCATACTCAAAATAAAACCTTACTCTTACAAGGAGGCTATTGAAATGGCTTTTAAGAAAATAGAACAAAACCTTGTAATAAGTAGCTGGAAAGACAGTATGGTAAGCGGTAGACTTCCAAAAGGTCTTAACCAATTCATACAGGTTCCAAAATTCGGGGTACTTAAAGATGCCCAGCAATTGAAGTCTATTGATCCTGAACATACCTTGAAATCTCTTTGGAAGATTGGGGGAGATCAAGGTTGGTATTACGCAAATTGGCTATGGGAATTAAGAGGATATTTGGATCAGTTGATTGGGGGGGTTGGTTTACAAAGAGGAAGAACACATACGAACAAAATTTTCACTGGTGATTCCTTAGACTTTTGGAGGGTTTTACTTGCAGACAAAAAAGAAAAAAGACTTTTACTTTACGCTGAAATGAAACTTCCAGGCGAGGCATGGCTTGAATTTAAAATTGTTGAAAACACCTTATTTCAAACCGCTACATTTCGCCCACGAGGTCTATGGGGCAGATTGTATTGGTACAGTTTGGTTCCTTTTCATTACTTTATTTTCAATGGAATGATTAGAAACATTGCGAAAAAGAAGTAGGATGCAGTTTTTTACCTGTTTTTAAGTGTTTTAAAGGCTTTACCTGTTGCTCCGGTGTAAATTTGTCTTGGACGGCCAATAGGTTCGTTATTCGTTCTCATTTCGCGCCACTGGGCGATCCAACCGGGCAAACGACCTAAAGCAAACATTACGGTAAACATTTCGGTTGGAATTCCAAGAGCTCTGTAAATAATTCCGGAATAAAAATCAACATTAGGGTATAATTTACGATCTACAAAATAAGAGTCGGAAAGCGCTTCTTGTTCCAGACCTTTTGCTATGTCCAAAATAGGATCTACAATTCCAAGTTCATTAAGAACTTCATCTGCAGCCACTTTGATAATCTTTGCTCGAGGATCAAAATTTTTGTAAACTCGGTGTCCAAACCCCATCAAACGGAAAGAGTCATTCTTATCCTTAGCTTTAGCCATGAACTTTTTGGTATCTCCACCATCGGCTTTTATTGCTTCCAACATTTCAATAACTGCTTGATTTGCTCCTCCATGAAGTGGTCCCCAAAGAGCAGAAATCCCTGCTGAAATTGAAGCAAATAAACCAGCATGAGAAGATCCAACAATACGAACTGTTGAAGTTGAACAGTTTTGTTCGTGATCAGCATGTAAAATCAATAACTTGTTTAAAGCTGCTGTTATTGTAGGGTTTGGGTTGTAATCAGTGTTGGGCTTTTTAAACATCATTTTGGCAACATTGTCAACATATGACAATTTACTGTCGCTGTAATTCAGTGGAAGCCCCTTAACCTTTCGCTGTGCCCAAGCAACAATAACGGGGAATTTAGCCATAATAGTCACAATGGCTTTGTACATGTCTTCTTCAGAATCTACGTCAACTGATGAAGGATTGAAGGCAGTCAGAGCTGATGTTAATGATGCTAATATGCCCATAGGATGGGCGGTCTTAGGAAAGCTCTTCAAAATAACTTTTAAATCCTCATCAACAATTGCTTCTTCATTAATATCTACCTGAAATTTATCCAGTTGAGCTGAAGTAGGCAATTCTCCAAAGATCAATAAATAGGCAACTTCAAGAAAATCAGCACCTTTGGCTAAATCCTCAATGGCATAACCTCTGTATTTCAAAATACCTTTTTCACCGTCTAGAAAAGTAACTCCACTCTCACAAGAACCTGAATTTTTAAAACCAGGATCTAAAGTAACAAGACCTGTTAAAGCTCGAAGTTTTTTTATATCGATTCCTAATTCATCTTCAGTTCCTCCCACTAATGGGAATTCATAGGTTTCATTTTTGTAAGTTAGTTTTACTGATTTTTTCATTTTGAAGTTATTTTGAAGAATGCAAATTTAGTGAATTTTAAGCATTTTAAACAAAAAAAGGGGCGCAAAGCCCCTTTTGATATTCAATGGATATTCAATTAGATTTTAAATGCATTTCTTTTTGGGAAGTAAGCTATATCATCAAGTTCTTCCTCAATTCGCAACAATTGATTGTATTTTGCCATACGGTCGCTTCGAGAAGCAGATCCTGTTTTTATTTGCCCCGTACTCAATGCTACTGCAAGATCGGCAATGGTATTGTCTTCAGTTTCTCCAGAGCGGTGAGACATCACGGAAGTGTACCCTGCATTATGAGCCATATTGACGGCTGCAATGGTTTCTGTCAAGGTTCCGATTTGATTTACTTTGATCAAAATAGAATTTGCAATCGATTGCTTTATTCCTTTTGAAAGGCGCTCTACATTGGTTACAAAAAGATCATCACCTACCAACTGTACTTTATCCCCTACTTTTTCTGTGAGTGATTTCCATCCATCCCAGTCGTTTTCGTCCATTCCATCTTCAATTGAAATGATCGGATATTGGGTTGTCAATTCAGTCAAATATGCAGCTTGTTCTTCTGAGCTTCTTTTTACTCCCTTGTCTCCTTCAAAAAGGGTGTAATCATAAACCCCGTTTTCATAAAACTCAGCAGCAGCACAATCCAAAGCAATCATGACATCTTTGCCTGCTGTGTAACCAGCATTTCCTACAGCTTTGATGATTGTTTCTAGGGCATCTTCTGTTCCGTCTAAAGTCGGGGCAAAACCTCCCTCGTCTCCAACAGCAGTACTTAAACCACGATCGTGAAGAACCTTCTTAAGGTGGTGGAATATTTCGGTACCCATTTGCATGGCATGAGAAAAACTTTCTGCCATAACCGGCATTACCATAAATTCTTGAAAAGCAATAGGTGCGTCAGAATGAGATCCTCCATTGATGATATTCATCATAGGAACTGGAAGTGTGTTTGCACTTACTCCGCCCACATAACGGTACAGAGGCATACCCAATTCGTTAGCTGCTGCTTTTGCTACAGCAAGAGAAACTCCTAAAATTGCATTAGCACCCAACTTTGATTTATTCGGTGTTCCATCCAAATCAATCATCATTTGATCGATCTTATTTTGCTCAAAAACAGAAGTTCCTAAGATATGTTCAGAAATTAGCCCGTTTACATTGTCAACTGCGTTACGAACTCCTTTGCCCATGAAAGCATCACCCCCGTCGCGTAACTCAACGGCTTCATGTTCTCCGGTTGAAGCTCCAGATGGTACAGCTGCTCTTCCTAAAATTCCGTTCTCTGTAACCACATCAACTTCTACAGTTGGGTTTCCTCTAGAATCAAGGATTTGTCGTGCATGAACTCGAATAATGATACTCATAAAATTTATTGATTTAATTGTGTGTTTTTATATTTTCGACAAAATTACTGAATAAATACTTCGAGTCATTAGGTCCAGGGGAAGCTTCTGGGTGATATTGTACCGAAAAGCATTTCTTATTTTTTATTTTAAGACCCGCAACTGTTTTGTCATTGAGGTGTATGTGTGAAATTTCTACATCTGGGTGTTGTTCTGCTTCCTCTCTGTTGACAGCAAATCCGTGATTTTGAGAGGTTATCTCTCCTTTGGCAGTTGCTATGTTCAGGACTGGATGATTTATTCCTCTGTGTCCATTAAACATTTTGAAGGTAGAGATTCCATTGGCAATTGCAATAACTTGATGTCCCAAACAAATCCCAAACAAGGGCAAGTCTCGCTTGATAATCTCTTTAGCAAGGGTTTGCGCATGGATCAAGGGTTCTGGATCACCAGGACCATTTGAAAGAAAATATCCGTCGGGATTCCAGGCTTCTAATTCCTCGAAAGTTGCATCATAAGGGAAAACTTTGATGTAAACATCGTGTAAAGCAAGATTGTCCAGAATACTTTTCTTAACTCCCAAGTCAACTGCAGCAACTTTGTAGGTTGCATCTGGGTTTCCATAAAAGTAAGGTTCTTGGGTAGAGACCTTGGAAGCTAATTCATTTCCAACCATTGAGGGTTGCTCTGCTAGTTGAACTTTTAATTCTTCAAGACGATCCACTTCAGTTGTAATCAATGCATTCATTGCTCCATTGTCACGAATGTAACGTACTAAGGCTCGGGTATCCACGTCAGAAATTGCAACTACATTTTGTTCTTTAAAGTAATCCAAAAGATCTTTTGTTCCGATCGGCCTAGTGTGTTGAAAACTAAAATTTTTACAGATTAAACCTGCTATCTTTATGGTTTCGGATTGATTGTCTATGGGTGTAGTTCCATAGTTCCCAATATGAGCATTGGTAGATACCATAAGTTGACCAAAATAAGATGGATCAGTGAAAATTTCTTGATATCCTGTCATTCCAGTATTGAAACATATTTCACCAAAAGCAGTACCTTCAATTCCAATTGATTTTCCAAAAAAAATTGCCCCATCTGCTAACAATACAATTGCCTTATTTCTTTTTTGATACTTCATAAACGGTCTAAAAAATTTTTACAAATAAACATAAAAAAAAGGATAAACAGTTACTGCTTATCCTTTGAAATTATTAGTAATTATTAACACTTTTACTCTTCACTCTTTTCTTCTGTTGAAGGAGTT
>Ga0206677_10001183_pt1 | contig 24337 bp, 28 predicted proteins | sample M130m12015metaG_FD_155475 | JGI IMG/M metagenome (GOLD analysis project Ga0206677, IMG submission 155475) | Ammonia-oxidizing marine archaeal communities from Monterey Bay, California, United States - M1 30m 12015 | ecosystem: Environmental > Aquatic > Marine > Intertidal zone | place: USA...
AGCTCGTCGCCGCCCGAGCCGCCTTTAATCCAACCCAGTAAACCCAACTGAAAGCGGCTGCGTAATGATTTTGCCAATACGGCGATATTCTCACCGTTGGGAGCTGGAACAATTAACGAGGCCACTTGGTCACGGGTGACCCCAGTATCTAGCAGCAGCAGCGTGCTTTCTGAGAGCAATGGCCGACCCCGAGCTGCACGTAGATCATTAAGCAATGGCAGTAATACCAGCGCTATATCGCTCCCGCCCGCCATGAGGGTTTCAATATAAGCCGGCAACTGAACAATGGCGCGGGTTAATGCCTCGATACTCTGATCGGTTGGAGCCGACTGCTGATTCTCAATCAACAACCTACAGGTGAGCTCCATTTCTTCTGCGAGCAAGCTGGCGCCATTAGCCTCGGCCATCTGCAGGGCGCCACCGGCACTATGCAACGCATCGGCGCAGATACTTAGATCCACAGCGCCACCGTCGCTGTCAATATATGTCTCAAGGACCTGGCGCGCTTCTCCCAAGGTCGCAAGCAACTCTTGATTTATCAGTGACAGCGATTCTGAAACTACTGCGCTCATAAGCTCTTTCGTCTATCCCTGGTTATTGCTTATGCCGAATGCTGATCAATAACATCAGCATCCTTTGGCTCAGCAGTAACAGTATCTTTGGTTTGCAAGCCTTCAAAATTTACACGTTCGAGAACAGCGGTCTCTGAAAATGACTCAGGCAATCGAAAACCTGCTACAGATTTACGCAACTGTGTTGCTAACTGCCCCAGCTTCTTAATTGAGTCGGTGGTTGAAGAGGCATTTTCAACCGTGGAATTACCAATCTCAGTCAACTCGCCCATATTCTTTTTCACGCCCTGCGCAGCAACTGCCTGCTCGCGTGCCGAGTTAGAAATATTTTGCACAAGCATGGCGATCTGATTTGACACCTGCTCAATTTCTTCAAGCGCAGCGCCAGCATTTTCCGCCAGCAATGCCCCGCCAACCACATCAGTAGTGCTGCGCTCCATCGATACCACAGCCTCATTGGTATCTGACTGAATTGTCCGCACCAAAACTTCGATCTGCTTAGTGGCATTAGTCGATCGCTCAGCCAATCTTTGAACCTCATCGGCAACAACCGCAAAACCTCGACCGGCCTCACCAGCCATAGACGCCTGAATTGATGCATTGAGCGCAAGAATATTGGTTTGCTCGGCAATATCATTAATCAACTCAACGATGTTACCGATTTCCTGAGAACTCTCACCGAGGCGTTTAATACGTTTAGATGTCTCTTGGATCGTCTCACGAATGGTATTCATGCCTTCAATAGTGCGGCGCACGGCAGCACCACCTTTATGCGCTACATCGACCGAATGACGTGCCACATCAGCCGAACGCTCGGCATCACCCGAAACCTCGTCAATAGAGACATTCATTGCGGTAATGGCTTCAGAAGCAAGCTTAATCTGCCGCAACTGTCCCGCTTGTGTTTCATCCAATCGGCGGGCGCTCACTTCTGATTGCTTGGTAGCACTATCAACCATGATGGTACTTTCTTTAATTGTGGTCACAAGCTCCCGCAGCGCTTCAACCGCGTAGTTAATCGAATCTGCAATCGCGCCGGTAATGTCTTCGGTTACCGTTAGCTGCGATGTCAGGTCACCATCGGCAAGATTTCCTAGCTCATCAAGCATCCTCAGAATGGCTTCCTCATCACGACCAGCCTGCATTGCCAATTCAGCAGTAACTGCTCGCCGACCAGCACCGCGGAAGTAAGAGAAAAGCATAATCAATAGCAATGCTGCGGCCAGTCCGAGCACCGTCAGCGGCGGGAGAAGTTCCGAGGCTAAGCCTCCATTGACGGCTGTCACTGTCGATGTTGACCCTTTGCTCCCCATCGCCGCCGCACTGGATTTCGCCTCGGCTGCTGCTGCAAAAACAGGCTCAAGGCGCTGTGACGAATCAACAATATCGCTCAACTGTAACGAAAGCTGTTCACTAATCGCGGACAACTCATTGACCGTAGCTTGTGCACCCACATCAGTAATCTGCTGAATTACCAATTTTGGATCGCCGATAAGTAACCCCGCGATAATTTGCGACAGCTCCATCTCGGTGTTGGTAGCACGTTGGATTAAGTCAGTTGCATCGCCATCGCCGCGTGCGAGCGCGGAAAGATCATTAGCCATCAACTGACCTAGCAAGCGCAGACGCCCCAGATGGGCAACTGCGGTCGGCTGTCGCTGCAAGGCTAACTGCCCTTCGAGCTTATAGACGGCGTCGACAAACGCCGGAAGCAATACCGCGACTCGCTGACCAGAACGCTGGAGGCTTTGCAGGTCGCTCTCAGCCGCTAACACCATAGGCAGCGCTATACGAATAGCATTCATCGAGGCCGCTCCCGATTGCGATACCGAAAGCTGCAATGCCGAAAGATTGCGGAACGAATCAGCTTTTCCCTGAAGCGCCTCGGAGACCTCAATACTGACGTTCTGGGCTAGCGCGAATCGGCTTAGCGCAGTCTCCTCAGGCGCTGCGGATTTCTGCGACTCCAGCATCCAGATCCAGCCTGCCGAAACTCCGAGCAGCAGCAGCACCAGTAAAGCCAATACCGGGACAAACTTTCCATCACTGGTTTTCTCAGCCATTCATTCTCTCCAGCGACCTGACGGACAAGCCACTATCTATTACGTCTCAGCTATTGCTCACCGGCATGCTGAAAATCTTGTGTCGCTAATAATGTGGACATACTGAACACGGGCCAAAAATCATTGCTTCTGGCAAATGCACCAGCAAGATAACCCTCACAGCTAATAGCCATCTGCGGTATATCGACAGAAAACTCGCTGTTTAAAAACCGACGGAACCCGTATACCTCGTCCACCAGAACACCAACGGGGAATTCTCGACTATTAAGAACAAGCACGCGGGCTGTGCGCGACTCTTTGGTAACGCCTCCGCCGAGATACTGGCGCAAATCAACGATTGGTAACAAATGCCCACGAAGATTAGCCAAACCTCTAACCCATGGCTTGGCGCCAGGAACACGCGACATACTATCGGGCAACATCATGACTTCACGAATATCGTCGCGCATAACAAGCATGGCTTCTTCGCCTAACTTAAAACCAATGCCAACCCACTCTGATGATTCGCCACCATCAGCACTGCCAACACGAGCCAATTCAAGACAACGGCGCTCAATTGCCTGAAGCAGCTCAAATGGTTTATCGGCAAGAGCGCGTAAGTCTGTTTCTACAGGAGCGTTCATGCTGGCAATTGTGCCCCTACTGCTTCAGCCAAAGCATCGGCTTTTACCGGCTTAACTAGGTACTCAACAGCGCCCTGACGTAAGGCCCAAATTTTGTCGGTTTCTTGACTTTTGGTACTGATAATAATGACCGGAATAGCCGATGTATCAGGGTGCTTGCGCAGTTTACGAGTGGCTTGGAAGCCATTCATACCAGGCATAACGACGTCCATGATTATGAGATCAGGCTTTTTGTCGCGGGCCATAGAAACAGCCTCTTCTCCATCATTGGCCGTTATCGTCTCATAGCCTCTCTGCTTAAGCGCCTGCGAATAAACGTGCTGCTCAACCGGTGAATCATCGACAACTAGTATTAGAGCCATTGCTTAACTCACCCTGAAACCTGACTAGTAATCGCTCCTAAGAGCTCATCACGAGTAAACGGTTTGGTTAGGTATTGTTCCGAACCCACAATGCGTCCGCGCGCACGGTCAAATAATCCGTCCTTACTAGACAACATAATGACGGGCGTGTTTTTAAAGTCACGATTGTGCTTAATCAGCGAGCAGGTCTGATAGCCATCAAGACGCGGCATCATAATGTCCACAAAAATCAGATCAGGGTTGTGGTCAGCAATTTTAGACAAGGCATCAAAGCCATCAACAGCCGTAAACACTGTGCACCCTTCCTTGGACAACAAGGTTTCTGCCGTTCTGCGAATCGTTTTACTGTCATCTATGACCAGAATTTTCAGGCCATTGAGATCCCGACCGGGGCTATCGCTCACAGACATCTCCCTGCACTAAGCAAAAATTATTAGGCAAAAAATTAGTTCCCACGCTGAGTTTTAACATAATGGTAACAACGCTGCCACGAGCGGGTGCGATCACATCTAACAATGATGACCGTCTTAGCTTCTCAACAACGCCTGCGCTGACACCCGCAAAACACCTGAGAGCAAAAGTTCGCGAACAGGCTGTTGCTATAACCCGAAGGAAAGCTTTTATCAGAACTGTACCGATGATACTCGGCAAACACTCATATTTCACCAGAAACACCGTCTGTTATGGCATCATTTCAAGGTTACAGTTTACCCAGCCCGGAGACCCAAATGAGTGAACTTCATCTCGGTATTGTGATGGACCCGATCGATGGCATTACGCCAGCCAAAGACAGCTCACTGGCCATGCTACTGGAGGCGCAGCACAGGGGCTGGAAAATCAGCTACTTCGAGCTCCATGACCTCCGTATCAGCAATGGCCAAGCCCGTGGATCGGCACGCTCACTTAGCGTGAAAGATGATAATAATCAATGGTTTAATTTGGGTGCCGCCCATGACATAGCGCTTTCAGAGATGGATGTGCTGCTTATGCGAAAAGACCCCCCGTTTGACATGGAGTACATCTACGCCACCTATATTCTGGAGCGCGCAGAGGCGGAAGGCGTGCTGATCGTCAACAAGCCACAGAGCCTGCGCGACATGAATGAAAAAGCCTTCACCGCGTGGTTTCCCCAATGCTGCCCCGATACCCTTATTACGCGTTCTATGAACGATATGCGCAAATTCCTGCATCAACATGGGCGGGCAGTAGTAAAACCGCTGCATGGCATGGGTGGACAATCTATTTTTGTCATCCGGGAAGGGGACCTGAATGCCAATGTGATTTTCGAGACATTGACAGACTATGGGAGCCATTACGCGATCTGTCAGGGGTATATCCCGGAAATTTCGGATGGGGATAAACGCATAATCCTCGTTGGCGGGGAACCGGTCGCAAAGGTGGTCGCGCGAGTCCCATCCGCCGATGACAACCGCGGTAACCTAGTTGCTGGGGCCAAACCTGATATACGGCCGTTAACCGATCGCGACCATTGGATCTGCCAGCAAGTTGGGCCCGTGTTGCGAGAGCGCGGCATTGTGTTTGCCGGTATCGATGTTATCGGGGATTACCTAACTGAGGTCAATGTCACGAGCCCGACAGGCATTAGGGAGCTCAAAAAGTATGGCGATGTTGACGTTGCCGCAACGCTAATGGCTCATATCGAAGACCTGTTGCAGCAGCGCAGCGATAATTAACAACGTGATGAAAAACCTTAAGCGACCGATTAATAGGCCATAAAATGATCGCAAAGATCTGATGAACCCTCATCAAGCAGCCGCTGACGCTCTGCCGCCGACACGGACTAACCGCAAAGCCGGCTCCGACTACTTAGCGGCAACCTTGCTTCTTGCGGTGCTGTTCCATGGTGTCCTGATCATGGGAGTGTCCTTTACTGCGGGTGATCCGCCCACAGATGCCGACGAGTCAACGTCTCTCGAGGTGGTCATCGTGGTCGGAGACTACCGATATCAACGTGCGCCCACCGATGCTGAACTGCTCGCAGCTCGCAGCTTACTCGGCACCGGCAACATTAATGACGACGTGCCCGTCAGCATTGCTTATGGCGAGACCGGCGATACATCACGGGCTGGCCAACCTCGCGATGGCGCTGAAATAGCAATTGACCCGCTTGGGCAAAAGAACGACCAAAACATGGTGCTGTTCGCCGATCGAAACGACGCAGCAAAACCCAGCGAAATCAAATCCGATCCACAAACAACAGAAAAATTGCGCAAAGGCTTAAGCGGCGATAGCAACCCGACCGAGATTATTGCAGACCCCAGCAAGAAAACCCTCATACGCACCAATAGCCCGCGAGAGCTTCTTATTAGCGCCAATACCCGTGAGTCTCGAATTGCAACCTATATGGAAGGCTGGAAACGCAAGATAGAGCGGGTTGGGACAATGAACTTTCCCGACACCCGCGGCGCCACCCGCAATCCAGTGCTGGAGGTTGCTGTAGCTGCGAATGGTGAGCTTGCCGAAGTGATTTTATTGCGCTCTTCCGGCCAAAAAAAGCTTGATCAAGCTGCCGTAAGCATCCTCCGCATGGCATCGCCATTTGACCCATTTCCCGAGCACCTCAGCCGTGACTTCGATGTGCTGAGATTTTCCTACGAATGGTATTTCGCTGGTGATATGCCGGGCTCCAAGCTGTCTGTTAAGGAGTAAGACTATTTTACAGTGACGTGCGACAATACGCCCATGAAAACGGCTGACAATTTTCGCGGACACTTGCTTATCGCCATGCCCGGGCTCGATGATCCCAACTTCGATCACACTGTCACCTATTTGCTTGAGCACAATTCAGACGGGGCTTTCGGGCTTATTATCAACCGGCCTATCGAACTCGATATGGGCGATATCCTTGAGCAGCTTCAGATAACCAGCTGTGACCCTCAGCTCAAAGCCCAACCCGTAATGTCAGGTGGCCCTGTACAACCGGAACGGGGGTTTTTGCTGCATCCCACTGATCCCGCGGAAGGGCCTAAATGGGACAGCACGGCCCGTTTTGACGATGGCATTAGTGTCACCACGTCACCCGATATCCTGACGGCGCTGGCCAATGGCAATGGGCCCGAAGATATACTGTTTGTGCTGGGTTATGCCGGCTGGGAAGCTGGTCAGCTCGAGTCGGAAATAGCCAATAATGCCTGGCTGAATGTTGAAGCTAATCCGCAAATCCTCTTTGAAGTCCCCCTACCGGATAGATGGCATGCCTCCGCAAGACTGTTAGGGATTGACCCTGCGGCCATCAGCACCGAAGCAGGGCACGCATGACTGCACCCAAGGCTATTCTTGCCATCGATTTCGGCGGAAGGCGAATTGGTATTGCCAGCGGCTCAGTTGTTGCCGGCACCAGCTCCCGCATTACTACCCTTCAAGCCGACAATGGTGTTCCACAATGGCCTCAGCTGGATAGCATCATTAATGAATGGGGCCCCGATCTGCTCGTTGTCGGCATGCCCTATAATATGGACGGCTCCGAATCAGCAATGTCAGTTAAAGCAAAAGAGTTCGCGACGACATTGGCCGACAGGTATGATTTGCCGGTAGACACAGTTGATGAACGCCTCACCTCTGCTGAAGCCGAGTCAATATTAAAAGAACAGCGTCGACTGGGCATTAAAACCAAAAAGATCAATAAAGCTGATGTCGATAGCTTAGCCGCCTGCCTGATTGCAGACAGCTGGCTGCAGATGCAGCAGAATATGGAATAAACAATACACCAAACGCCCTAATTAGAGCCGCCTGATAACACATGACAACGCGAAATAATGACAACCTTCAGTTAAATGCTGCCGGCAAGTTAAAGCACTTGCTTAGCCTTGATGGGTTGGACAAAAAATTCATTACACGGCTGCTGGATAACGCCGAGAACTATCTGCGGCCCACAGGCTCGCTCCCCGCGCGCGACTATGGTTTACAAGGTCAGACTGTGGCTAATTTATTTTTTGAGCCTAGTACCCGCACACGGGCGTCGTTCGAGCTCGCCGCTAAACGCATGAGCGCAGATGTTCTCAATCTCGATGTGAACATGTCATCCCGAATAAAAGGCGAGAGCATTCTCGATACCATCTTCACGCTTCAGGCCATGCAAGTTGATGTGTTTGTTGTCCGTGATGCCGGCGATGGTATCCCTGAGTTTATTGCACGCAATGTCGGCAATCATGCCAGCGTCCTTAATGCCGGCGAGGCCTCAGTGTCGCATCCGACTCAGGGCTTGCTCGACATGCTGACAATACGTCAGGCTAAAGGCCGCCTTGACGGCTTGATCGTGACCATTATTGGCGATATTGCGCACTCACGAGTTGCTCGTTCGCTGAGCCATGGACTGAGGATCATGGGAAATAATGACATCAGGCTGGTCGCACCCGGTGGGATGGCTCCAGATATGGGGCTTTACCCGGGCGCCGACCTTTACGAAGATGCCGATGCTGCCGTTAAAGACGCTGACATACTGGTGGCTTTGCGCATTCAACGTGAGCGTATAGAAGACCCCAGCGGCATTCCCACAGAGGCAGAATATAATCAGCGTTATGGCCTTACCTTAGATCGAGTAGCGCTTGCGAAGCCGGATGCGATTGTCATGCACCCCGGTCCAATGAACCGAGATGTAGAAATATCTGGTGAAGTTGCCGACGGTCCGCAATCAGCTGTTCGGCAGCAGGTGACCAACGGCCTCGCCGTCAGGATGGCTGTATTATCCGCGGTCATGGAATCTCGTTAGGAACGCGACATTGGGTAAAGAAAACCGTAACACGATCTTTATTGATGAAGGGCAAGTTCACGCGATCCGTGAATTTCCCGACCAGCAATACATCATGCGTATAGAGGCGCCGAAAGTTGCCGCTGCAGCAAGGCCAGGGTCTTTTGTGCATGTTCGTTGTGATCCTAAAATACCAATGCGTCGTCCGATCTCGCTTATGCGGGCCAATGCGGATGCCGGCTGGGTAGAGATTTACTTCAAGGTGGTCGGTGATGGTCTGGCCGCCCTGAGCGATACTGCCATCGGTGAATGCGTGAATATGCTGGGTCCTATCGGCAATGGCTTTAGCCCAAACCCGGAAAGTAAAACTCAGCTGATGATTGGCGGTGGTGTGGGTATACCACCAATGCTATTTCTGGCCGAGCACTTAAATAGCGACCCAAACTATGACTGGTCACCTGTAGTTTTCATGGGTTCTGAATCACCGTTTCCATTCGACCTTAAAGCATCAAGAATCGCGCTAAACGGCATACCATCGGATGCCACTGGCTGCCTTCCAGAGATGGAAGACTGCGGCATACCCTCACGATTGGCCAGCCAACAAAGTTACGAAGGCGCACACAAAGGTTTTGTTACGGACCTCGCTGCAGCATGGCTGCTAGCCAATCCAGAGCTTCAGGCCAGCACGGAGATCTTTGCCTGCGGACCAGAGCAAATGCTGCATGCGGCAGCTAAACTAGCGAGCGAATTTGGCATTGATGCGCAACTCTGCCTTGAAGAGTATATGGCCTGTGCTGTTGGTGGTTGCGCGGGCTGCGCGGTCGAAGTGCATGGCCCGAATGGAGCCTCAATGAAGCGCGTATGCGTGGATGGACCGGTATTTAAGGCCCGCGAAATCTACCTGCAGTAACATTAAGCAGGGCCGTTATGCCATATAAGCCTCTCATCAAGCTTGCAGATTCTGCCATTAAACTAAAAAACGTTTTTTCTGCACTCATGCTCAGTGTTTTAGCGTGCCATTTTAACAATATGGCCCCGCAAACTGCGTCTGTAAGAGCTTCTGATGGCATGGAAAGTGCCCACTAAACAGTCCGGGGCAAAAAACAACTGATTTAAGGCTAAAACGAAAAATTCTTAAAGGGGCTAATATTCTGACTAATCAATGTCCTCGCGATAGTAGAAATCGCGAGCAATATCCTCACAAACCATATTCTCTGGAACAGGAACAATATGTCGCAGAAAACTATGCTTATAAGGAAAGAAATGCACATGAGGGTTGAAGGTAAATGAGTACTCACGTTCACGTGGCACAACAATAATCAGTCGTTTTCGACACACCCTACGCAACTCCGAAATTGCTTTACGAATATCGAGTATGTGTTCAAGAAGGTGCGTGGAAATAACCACATCAAATGAATTATCTGGAAATGGCAGTTCCTCAACCTTGCCTTCAAAAAACTCAGCAAAGGGCAACTGCCGCCCTAATGCCTCATCAACTTGAATATCGAAACCCTTATACGTGCACTCAATATCACGGGTATTTTGATTCAGATAATCAATAAGGTAACCAGTGCCACAGCCGACATCTAAAACGCTGCCGGGAATCATATCCTCACATATTCGTTCTAAACAAAGACGCGAATTGTCGGTCTGAGACTGAATACGTGGCAAAGCCGAATACAATTGCACGTATTCCTCATCGGTATATCTATGGCCGCGCTCGCGAAAATCTTCAAGGTCATCAATTAAAGGGCCCCAGTAGGTTCTGAATATAACCCGCATCAAGGCGCTATCCCGCAGCGCGGGCGGCAAGACCTCTTCAAGAACGTAGCGAATTTTATTGGTTGTCTCGCGATTCATCTCTAATACCAGCCTAAAACTCTAAATATTGATGGTGAAATTACCGATCAATTACCTGAAACCAGGTGATTATTATAAGATCATCTCCATATCAACAACAGTTCAGATATGACCTACCCGTGTAAAGTTAACTGCATTTATAAAATAAAAACTTTGCTGTCGCTCTTCGAAACGTCTGTGCCCACGAGATGTTATTAATGTAGCCTAAGCATCAGAAAGGGATCGACGTAAGCACGGTTTCGTTGAGTGTAACTAACCAAAGTTAATTGATGCTTCTAGATTGGTGCGAGAGTCGGCATTTGCCAAAGCCTCTTCCATACTGACCCTGCCACTCTTGTATAAGGCAAGTAACGCTTGGTCGAATGTCTGCATGCCTTGCTCTGAACTCGAGGCAAATGCCTCTTTTACAGCTGAGACGTCAGCTCGATCAATCAACTCGGAAATGTGTGAGGTATTCACCATGACCTCAACAGCAGCAACCCGCTTGCCATCCAGGCCAGCAACTAATCGCTGGGAAACAACGGCCCGCAAATAGTGTGATAAATCCATATAGACTTGGCGATGCTGGTCCTGCGGAAACATATTAATAATGCGGTCCAGGGTTTCAGGCGCATTATTTGAATGCAGGGTGGCAACGACGAGATGTCCGGTGCCCGCCAGATCAATGGCCGCCTGCATAGACTCACGATCACGAATCTCACCGATGACAATGACGTCAGGCGCTGCTCTCATGGCGCTCTTAAGTGCACTGGCGTAGGAGCCCGTATCCACACCTACCTCGCGCTGATTAATAATCGACCGCTTATTCGGATGCAGAAACTCTATGGGATCTTCAACCGTCAGAATGTGCGATGAAGTCCGCTCATTACGGTAATTAATCATGCCGGCAAGTGTTGTCGACTTGCCATTTCCCGCCGCACCCACCATAAGCACGAGGCCACGACGAAACATAATGAGATCCTTGAGTATAGGAGGCACACCCAGATCATCTAATGATGGTATCTCCATCGTAATGTAGCGCAGCACCATTGCAATATTGCCGCGCTGCATAAACACATTGACGCGGAAGCGACCGAGCCCGGGCTTAGAAATTGCAAAATCAATTTCCTTCTCTTCACTAAACAGCTTAAATTGTGCTTCGTCCATCAACTCGGTGACTGCTTGCTTCACCATCTGTGGTGTCAACTCAAGTTGATTTACCGGCATAATTTTACCGGCAATCTTGATTTTTATGGGCGCATAAGACGTAAAAAAAAGGTCAGAGGCCTGCTTCTCAACCATCAGCTTAAATAGGGCTAGCACTTTCATTAAAAGACCTTCGGCGGGACGGCTGCACGCCACTTCTTAAACAAACACCTTCGGCTATTGCAGACCATCACCGGTCTCATCAAGCAGATGAAGGCTATTTTCAAATTCCCCCTCGCTTCTGCGTTCACGCTTACTGGCGAGCTTAATACGCAGACGAAGTTCATTTTTAGAATCAGCATTTCGCATGACCTCTTCATACGAAACATCTTTCGACTCATACAATGCAAATAATGCCTGATCGAAGGTCTGCATGCCCATGCGGGTTGACTTACTCATAACCTCTTTAATGGCAGCCACTTCACCTTTAAAGATGAGATCTGATATCAATGGCGAATGCAGCATAATCTCCATGGCTGCAACACGGCCATCACCGAGCTCCCTTGGCACCAAACGCTGCGATACCATGGCGCGTACATTTAGCGACAAATCCATGAGCAACTGTGAACGCTTCTCTTCTGGAAAAAAGTTAATAATTCGATCCAATGCCTGATTGGCACTGTTGGCATGCAAAGTAGAGAGGCACAAATGACCAGTCTCTGCAAACTGAATGGCATACTCCATAGTTTCACGGTCTCGAATCTCGCCGAGCATGATTACATCCGGTGCCTGACGGAGAGTATTTTTCAGTGCTGAATTCCAGGAATCCGTATCGACGCCAACTTCCCGCTGAGTAATTACACAGTGTCCATGAGGATGAACGTACTCCACCGGATCTTCAATAGTGACGATATGCCCGCGAGAGTTCTCATTACGATGCCCAACCAATGCCGCCAAAGTACTGGACTTACCGGAACCCGTAGCACCGACAATAATCACCAGACCGCGGGTAACCATCGCAACGTCTTTCAGAACTTCTGGCAGACCCAATTCATCAATGGTTGGTATTTCAGTGATAATGCGACGGAGAACTGCACCCACCTGACCCTGCTGCACAAAGGCGCTAACTCGGAAGCGACCAATATTTGGCGGATTTATCGCAAAATTACATTCTTTGGTTGCGTCAAAATCGCGTGCTTGTTTATCGTTCATAATCGAGCGAACCATAATTGCGCTCTGATCTGCGGTCAAAGAGGTCTCGGACACGCGGTGCAAATCACCATCAATTTTAAGTGCCGCTGGAAACCCGACAGTAATAAAAAGATCAGAGCCTCCTTTTTCGACCAATGTCTTCAATAACGACTGCATTAAACGAGTGGCTTGGTCTCTTTCCATACAAATCTCCATTAGTTCACATCAACCCAAAGATGCGAACTAAAAGGTCTCCTTATTTACAGCTTTGAAGCGCGCCTCTTCTTTGCTGATCACTCCCGTCTCCATAAGACTTTGCAGGCTCTGATCCAGTGTCTGCATGCCGTGCGACTGTCCGGTCTGGATTGCCGAGTACATCTGTGCAATCTTACCTTCACGTATCAGATTCCTGATGGCTGGTGAACCGAGCATGATTTCATGCGCGGGAACACGCCCACCACCCAGGCGCTTGAGGAGTGTTTGCGAAATAACGGCACGCAGCGACTCCGACAGCATTGAACGAACCATTTCTTTCTCTGCGGCTGGGAACACATCCACAATACGATCAATAGTTTTCGCTGCAGAACTGGTGTGCAGAGTGCCGAAGACCAAATGACCGGTCTCGGCAGCCGTAAGCGCCAAGCGAATAGTTTCTAGGTCGCGCAGTTCGCCCACCATAATTACATCAGGATCCTCGCGCAAAGCCGAGCGTAAAGCCTCATTGAAGCCCAGCGTGTCTCGATGAACCTCACGCTGATTGATCAATGACATATGGCTCTCATGCACAAACTCAATGGGGTCTTCAATGGTCAGTATATGATCAGGACGATTTTTGTTGATGTAGTCGAGCATCGCAGCCAAAAGTGTCGATTTACCTGAACCCGTAGGCCCTGTAACCAGCACAATACCGCGTGGAGCCATCGAGATATCTTTAAAAATCGCCGGAGCCATGAGGTCATCCAACGACAGTATGGTTGAGGGGATAGTGCGGAAAACGGCACCAGCACCGCGCGCATGGTTAAAAGCGTTTACCCTGAAACGGGCGAGCTTAGGTATTTCAAAGGAAAAGTCAGTTTCAAGAAATTCTTCAAAATCTTTTCGCTGTTTGTCATTCATGATGTCATACACCATGCTGTGCACATCTTTATGACTCATAGCAGGCATGTTCACCCGCTTTATATCACCGTCAACGCGAATCATCGGGGGAACGCCAGCGGAAAGATGCAAATCCGAAGCGTTACTCTTCACCGAAAAGGCGAGCAATTTAGCAATATCTACAGCCATGTCAGTCCCTTAATCTCTTCTTATGACCCGAGCACTTGATTTACCATAAGTGCACATTATCGGCCACATTGTATCTATTTTCTTGAGAGCGGCGTTGTGATAGAAATCACGGAACACTTAAACAGCTTAAACCTGCAAATCTCAAGGGCTTTGAAGTCCTCCCAACACCCTCATAGAGCTATGGTTTTACTGGCTGTCAGCAAGAAGCATAGTATTTCGGCTATAAGGATGGCGGCTGCCAATGGGATCACAGATTTCGGCGAAAATTATGTTGCCGAAGCGGTTGGCAAGATCCAACAAGCCGATTTTCCCGCAAAATGGCACTTTATTGGGCGAATCCAAAGCAACAAAACACGCGAAATCGCCGCGCATTTCGACTGGGTACAAACTGTAGACCGAATAAAAGTTGCGCGACGCCTCAATGAACAGCGCCCTGCGGCCTTGGAGCCTCTGCAAGTGCTGATACAGGTTCAAACAGATCCGAACGATCAGCACGGCGGCATAGAACCCGATGCTATCAGTGAATTAGCCGCCCAAATAACCGAGCTCCCTAAGCTCACATTACGCGGCCTCATGTGCATACCTAAAGCGTGCCAAGGTAAAGAAGCGCAACGCTTGCCTTTCAAGCACATGCAGCATCTTTTCGCTGAACTTCGACGGCAATACCCGGATATCGATACGCTATCGATGGGCATGTCGAAGGATCTTGAAGCAGCCATACTGGAAGGCAGTACAATGGTGCGCATTGGTACCGCTCTTTTCGGTCCCCGAAACTAAAACCCGTCTGAGAATGAACCTGACTATCAACATGGAAGCTCACAGTGAATGCAAACAGTAAAACTATTGGCTTTATTGGCGCCGGCAACATGGCTCAGGCCATTATTCGCGGATTGTTAGATGCTGGACATCCGGCCAAGCAAATCGCTGTGGCAGACCCAAGCAATGACAAGCTGGAGATGCTGCGGTCAGTCAATGCCGACATCTACACCACATCAAACAATATCAAGGTGGGTGAGAAAAGCGATGTGGTTGTGCTTGCGACAAAACCCCAGCACATCGCACAGGTTGCTGCAGAAATAGCGGATAGTCGTCCACAACTGGTCATGTCAGTGGCTGCGGGTATTACTTTGGCAGCCATTGAGGCTGCATTAGCCCCTGGCACCGCAGTAGTAAGAAACATGCCCAACCAGCCGGCCACAGTGGGACTTGGCATGTCGGGCCTAGTGGCTAATAGTGCTGCTGACAAGACCGCCAAATTAATCGCTTCCTACATCGGCGAAGCCAGCGGAGAGGTTGTTTGGGTGGAAAAAGAATCTTTGATAGATGCAATTACCGCCATCTCAGGCAGCGGGCCCGCCTACTTCTATTTGCTTCTGGAAATGCTCGAAGCAGGCGCAATAGAATTCGGATTCTCTCCGGCGGTAGCAAGAAAACTTGCCCTCCAGACCGGCATTGGGGCAACCGCACTGGCTCGCGAGGATGGCGGTGAGCTCGCGGAGTTGCGTCGGCGAGTCACATCGCCGGGCGGCACTACTGAGGCCGCTATTCAGTCACTGGAAGATCAAGATATTCGTACTGCGTTTCAATCTGCGTTTACCGCTGCAAGAGACAGGGCGACCGAGCTCGGCAAAAAATAAGCGACCCCTCGGGCAACGTCCAGTATCATTGGATAAGGCGCACACAAGGAAATCACACCACAATGGATAACGCGTTTGTCTTTATTGTTAGCACTCTGCTCAACCTGTACATCATTGTGTTTATCGTACGGATCATTCTGCAATGGCAGCGAGCTGATACGCGAAACCCGATGGTTCAGTTCATCCTTAAAGCAACTAACCCGCTGGTATTGCCGCTGCGCAGATATATACCATCAGCTTATGGTCTTGATACCAGCAGCCTGCTGATTGCGGTTGCACTTAAAGCTGCAGAATTCGGGCTACTACTGACAATACTTTGCAACAGCACGCCCAGTTTTGCAGCACTTGCTGGGATGACCTTTTTTGGACTGCTGCGCACCTTACTTAACCTGTATTTCTTTCTGATTTTAGTGTCCGTAATTATAAGCTGGGTATCGACAGGGGGTTACAATCCTGCGGCGATGCTAGTGAACAAATTAGCAGAGCCTGTACTGCGCCCGTTCCGCAAATTAATACCGCCCATAGGCGGTATCGACATCACACCAATACTGGCGATTATTGCTATTCAAGCGCTTACGATGCTGTTGCCGCAAGGTAATTTTTTTCAGGGGCTTGGCTGTCCGCCAGCGGTCGGCATGATTTAACCATCAGATGCCAAGCACCTGATTTTTAATTCGGATTACATCACTATTTGGAACGTACATCAGGTCTGCAATCTTACGCACCAAGTGATCTTCATACTTGTTCAAAATTTTGTCGCTTAAGGCAAGCTGCCACAACAACTCGATCACCTTGAGTCTCTCTTCCGCTGAGAGACTGGCATGCAGGGTACGAATAAATTCATACAATGAAACCGAATCATCCGTAGCAACCTGCGCCTCAGTCAAAAGCGCGATTGCTTCATCAGCAGAAACGCTAAAGTAATCAACCAAAATACGAGTTATTTCATTATCTTCTTCAGCCGTTTCATCAAAATCTGCGCGCGCTATTTCAACCAGCAGTGCAGCCAAAGAGACCTGCAGGCGCTTATTGTCATCATTTTCATGCGCAACATCGGCTGAGATAAAAAGATCTTTTAGCTTCTTTAACATATTGAGTTGGCTCCTATAGATATTCCAGACATTAGCTTGCCGATCGGCTTAATCAGAGACTGATCAACCCAGCTTCTCAATAACCAGATGACGAAGCTTGACTAACTGGCCGTGAAAAAAATGGGTGGCTCCCGACATAACAATAACCTCCGGCGGCCTAGGCAAATGCTCGGCCCAGAGTTTAACCGCATCGACAGCCACCAACTCGTCATCCGCTCCGTGTATAAGCAGCCATCGGGCCGGAGGCTCGGGATGCATATTGGCAGCAATCATGCCCACGGCCGGCGCCACGGTAACGAGGTTATCGGCATTGGTGCGACAAGCGGTCAATATTGCGACCATGCCGCCAAACGAGAACCCCGCCAGGTATAAGGCGGCATCGGGAAACTGAGACTGCAACCAATCAGCCAGCAACACTGCATCGTCAGTTTCACCAATCCCTTCAGCGTAAGCGCCAACGCTTTTACCAACACCTCGAAAGTTAAATCGCAAGGTCGCTATGCCCAGCTGATGCATTGCACGCGCCAGAGTATGGACAACCTTGTTGTCCATACTGCCCTCATACAAGGGGTGAGGATGACAGATTAAAGCCACCCTGCCACCATAAAAATTTGCCGGAACCTCCAACAGGCACTCAATGGCACCAACTGCGCCCGGCAACATGAGGCGCTCTTTTCGTTGTCTGACTGACGAACTCATAAATAATTTAGTTTGCTAAGCTCCTGTGTCAGGATACCTTGGTCTTTTATGAATACAACACGGACGCTATCGATGAAACTGTACTCCGAGTCATTTACGCATAACCAACCACTGCCCGACCGAACCGGTTTCGGTATTCCTCACCCAGAAAGCCATATGACCTTGGGGCAAAACCTGAACCCGCATCTCATCTGGCGAGAATTGCCTTCTGACGCTAAAACACTGGTTCTGCTGTGCAATGACCCGGATGTTCCAAGCATCAAAGACAACATCAACAAAGAAGGCACCATAATTCCTGCCGATATGCCACGAACCAATTTCTGTCATTGGATCATGGTCGATATCGCTGCCACTGATGGCGAAATAACCGAAGGTGCGTGCTCCACCAAAGTCACGGTCGGCGGCAAACGCAACCCACCGGGGCCCCTAGGATCGCGCCAGGGCGTCAATGACTTCACGCGCTTTATGGCAGACAACTCGGATATGAAAGGCGAATATTTTGGATGGGATGGCGCATGCCCGCCATGGAACGATGGGCTAGTGCACAAATATGAGTTTATTTTATACGCAACAGACCTAGAGCATTGCCCGGTTAAGGGTTCCTTCAGCGCCGCTGACGTTACTGCAGCCATCAGCGGCCATGTATTAGCTGAAGCACGCCTCTGCGGCACATACACACTAAACCCGGCTCTGCGCTGAACCATGGAGCTACTGAAGCTCCAGCAGCTCCACCTCAAACAGTAAAGTTGCGTCAGGCGGAATAACGCCCCCGGCGCCGCGACTTCCATAAGCCATGCCGGGCGGAATAATTAGTTCACGCTTACCACCAACCTGCATACCGGGAATGCCGTTATCCCAGCCGCTGATAACCTGGCCAGCACCGAGCTTGAACAAAAACGGGTCATTGCGATCCCGCGAACTATCGAACTTGCTGCCACGCAGGTCGGGCGACGTAGGCTCGTAGATCCAACCCGTGTAATGCATTACCGCTGTTTGTCCGGCCTCAGCAACCGGGCCATCCCCGGGCGCAATCTCTTTAACGATAAGCTCAGTAACCACCGCCGGACTGCTGCTATCAGACTCACTCACTGAAACATCTCCTTCATTTTTGCTAGCACTCTGACCACATCCGACGACCAGTCCAACAAACGCCGCGAGACAACTCAACTGTATAAAATTTTTCATCGATTCCACCGTTAGTCCGCTTCGTCAAAATCGAGCGACGCTGAGTTTATGCAATAGCGTTGGCCCGTAGGCTGAGGCCCATCGCTAAAAACATGCCCGAGATGCGCATGACAGTTCCCACAAACCACTTCTTCACGCACCATTCCATGGCTCCTGTCCACGTTCACCTTTACACTTTCAGCGGCAACTGGCTGATAGTAACTGGGCCAGCCACTGCCTGAATCATACTTGCTGTCAGAGGCAAATAACTCAAGACCACAGCAGATGCAGCGGTAAAGTCCCGTTAATTTGGTATCGACATACTCACCGGTAAATGCCGGCTCAGTACCCTGCTTCTGGGTCACGTGATACTGCTCCGGGGTTAACCGCGCCCTTAACTCTTCCGTCGTTGGTTTAGAACTCATGCTAATGCTCCTGATACTGCCCACGGGTATAGCTGCAGACTAACATCTGCCGGCGAAATTCCGAAACCAGCGCTGAGCATCAACTACGCGCTAAGTTCAATCAGCAAACGATTCATCCGTTGAACAAATGCGCCCGGATCAGCCAACTGACGACCTTCGGCCAGTGCCGCCTGGTCAAACAACAAGTGGCCCAATTCAGCAAAACTCTCATCGGCTGATTCACTGCTCAAGCGAATAATTAGGGGATGCTCTGGGTTAAGCTCCAATACCGGCTTACTCTCCGGAACAGCCTGACCGCTCGCAGCCATAATCTTGCGCATCTGCTCACCAATATCGTATTCACCCAGCACCAAGCACGCCGGAGAATCGGTAAGGCGCTGAGTTGCGCGGACTTCGCTCACCTGATCCGCAAGCACCCCAGAAAGCCGTTCAACCAGTGCCTTATTTTCCTCAAGCAGTTGATCTGCTGGCTTCAGGTCTTCGCTTTCGCCCAATTCACTCAACTCCAATGCGCCGCGAGTGATGTCGACCAAAGTGTGCTCCTGATATTCACGCAACTGCCCCATCAGCCACTCATCAATAGGCTCCGCAAGCAACAACACTTCAATACCCTTCTTACGGAAAATTTCCAGATGCGGGCTTGACTTGGCGGCACCGAAGTTATCGCCAACCACATAGTAAATTTTCTTCTTATCGCCCTGAACACGTGAAATATAGTCATCAAGCGACTGGTCCTGCGTCTCAGAATTAGTATGGGTTGTACTGAAACGAAGCAGCTTGGCAAGCTGCTCACGATTAGCGGAATCTTCAGCAGGCCCTTCTTTCAGTACTCGCCCAAACTCATTCCAGAAATTCTGATACTTTCCGGCATCATCCTTTGCCAGCTTTGCGATCATATCGAGAACACGCTTAGTTAATGCTCCGCGAATCGCTGTGACATTGGCGTCTTCCTGCAACAGCTCGCGCGATACATTCAGTGATAGATCATTAGTGTCGATAACACCGCGGACAAAACGCAAATACAAAGGCAAAAACCGCTCAGCATCATCCATAATAAAAACGCGCTGCACATATAACTTAAGGCCTCGGGGAGCTTCACGGTTTTGCATATCAAAGGGCGCCTTCGCGGGCAAATACAACAGACTGGTGTATTCGCGCTTGCCCTCTACCTTATTATGACTCCATAAGATCGGATCCTGAAAATCATGCGCAACGTGCTTATAAAATTCATTGTACTCTTCGTCATCAATCTCGGTGCGCGCACGGGTCCATAAGGCCTTTGCACTATTTACCGAGACAAACTGCCGCGGTGGCTGCTCGGTGCCATCCTCATCATTTGCAGGCACTTCGGGCTCCAACATTTTCACCGGAAACGCAATGTGATCGGAGTACTTACGAATCAATGCCTGCAAGCGAAAGCTATCGAGAAATTCTGTCGCATCATCGCGAAGGTGCAGAACGATGCGGGTACCGCGCTCTGGCTGATTAATATTTTCGATGGTGAAATCACCTTCCCCGGCAGACTCCCAATGAACCCCTTCGGCAGCAGGCAGCCCTGCACGACGGGTAAACACCTCAACACGATCAGCAACGATAAACGATGAATAGAAGCCAACACCAAACTGACCAATCAATGCTGACTGTTTAGCATCAGCATCGCTCAGACTGTTAATAAACTCGGATGTGCCGGACTTGGCAATTGTTCCCAAATGTTCGATCACATCATCGCGAGACATACCAATGCCTGTGTCAATAATAGCGATCGTGCCTGCATCTGCATCAAGCTCAATCCGAACCTCCAGATCAGGCTGATCTTCCAGCAGGTCGCCATTGGAGACAGCGGCGAAACGCAAGCGATCATTAGCATCAGATGAATTTGAAATAAGTTCGCGCAGGAAAATTTCTTTGTTGCTGTACAGTGAGTGAATCATCAGTTGCAGCAGCTGCTTCACTTCGGTTTGAAAGCCGAGTGTTGTTTTCTCATTAGCCATTTTGTGGTTCTCCAGAACAAATCCATAGGAAAATCCGGTCATATATGACCGGCCGACAAAATGCCGGAAACAGCTTACATAGGGTCAATACTCAGTCTTTCAAGGGAAATGCCCTAGATTCTGAAAAATCACCCTCTAGCGTGTGGTATCGCAGCATCGTCAAAAGAGCAAAACCCAATGAGTTTATGGCTCGATTTGCCCGCCACACGGCATTCCAAACACGGGGCTAGGCCATGATGGCCAAATCGAGCTCATCACAGAGCCTAAGGCAAATGTCAGAACAAGGCATTGTGCAATAGCGGCTGCGGACTGCTTTGTGGAGCGCTCCGGTTACTCGGAGTCGGTCCAATTGCGCGACCAAGCGATATATAACGAGGGCTTGGGTGTCTCTTGAGGCGCCGGTGGTTGGTCTGCCGGAGGCAGAGAAACAGGGCTTAGACGCGCCCGGACAGCCTCGACAGCACTGTCAACCCATGCGCGACGCCACAATGTGGCCTCATTAGTAATCTTCATTTCACCCTTCCGTGAAGTTGAAAAAATGTCATTTAGGCTGCCTTTATCCATAGCAGTAAATCCAAAGGCACCTTTATTACGTTTAAAAATTGCGTTGAAACCAGCGCCACTAGTCGGTGTTATCCCAGTCACGACGAACTTTTTCCGCCCAACTGCGATACCCCTTCCAGCTGAAGAGAGCCGCATCAGGTAGATTGCGATGCTGATCTGGCGCCTGCACCTTCGTTAGCCAGTTTTTGTAAGCATCCCAGCTACCAACATCGCTATTCATGCTGGCGACCTTGGCTATGCCGACTGCGCCAGTCACACGACCCAAACGACGCTGGTATCCCAATGAGGAACGGTCGGCATAACGCGAATCTTTATAATCACTCATTATTTTTATCTCTCGCTAAACTAACTTAAAACGAGAATACGCCGGAAGCAAAGACACAGCGAGGAACTGGGTCACAAGCAACACAGCGCGGGACACTTATTATTGGGTGACGTGGTTCACAGTTTGCAAATAAAGCGCTTCTGCAGCAGCAAAATGAATGCCACTGACTAAAACTACGGAAGAATGCTGATCGGTGTATATAACTCCGTTAAACGCCAAACATCAACCATGTCAGAATTAGACACAGCAATGCAGCCGTCCGTCCAATCAACATTGCCATAGTAGCCAAAATCATGTCGCGGCATATTGGGCAGCCCATGGATCATGATCTGTCCGCCAGGACTAACGCCGCTCTTCTCTGCATCCAGACGATCTGTGGTATTGGGGTATGAGATGCCTACCGACAAAAAATAGCTGCTGCTGTTATTGCGCCTGTCCAGCACGTATTCGCCCTCAGGCGTTCGGAAATCGCCTTCGGCTTGTTTATCACCATCCGGGCGCAGCCCTAAAGACACGCTCATCTCACGCATTACCTTTCCCGCGCTCAATAGATAAAGCTTGCGCTCCGACTTAATTACAATAATTCGGTCGGCCAACTCACTCGACAAAGCAATACTCGGCGAGACCAAAAAAACCGCCATGACGAGCAACACATTAAGCATCAGCATTCATAGGTTCAATAACTGGGAACAGGATCACAGTCCCCGGCCGAAGCTTATTGAATTCAAGATCAGGATTGTATTGTCGCAATAGCCAGTCGGGAATCTGATAGTTCGTCCTATTCAGCAGCCAAATCGATTCATCACGACGTAACTTGTGCTCCTGTGCACCAATAATCCGGTAGCGCACAAAGAAAGCTTCTTGGAGCGCCTTATGGTGTTGAGCGCGCCGATCGGTAAACTCATTAACCGACACATCAGTGAATTTCAAACGCACGCGGCGGCCAATAACAACAGGCTGATGGAAGCTGTAGTTGTTCAAATCACGCAATGACTGGGTAGGGATACCCAACCACTCGGCGTAATGCCCCATGGTTTCGGAGGCCTGCACCTCAATAGTGCCATCATCGGCAACCTCATAATTATTTGGATCAATCGTCGAAATGGAAACTCCGGCAGCATCGGTCTCGACAGCTGCCATGTCTGGAAGCGCTAAGGACTCTATTGCGGAGTCAGCCAATGCGACCTCCTGCTCAAACTCAACCTTCGACTCAGCCTTTGGCTCGATGGACCCAGCAACTGCAGCCACCACATCTTCTCCGCCATCGTCTATAACTTGTGGCATTAGCAGTTTCTGACCTGCATAAATCATGTTGCCATCATTGAGGCTATTCACCCGAACTAAATACGATCGCGTTGTGCCAGCCCTCCGAGCTATTTCGCTCAGAGTATCACCCGGTTTCACAACATACGCACGTTCAACAATAGCCCCTTGCTCACCGGAATACGGCAGCCGTAACACCTGACCGGCGCGAATAAAATGACTGCTGCCCAAGTTATTCAATGCCACAAGTTCGCGAACGGTGGTCTCGTGACGTACCGCGATGACCGACAGACTGTCGCCCGCAGCAACCTTATGATAAAGATCAGGTGTCTGACTCCGGTAAAGGTCCCGGACAGGAATAGCAGCGATAACCGCATCAGCATCAAGCTGAGACTGATAAGGTAACCGCAAACGAAAACCCTTAGGCACGTACTTATTGCCCTCGATCACCGATGGCATTAAAGCAGGGTTATAGCGACGCAGCTCTGGCATCGGAATACCGAAAACCCGAGAAAGCGTATCGAACTCAAGGTACGCAGGCAGCTTCACAGTGATGTCATTGGCAGGGGGATTCAATACCACATCGCCAAAATACTGGGTGTAGTTGCTATCAACTTCCGATGCTGCCACAAATGCCACATAAAAATTTCGTGATGCAAACCCGAATCGCCTACCACTGTAGTTGTGAACGATAGACTGAATGTCCCCGGTACCAAGTTGAGTAACCGCGCGTCGCATTCCTGCCAAACCATGGTTATAGGCGGTAATGGCCAGTGGCCAGGAGTTCAAAATAGAATTGTTATAGCTCAGCAGCTGCGCAGCCGCATCGCTGGAAATAAATGGGTCACGCCGCTCGTCAACAACATGATCAATTTGCATAAAGCGACGCCCAGTGGACCGGGTGAACTGCCATATACCAGTTGCGCCAACGCTGCTGCCGGCCGCGGGATTAAATGATGACTCAACATGCGGCAAAGCCACCAGCTCACTGGGCACTTGCTCAGCACTGAGCTGCTGCTGAATGTAATCGCGCCAACTGCCCGAGCGCTGCAAACCCTCAACGAACCGGTCCGCCAGGCCGCCCTGAAAACGAACCCGTCTTGAGGCTTGACGCAATTCCTCGTTACTCACATCAGCTGGCCACAATGCCAACACACGACGCTGTTCCTCACTAAGCGTGTTTCGATTACCATCTGCAATATCCAACAATATCTGCCGATATTTTTTCCGGATATCCTCAGATACGCGGCGTTGCTTTTGCCAGCTGGCATTGCGCGGAATACGCACTACCTCATAAACAACTTCCAAGTAGCGGTTATCATGAACCAGCGCCTCACCCGTAGGCACCTCGACGAAAATACGCTTCCAGAAATCGATTTCAGGCCGCAAT
>Ga0206677_10001184_pt1 | contig 24327 bp, 25 predicted proteins | sample M130m12015metaG_FD_155475 | JGI IMG/M metagenome (GOLD analysis project Ga0206677, IMG submission 155475) | Ammonia-oxidizing marine archaeal communities from Monterey Bay, California, United States - M1 30m 12015 | ecosystem: Environmental > Aquatic > Marine > Intertidal zone | place: USA...
AGCAGTAACTAAGTTCAGTGAGGATTCCGAAGCACTTGCGCTTGCTAACGATACTCCTTTCGGTTTGTTGAATGGTATTTGGACTAACAATCTATCACGTGCTCACCGATTCGCTAGAGACGTTGAATCTGGAATGGTTAGCATCAATGAATACCCAATTACCTTCCCGCAAACTGCTTTCACTGGCTGGAAGAAGTCAGGTATTGGTATTGAGCAATCTAAGGACGCTCTAAACTTCTATACCAGAGTAAAGAATGTCAACGTCAAACTTTGAGGTGAACAAATGAGTGTGTCATTTAGCGACATGGAGAACGGAGTCCGCTTGGTTCGTTTCTCAGGGCAATCTGCCACTCAGTCATTCTCAAGAGAATTCTTACCGGAGATTGCTAAAGCAATAGACTCCGGATTAACTAGCCCTGATGTCAAAGCATTGGTTCTCACTGGAGAAGGTAAGTTCTTCTCTGCAGGGGCAGATATTGTTGCGTTTCAAAAATCGATTGAAGATGGAGATAGTGTTGATCTAATTCGCGAATTAACCGATATTCTTCATCCCCTTCTCATCAAGATGAGGACATCGAAAACCATCATTGTTGCAGCTCTCAACGGTGCTTCAGCAGGCGGTGGACTTGGACTAGCACTGGCATGTGATGCAAGAGTTGCTAGTTCGCAAGGTAGGATGGCAGCCTCATATTCTGGAATCGGCCTCTCTCCAGACGGGGGTACTACCTGGTTGTTACCAAGACTTGTTGGGGAACAAGTTGCAAGGAAATTTTTCTTTGAAAATCAAATATGGAGTGCTGATGAAGCATGCGCCTTGGGCGCAATTGACGAAGTTGTTAGTGAAGAATCATTAATCGACAGGGCTATTGAAATTGCTAACCATTGGTCACAATGGGGTAACCATACTAAAGAAGCCACAAAACATCTTCTTCTAACTCAAAATGTGAATGATTTTGAAACTCATTTGAAGCATGAACAAACACTGATTAAAGCAGCAGGCACGACTTCAGCATTTGCTGAAGGAGTGGATGCATTCCTGAACAAACGCAAACCAGATTTCTCAGACAAAGAGTGATTTCCATGGCAAGGAAATGCGGCATTTGTAGACAGGAAGGACATGACAGAAGGACTTGTCCACAACCGGAAAAAGCCTCAAACAACGGCCCTTTGGTTGTCGAATTAATTTGGATTTTCCTTCTGGTTACTTGGGTTGTCATCCTGTTGCCAGTTTCAATAGTACCTCAAGTTTTCATAGTCATAATGTTCATTTCATTGGCTACTAGGTTGGGTTTGATTCGAATTTATGCAAAATTCAGACCTAATTGGAGAGAAACAGACCCAACAGGAGACGATTTGTCTGAAGCCCTTCGGATAATTATTCCAAACCCTAAGCAACTCGTGGCCCAAGCAATTTACGATCTCAAACCCGAGGAACGTATTCAGCAAGGCATTGAAGAAGTAAAGGAATTGGATGAAGAAATGACTGAGCATGAATGGTATCGTAAGAACCGTGATGCTATACTGTTCGTTTTAGGAGTTGGAGCATTGATACTATTACTATCATTGTCAATAATATTCGTACTTATCTTGGACTATTTCTCTTTATGATTACCAAGGGAACTTGGCAGACCAAATAATCAGGTCATTGAGTATAACTTGAATTCCGAGGAATGCCGAACCAAGTAGCATTATTCTTGAACCATCTACTTCATCTTGCATAGCTCCATACGCAAGAAGTCCTAGCATTATGTTTCCAACGGATGCCAATGCTAGAATTCCAATAACTAAAATTGGCGTCCAAGAGTATGAATTATTCATGTGGAAAATCGTACTGTCAATCCATAGCATTGATGGAATCAAAAACATGGCATATGCGAGTAACAATCTCTGGCCTCCATTACCATCTGATTCACTCCACGGCCATCTAAGAGATTCAAACACAGCGACCTCAAGTTGGAATAAAGCGACCCACCAGTACATCATATATCCAATTGCAGCAAGGAACATGAATGGCACGATGTACGTAATCCAAGTTTCTGGAACACCCCCCCATAATGAATCCCAATCATCTAAGCGAGAAAGAGCGAATGCGTAACTGATCAAAACAAGCGGTCCAGCGATGAAAGTGAATTTCCGAATAAATTCTCTAGATACATCCATGCCTAATACTAGAGGGGTTAGCACTTAATGGGTTGTAATTTTCCAAGACGAAAATATACTATTTTGGGAGTTCTGTTTCTTCAGCGGAACCAGATGACCAGTCATAGATACCTTTGCCAGATTTTTTGCCTAGACGCCCTTCAGCAACCATTTTCTCCAAAAGCGGATGTGGTGTGTAAGAATCATCATTGAATGATTTCTTGAGGTTTAGAAGAATATCTCTGCGAACATCCAAGCCAACTAGGTCTGTTAGAGCAAGTGGGCCCATTGGATGCTTGTATCCCAATACCATCGCAGTATCGATGTCTTTGGCACTAGCGACTCCATCAGCAAGCATCCTGATTGCCTCGTTTCCTAGAACAACTCCTAAGCGAGATGTTGCAAACCCAGGAATATCTTTGACCAGAATGGTGGTCTTACCCATCGCTTTTCCAGCGGCTTTCGCCGCAGCAATAGTCTCTTTTGAACATGAATCGTGTTTGACCAATTCAAGGAGTTTCATAATTGGAACTGGATTGAAGAAATGCATTCCAATAACACTGCCTGGTTTACCTGATGCTGCTGCTATATCTGCAATTGAAAGCGAGGATGTATTTGTTCCAAGGATACAATCGTCTCTTGTCATAGCGCCAAGATCTGCAAAGATTTTGTGTTTGAGTTCCGGTATTTCTGGAACGGCTTCTATCACCATATCAGCATCGCCAACAGCTTCTGCCATATTGGAAATAGCATGAAGGTTAGCAGCCCATTCGACTTTCTGTTCAGGAGTTGTTTTACCTCTAGCAATTCCTTTGTCCCAAAAAGCATCAATCGTTTTCATGCCGCGCTCCAAACCTTCAGGAAAAGCATCGAAAAGATTGGTCTTCCAACCCGCTTGCGCACACACTTGAGCAATACCTGCACCCATAGTACCTGCACCAATCACTGCTACAGTATTGATTCCCATGTTCTAGCCCCACGTGGCTCAGGTTCATGACGATTCCTTGGATTGAGCAACATATACTCCGCCTACAATTAGTATGAATGATGCAATCAATGAAACACCTAATTTTTCATCTAGTAATATCCATCCACTGAGAATGCCAAAAATCGGTACGAGATAGACATAGAGTGCAGATCGACCTGCTCCAATAACTTTGATACCATCCGCAAACCAGACGTAACTGAGAACAGTAGACAGAATCGCTAGGAATGCCACCCATAGCCAAGATTCAGTTGATGCATTACTTGGTATGCCCACTTGAGTGAACTCCCAGATAACTGCTGGAGTTTGTATTAGCAGTCCAACAGTACTTGCCCATACAGTCAGATGTAATGGAGACAGGGCATTTTCTCCTGACATCGCCTTTTTCATCAGAATAGTCGAAAATGCCCAAGATAGTGCTGCTAAGCCAATGAGCGTATCTCCAAGCAGTCGTTCTTCGATTGGCAGATCAACATTTGGAGAGAACCATGCTAGAACTAAAACTCCAGTCACAGATAGGATTAATCCCCCTGCAAGCCTGTTGTCAAATTTTTCTCCAAGGAAAGGAACAGCAAGTATTGCCGTGAATAAGGGATTGAATGTGATCATTAGAGATGCATCACCGGCAGCAGTCCATTTCATTCCATACAAGAAGAATGCCTGGTAGAGAAATGTAGAAAGGAATCCGATGGCGATTATTATCTTCCATTGTTCCTTAGTTGGTGTGATCCATTGCTTTGTTATCTTTAGGAAAACCAGAAAACAACTTACTGCAATAATGTAACGTGACCAACCTGCTGTGAAAGGAGGAATGTCCTGGACTACGACTCTTCCAGCAACCCAACTGACTCCCCAAATTATCGCTACTGCTAGCAATTTAATGTGGGTTGTCGCATTTTTCATTCGAACCGCTCCAAGCCTAGTTGCAGGATTCTGGCTCTTGGGAGCCCAATTTCCGGCATTCCTTCGGCTGGTGCGTGGACTTTTAGTCCTTCAAGTCGTTGTACATACAGTCCATATGATGCAATGTCATCTGGACGATAAGGAGTATGTAGGCCCATTTTTCCAAGGCCTGCACATGCTTGTTCAGAGTATATTGGATAGACATTTGTTTCAAAGTGCATCCAGTTTGATAGTCTGGTACAATCGACATTTTCCAATGTCATCAGATGTTCCAATAATCCTACATCAGGATATTTCACAGTCTGAATTGCCATGTCAACTTCCATTACAACATCTTCTGGCCACACAAAAGGAGTTTGCTTGGCCCAGGAATCTGCGAGTTCAATATGTCGAATCACATCTTCGCCAGTAATTGCGAATAGAGTTTCCTGGTAGGGGCGATCTTCGTAAGCATCGTTTACGAGTTGCGGAAGAACCGAATAGAAGCGTTCTAGTTGTGCTTCGTCGGCTCCGTAGAGCGAGACGGGTATCATTCAATCACCTTCATGCAGTAGCGCCTATTCCACTAGCTAATTGACGAGGAGTTAACGGTTTGTCTTCGACCCATTGTTGCTTGAATATCTCTTTCAATGCTTCTTCGTCTTCAGCAGTTGGTAGTACTGTTTGGAGGTAAGCAGCGTATTCATCATCGCTACCTTCGAACAAACTGCCATCAGTGTAACAGTTCTTACCACCGAACTTGCCTATGTCACGGTGGAAGTTCTCATGAGGAACGAATAGTGTAACTCCAGAATCTTCTGGAAGATAACCATTCAATTTTTCAACTTCCTTGACAATCTCATCGTGGTAGTGTCCTCGACCTTCTTCATTGAGTACTTCTTTGTCTACCTCGACCTCTGCATCGAGTTTCTTTCTTTCATCCCAGCGACCTTTCACTCCCCAGACATATGCCCAGTGTGCGGATGTTGAGGAATCAGTTCCGAACAGGTCATGTGCAGTAGCAACCCACTTGTTCATGTAACGCTGAAGCATATCTAGCGGAATAATCCCTGCCTTGATGATGCGACGTAGGCCGTTTGAACCGGTTCCCAGATGGAATGATTCTTCTTTGAGCATTGGTCCCATGGATGCAGCTAAAGGCTTGAATGCAGATGTTGAGAGCATTCCTAACTGGAACTTACCATCACGATCAACGAACATTGTGTAACAGAAGAAATCCAACCAGTGAGGCATTGGGCGATTGAAAGCACCTAGTAGGCGATCTCCATCTTGCGCATTTCTTTCAAGGAGTTTCTGAGCTTCACGACGTCCTTGCTGTCCGAAGTATGTCATCAATAAGTATGCCATTTGCCAACCATGACGTTGTTCTTCAGCCATGATACGAGCTGCTGCATAGCGGTCGTAATCTGTAGGTGCAGTATCTAGGAGGTGGCGCTGTTGTTCGACAGAAGCGAATTCAGTATCTCCTTGAACTGTAATCATGGAAATCAACGCATCGCGGATGTTTTGGTGAGGAACCTGGAGCGCTCTCTCCCACTTTGCACGTCCTGTGTAGTCACCGTATTCGATTACATCACCAGCACGGTCCCAATCGAATAAGATTGAGAGGTCGAAATCTCCCAACCATTCTCTGTCGAAACCGACTCTGTCCTGCCATTCGCTAAAGTTAGCGACCCACTCTTCCCATGTCTTAGGTAGTTCTGCCATGATACGGGGAAGGGGTCCCTACTATTCATCAATTTGCGAACATGTTCGCACGAACATGTTCAGGGTGAGTCTCTGCGTATTTCATCTGCGAACGAATTTAACACAACTCCTTCGATTTTATGAAGTTGTACTGATAGAGTGGATTTACTAACACTCAATAATTCTGCAAGAGCGCTAAGTGTGATTCTTCTCGGAGAATCCCAATAACCTTCATTCATTGCAGAATCGAAAACCACTCGTTGTCTAGGAGTAAGCATTCTAGTTCCTGTTGAACGAGTTGATACTACCCGGTAAGGTATCTCTCCATCTCTAAGCAATTGAACAAGTTCTCTACTTTTGTCAGCAGAGCATTCAATTGTCCAGTCAACCCAGCCATCTCTTACTTCGAAAGGAGAGTGGGGAATGACTCCTACTTCCCTAATCGGCTTGATGTATCCGCCACCACCTGGTGCGATATCGACCTCATAGCGATGGTCCCCTAAATCTCGGACTTCATCGACTCCATTATGTTGATCTAACTCCGAGACCAAATCTGTTGATGATGAAAGTCTGGCAGTACCTCTCCCCCTACCTAGAGGCATCGTTTCTTCGATACGTAGAATCGCTTCAGGCCTACTACGGGAGACATCACCAGACCAATGCCCTTCTGGCAATCGAACTTCGATGCGTAATTGATTCACCATGGTATCACAATGAGTGTGTTCTGTCATGGCGAGTAACTTCACCAGTTCTGACATCGATTAATTCAGCAAATGTTTGGACACTGTCTTCGCCGACGATTACTCCTGGTAGATATCCATCACATACTCCAGATGCTGCGAAAATTGCATCATCTGAGCGACAAAGATCGGTTGCGTCCCACAAGCGTGTCAAATCATCATCGACCATTTTCTCAGCCCTTTTCTCTTCTTCATCAGAACGGAACACAAGTCTTCCTTCGAATACTCCACCAATTCCTCGTAGAGCAGTAGCAGTAATCACTCCTTCAGGAGCAGCACCAATCCCTAGTAGCATGTCGTAAGGTCCATCAGGTCTTGCTGCCCATATTGCAGCAGATACATCCCCGTCTCCCATCAGGTGCAATTGAGCACCAGCATCTCGTATTTCTTTGAATAAATCAGAATGTCTTTCTCTGTCAAGGGCTACTACCTTGACTTCGGACATTGGCTTGTCTAGAACATATGCGGCTTGTTCTAGGTTGTAGGTGACTCCTCCATCTAGGCTTACATGGCCTGCTAATTCCGGACCTGCAGCAATTTTGTCCATGTAACAGTCAGGTGCGTGGAGTAGTGTCCCTCTAGGTGCTGCTGCGAGTACAGCGATTGAGTTAGGAGAATTGTCTGCACAGTTGTTAGTACATTCTAGTGGGTCGACTGCAATGTCAATTTGTAGCGCGCCATCGATACCTACTTGATTTCCAAGTTCTTCACCAATGAATAGCATGGGTGCTTCGTCTCTTTCGCCTTCACCGATAGCAACTCGGCCATCGAAAGGAACTTTGTCGAATGTTCTGCGCATTGCTTCTACAGCAGCGGCATCAGCAGCATTTTTATCGCCTAAACCACGCCACTCAGCGCTTGCTATTGCTGCTTGATCAACAGCTTCTAGGAAGTGGTGTGCCAGGTCAGCAGTGCGTGCCATGTTGTGTGCGATACGCGTCCCCTCCATCAATCAAGCGGGTCATTCCGCTTTGTGTTTCTCTAGGATAACGATGTCTGAAATGCGAGTTTGAGGGTATTGGCCATCAGCGTTTTTCTCAAAAGATTTGACCATGTCAAGAGCACATAGGAGACCAGCAGCAACCCCTGTTAAAGCCTCCATTTCAATTCCAGTTCGATAATGCGCACTAACTTCTACAGTACAACGCAAGGCGGATTCTTCCCAAGCCCAATCTACTTTGCATCCTTCGAGAGGTATAGGATGGCAATGGGGAATAATTCTAGGTGTTTCTTTCACGGCTTGGATTGCAGCAATAGTAGATGCTTCTAGAACATCCCCTTTCTTCACTTGTCCTAATTTAATCGCCTCTTTAGAATCTAGTGAAAGATGTACTAAACCTGTTGCTACGGCTTTTCTGTGAACGACTGGTTTGCCTCCAATATCTACTACTGCTTGGATACTCTTTTCCATTTATTCACCCCAATCCTGCTTTCCATGATGCCCCACTTGGCTTGACTTCTTTTTTCCACAGAGGGGCTTGTCGTTTTAGTTCATCGATTAACCAAGAACATCCCTCAAATGCTTCTTTCCGATGAGGGCTGGCAACATGTATTGCTACAATATTTTCTCCAGGACCCACAGAACCTGTCCTGTGTGCCATTGCAACTGAGTGAAGTGAGAATTGACTAATTGCCTGCTGACCCAAATCAGTCAAAGTTTGAGACAATTTCTCTTGCCATGAATCGAACTCTAGACGTAGCACTTCTTCGCCTTCATCATGACCTCTGGTGATGCCTATGAATGAGACAATAGCTCCACATCCTGCAGTATTTAGTTTAGCGCGAAGTGCGTCCACATCGAGATAATTAGGGGCTTCTTGGATGAATACCTCCCCCTGCATATTGTATCCCATACTAGCCGCATCCTTGAAACCATCCTTGTCCATGAGATTGTCATGGCGGACGCCGGACCCATCCACATTATGGGCGCTGGGTTGTCAGGTTTAGCCGCAGCAACTACTTTGGCAAAAGCAGGTGTTGAGGTACATGTCCACGATGTAAGGGCTGATTCTGGTCAACGATTCGATGGTGATTTCCAGGCTATAGAGAATTGGTCCATGGACGATGACTTTTTTGATCAATTACGTTCCTGGGGATATGATCCAAATGAATTCAAATCTACAGAATTTAGTGTAGTTGATCTAATACATCCGGATGACAAAATCACCAAGACTCATACTCCTAGTATTGCATATCGGATTGTAGAAAGGGGCACTTCTGAACATACAATTGATCAAGGATTCAAGCGAATGGCTATTGCAGCAGGTGCCAATTTACACTACAAGAGCAAGGTCAAGGAAGCGGATTGCCAAATAATTGCTTGCGGGCCTAAAGGGACCAGTGCAGTAGCATATGGTGAGATATTCAAAACTAAGCACCCTAATCACATAGCATTCCAGTTGAATGATAAATTAGCACCTGGCTCCTATTCATATATGATTATCATCGACGGAGTGGGCCTGATATGTACATGTTTATGGCGTAAACAAAGAGGTACTGAACGCTTCTTGAATGAAACGATTGCATGGTATCAAGAGAAGTATCCTGATATCGACATGGAGCCGATTAAGAGAGTTGGTGGTAAAGGAGACTTCACCATTAACAAGCATTATTTCCAAGACGGCAGATACTATGTCGGTGAATCTGGAGGTTTACAGGACTTCATGTGGGGCTTCGGAATGAGGATGGCTGTATGGTCAGGTAATTTAGCAGCGCAAGATATTCTTGGTAATTGCAATTATGAAAAGGAAGTAAGAAAACAATTGATGCCTTATGTTCGTACTTCAGTTGCAAACCGGTTTTTGATGAACCGGGTAGGTGATAGGACTTTCAAGTTCATGTGTAATTCTTGGATGAAGAATCAGGCCAAGAAAGGAGACGGATTAGTATGGATTGGGAAATTATTCCGCCCCAAGTGGTACAAAACTATGCTGTATTACGCAGTGAGTCCTTTCATGCTGAAGAAAGATTCCAAGGCTATGGGTAGAGGAGTACGTCGTTTACCCTTTAGGAAAGCCAAGAAAAGAGATTTGTGGGAGGCTTCGGAATCGGCTAAGAAAGTCGGTGAGCGTTGGAATGAAGTTCGACGTTCTGGTGGAAAGACCTCGTTTAATGAGAACAGCGATTGACTCATTAAGCCGACCCTTTTGGCAGACTACATGAGCGACCTATACGGACTCAAACTTGAACCAATGCCAAACCGTCTAGTCAACTATGGTACCACAGACAACGGTATCGCAGTTATCGAACTAGCATCAGACTCAGCAGGAGCTCCTCTCGAAGGAGATGCAATGGGTCCTAACACTTACACTCACGGAATGATGTGCGATATTGATACTGCAATCATCAAGGCAAGATTCGATGATGATGTTACTGTGATTGTAATTACAGGAAATGGAGCAAAGTTCTTCTCCGCAGGCGCTTCTATCCAGATGCTTAACAGCGTAACTCCTGGCTTCAAGTACAATTTCTGTCTTCACGCTAACGAGACACTATCTCGTTTCGAACAAACTACCAAGTTGGTAATTTGTGCAATGAACGGACACGCTGTTGGTGGCGGTCTTGAAATCGCAATGGCAGCAGATATCAGAATCGCTCGCAAGAATGCAGGGAAGGTTGGACTTCCAGAGATCAACCTTGGTGTTCTAGCAGGAACTGGTGGAACTGCTCGCCTAACTCGCCTAATTGGTAAGGCTAAGGCTCTAGAGATGATGGTTACAGGAGAACTAATGTCCTTCGAAGATGCAAAGGATTGCAATCTAATCAACCACATTTGGGAAGGCGACGCTGATGAATTCCGCCGAGACGTCCTAGATTGGGCTAGCCAATTCACTCTGCCAAACAAGGCAACAAAGGCTGTTGGAAATATCAAGCGCTCTTGCCAGACTGGACCAGAGATTCCATTCGAGTACCACTTGGCACTTGAGCGTGAACTACAGGCTGCTCTATTCGGTAGTAGTGACGCTAAGGAAGGAATCGCTGCATATGTTGAGCGAAGAGTTCCTAGCTTCGAAGGCCAGTAATTACCTTTGACTACAAGTGCGAGCATTGTGCTCCATGCTATTGCAAATGCTACACCTTCGAAGTGCTTTATTGCTAGACTTTCTCAGCAGGCGTAATTTTGCAGCAGATGGATTTAGTTCAGGGCAGGTTCTTCTGTTATGTCCAGGAGTGTAGCAATATGTGCAAAGTCTGTTGCCCATTGATCTTAATTTAGAAATTTTATATTTCTCAGGGTGTAGTTCAGGGCAAGTTCTAGAGTTATGCCCGATACTGTTGCAATTAGTACAATGCCTCCAGCCTTTTCTGCTAATTTTGAGTGCTTTACCTGGGTGTAGAATTGGGCATGATCTGACATTATGGCCTGGTTTACTGCAGTGAGAACATTTGCGCCGATTATCTCTTGCTGATATCTTTGAATTACCCGGGTTGCTAACAGGGCAAGTTCTGATATCGTGTCCTTTTACTCCACAGTGGGAGCACCTTCTGGCGGAGTTTTTGTCCTCGCGAATCATTGCTTTAGCAGGATTTGATAGCCTACACGTACGAGAGTTATGGCCGACTTCATGACACAGCGAGCAGATACGTCTTTCCTTCTTTCTCCTTCGTAATTTTTTACTAAAGTTGCAATTTTCACATGTGTGGCCGGATTTCCCACAGCGCACACACGACCCCTGCATCGCTATAAAATCCATAAAGTAGCATATATCACTTTCATTATTATTCACATTTATTGATTACTTTTCAACAAATATCTATCAATAATTGACTGTTTTTCAAACGATGTTTTCAAGTCCTTGAGCAAAGTCGGCGGTTTGATGGCGACCAAGTACCATGTTCCAGCAGATGTTCCTGACGAACTTATCGAGACATTCGTCGATAATATGGATGCAGCGACTTGTGGTACAGGGAAAATGAATCTTTTTGCTTGTGACCAAAAAATTGAGCATCTGAATGACGACTTCTATGACGGGGGTAAAACGATACCTCTCTCATCCAATGACCCCGAACACCTTTTCGAGATAGGTGCCAAGGCACACGCTGAAGGTACAATTGGTGTTCTTGCAGGGCAATTAGGATTGATTTCTCAATATGCTAGAGATTACCCTGAACTTCCTTATTTAGTCAAACTCAATTCTAAATCTCACATGGTTGGTACTAGCCAAAGAGATCCGGTGTCGCAGGCTCTCTGGGATTTGGATGATGTAGCAGCATTACTTCATAATGGAATTAATGTTGTTGGAATCGGCTATACTGTTTACATTGGTTCAGAATATGAGCACGAGATGCTTACTGAAGCAGCTACTTTTATTCGTCAAGCGCATGAAATGGGAATGATTTCTGTTGTTTGGATGTATCCTCGTGGGAAAGCAGTAACTGATGAGAAAGACCCACAATTAATTTCAGGAGCAGCCGGTGTTGCTGGATGCTTAGGTGCAGATTTTGCTAAAGTGAATTATCCTCGTGCATTCGAAGGAATGACACAGGCTGAAAGTTTGGGCATAGCGGCACAAGCTGCAGGACGATGCGGAATAATTTGTTCTGGCGGAGGTTCTCTTCCACCAGAGGAATTCTTAGCACGTTTAGTTGATCAAATGAAAGTATCTGGTTGCAGAGGAGCAGCAACCGGTAGAAACATTCACCAAAAGGGTACTGAAGATGCAGTTAGAATGACTGCAGCATGTAAAGCGGTAATTTGTGATGGAGCTGAACTTGATGAGGCTCTAGCAATCTATAGTGGTCAGTAGTTCTGAACCATTCCGCAAGAAGTACAGATTGAGCCTACGACAAGGCCGCCACAGAACATACAGATTCCACTAGTAGTGGGTCGAATTATGTACATTAGACCTAATCAGTTACGCCTGATTAAATCGTTTGTCTGGACGTTGCCTTCTGAATCGATGATTAGAGGCTGACCTTCTTCCCATCCAGGGCAGTTATCAGATACCCATGTGCGAGTAGCCCATTCGCAGATGTCATATCCGCCAGAAAGAATGCCTGATCTCTTGATGTATCCAACTTTGACGATGTCTTTGTCCTTGGAGAGTACGTTTCCTAATTGCTGACTAGTAGTGCCGTGGCGCATGGTACTGTTGATATGTTCCAAAATTTCTGCTGTGTTACGAGGGCGGTCGCCCAGGAACTTCTTGATTTTCTCACGTATTCTTACTGTCTTCATTTGTCATCTCCTCCTTGTCATCCGGCTGAATCCTGTGTGTCGGGTGGGCCGTTAAACCAAAGGAGCGAAGCAGCCCATATAACCGTTCTGCCGCCGAGCGGTTCGAAGTTACATTAACTGACAGAAAAACCGATACAAATAGTGGTTTTATTGTTAAACTGGGTTTATTAAGTACAATCTCCAGTGGAAATATGTAACAAAATGTAACAAATTCATTAGAAGTAAGTAGAAATTTTGATATGAGGGGGGCTAGTAGCATAATTTGGTGACAATGGTGCGAAGTAATCGTATTCGTTCTACTTATCAACGAAGAATCCTCGATTGGTTGGCAGATGGAGGGGGAACAGTTACCGAAGTATCTAATGCCTTGGAACTTAGAGTACCTCACGCATCAGCAGCACTGAAAAAATTACGAGAATCGGGTGATGTAGCCCGAGATGATCACAATCTGCGAGGGTCCAGGTACCGTCTTTCTTCTCAGGGTTTGAGCCGGTTGGAAGGAGATGGCCTTGCTCGAATGAGCGAATTAGTTAGGTGGCCTCCTCCACCTGGTGCGGCTGGAATTGTACTTGCACGAGAAGGCTCTATGCTACTACTTGGTTACGCTACTAAGCCTGCAGGACCTCTATTGGGCCTGCCGGATAGACCAATGAATGATGAAAGTGGAGTATTAGATAATTCCAGTGGAAACGAGGGGGCGTCAATATCTTGGCAGTGGGCCGTACAAAGAGGCGAAGGCCCAGTATGGTGGGATTTAGAGTCCATGCGCCGTGCAGTGGCTCCAAATGATGCTAGTCCTATGACACTTACAGCGTGGATGGAGCGACCGAAAGTGATGGGAGTTGTGCGAGCTAAACTCCTACAAGATTCCAAACCATGGCCCTTAGGGGTAGGTAGTTGGTTTACATCATTACCACCGGGTCACTGGCCTGAATTGCCAAATGTGTTGCGCGATGGTGATGCAGCAATCGGGAGAGCAGGTAATTCCGGTCCACAAGTAAGGCCTCGCGGCGGAGTACATGTTAGATTAGGACGTCGAAGTGAAAGGTCTTTGATAGTTAGAAACGCCTCTTCAGAATCTTTGAAGATAGTAGATGGTGATCTTCTATCTCTTCCAGCATCACCTTTGCCAAGAGAAATTCTTAGGCATTGGTTGAAACTAAAACATCCAAGGCTCGGACAGAAGTCTGTTGATGCAAAATACAATCGCCTTGTTGAAGATATTGGAAAATCATCCTCTAATGCATTAACTCGAAAGGTACTGAATGATTTCCCAGGAAGGGTATGGAGTGACGATTTTGACACATTAATAGATACGAGGTCGATTTCACAAAGCGCAGCGGAATCTATCGTTAATTATGCGTTAGAGTCATCTGATATTCCAATCGTATTAGATTGGCGTTGGCCTGTGAATAAGAATTTGTTAGGTAGGTTGGCAAGTGACAGCAAATGTAGAATGATAATTTGTGAGACGCCGTATATCGGTTTGCCCTTCGTTCTTACTTCACAAGATGGTCACGGGAAGTTCGATTTGGAGATGCCTGGCCGTCTACATCTGCCTATTAGTGTGGATTCGGACATATCTGTTCCTAATGGTTGGAATCCTCCATCAAATCCTAGTGAATTAGTTAGGGGCAATTCTTCTACAGCAAAGAATTCAGACAATCAAATCGAAGCAGTATGGCAGGCATGTCGATTAGCAATAGGAGATGAAACATGGGCTGACCGACACGAGAAACGTTTCCCGTTAGCGTCATGGATTGCAACTCCAAAAGCGGGACAATCTGCAAGGTGGAGGCGAATAGGGGAGAATTTAAACCCGATTTGGGCAAAATTAGCAAATTTAGATGAGTTTGACACAATCACACTTGCCGATCTCGCATTAGTAGATAGAGATGCATTGATAATTCTCATGGAGAGAATCAGGAACAATCCTCTCAGCATTATATCTCTCGATACCAACCACCCAGCAATCGCCACAGTAATATTACTCAGTCCGGAATGGATAGAAGATAGCCGGGATGTAAGTGAATCATGGTTATCAAATCCATTAGAAGTCTCAGATGTACTACGTAAGAACTGGAATGAACCTAAAATTGAGCGGCTAGTAAGGGCATGTCCCCATCATAGTAAGTTATTGAACCAAGATAACTTTGAACGCGAAGACGCGTTGGCAATCATGGAAGATGTCCACCATTCCTTATGGAAAAAGCACTCCACTTCTTGGCTACAGTTGTGCATGTCTTCAACTCTGGGCCGTTCAGCACTTTCTTTACTGGATTTGCCTTGGGCTGCAATTTTATTTGAACAGGATTTGAAATCAGAGGATTTGGTTCTAGTTCATCACATGCCTGAAGGTATTGGTACTGATTCATTAGAGGATGTAGTCGAGGCTCTAAATGCGGCAGAAGAAGGAAGACCACCCGTTTCAGGAAAAAGTCATCCATTAGCCGGTTGGCTTTTCCAAAAACAGATGCCTGAGCCACCATTAACCACTGATTTCAATCAAGAAATCCATCTTGCACTTCACCGACGGTTTCAACAATGATGTGCTTTGAGAGTCAATTGGCCGCACATGCAACATCGCAGGGAGAGCGTCCGCTCAGTGAACTGCGATACCAATGATAGCGGCCACGTGCCATCGACGAAGACCAGGGTGACTCCTCGGAGAATGACCTCTGATGCAAACCGATGGACAATGTGGTCGGTAATGGGTCCTCGCTGGACGAGAGTATGAGAGTGAGACAACCAACCGGCTGCACAGATAAGCCCTGACCCTGGGTCAAGCTCCCGAGGAGACTGTGACAGGGGCTGTTACGGGTCGGGGCACAGCTTTCTTTGCGATTCATTGAATAGCCATCCAAATACAGTCGATAGCATGGCGAAGTTGGAACGCTGCTTAGTAGGCGGGACCTTCGATAGGTTTCACGATGGCCACAAGGAATTGCTTCTTACTGCACTTGAAGTTGCTGAATTAGTCGAGGTTTGGATCACAAATGATGTGATGTCTGCTGCGAAATCACCCTTTTTACAATCCTTTGAAGACCGTAGGGAGGCGATATTATCTTGGGCAGATGAGAGAATCTCAACTCATGAATTAGAAGATAATTTGGGACCAGCCCCCCTCAGGAAAGACTGTGATAGTATCATTTGCACTCCTGAAACACTTAGTAACTGTCAATCAATAAATGAAATTAGATTAAAAAATGGCTTACTCCCTCTTGAAATCATAGAAGTTTCACACACACTAGATGAGGTAGGTGGAATAATTTCCAGCACTAGAATCAGAGCTGGTATCATTGACAAAAATGGTAAACAATGGTTGAAAGATTCAGATAGAAGTCAGACTTATCTCTTTCATAGAGGATTAGATTCTGAACTCAAAGAACCAGCAGGTGAATTATTCCTCGGACCTGAAGATTCACCAGAGGTTGCCATGTCTGCGGCTATGGAAAATATTGCTCCAGGTGCAATAATCGCAGTTGGAGATGTCAGTGTTGAGACTTTATTGAATATGGGTGTAACACCTGATATCGGTTTAGTAGATGGGATGACTAAGAGAAGTGAACTTAGTGAAAAGGTGGATTTGTCTCCCTTTGAAATTATTCTAAGTGCTGATAATCCAGCAGGAGCAATTACTCCCTCCCTAATCGATTCTATCGACGTTGCATTACACAATGACCAAACTACTTGCATTGAAGTTGACGGTGAAGAAGACCTTGCACCGATTATTGTTCATTTGCTGGCTCCTTTAGGGGCCAACGTGATTTACGGCCAGCCAGGTAAGGGGGTTGTTCTAAGAATAACAAGCCTCGATTCCAAAGAACAATGCCGAGGACTGTTATCCCGGTTCGAGGTGAGAGAATGACTCTTGTTTCAGTTGCAGTTTGCGTTAGGGATGGTATTGATTGGATTGATGGCTGTCTTGATTCACTAGTAAATCAGAGTCATAGTCCGATTGAGATAATCTTAGTGGATGATGGTTCTAGTGATGGAAGTCAAGACAAGGTCAAAGAATGGTCTGAGCATGAATTTGTTACAGTCATCAACCAGAGTGCAATTGGTTTGTCAGCAGGTAGGATGGCTGCATTAAATGCAGCAAATGGTGAATGGTTTGCAATCACAGATATTGATGTTAGGCCTGAAAAGGATTGGATAGAAAGAATGCTTGAAGTTTCTAAGTCTAGAGATGGAGAAGAGATTGTCGCAGTTACAGGGCGCACAGTGTTCGGACAAGCAGACGATGTGATCTCTAGAATTAGGTCAGTAGAAATAGAATCTAAATATCGTTCTCGTCCTCGAAGTACAAAGTTAGCAAACGGTCCCTGCTCTATGTTCGTGACAGAGAAACTGCGCATGATAGGAGGTTTCGACCCTTCTTGGTATCATGCTGAAGACATGGAGGTATCTCTAAAATTGATTCAAACAGGGGGGACCATCGTATATACTCCAAACGCTGTAGTAAATCATATTCCTGAAACAGGACTTAGGCGGTTTCTGCATAAGCGTAGAAGAGATGCGAGAGCCCACGTGAGAATACATAGAAGGTACAGGGGAGTAAAGCACGATTTTATTGGTTCATCTTGGATTGTTCTATGGATGGTTCCACTTCTATTAATGGGCGCCTTTGGAGTCTCGCTGTACGTAGTAAACCTACTTTCATATAATGAGATTAATATCGACACAGCCTACTATTCTCTTTCTAGAGAAGTGCTCTTAGTTTCACTTCTTCCATTGTTTTGGGCGTCTTCTTTCTTTAGATCTCATCTTCCTAAGAATGGAATTATACCACTGGTAGTACTAATTTCTTGGTCTGTAACACTATGGTTGGGAATTGCACAAGGATACTTTGATGCCTTGTTGCGCCGAAAAGGGCACTGATCATTCTTCTTGTTCGATAGATGCGAGCATACGAAGAACTAACCCTGCTGCCATCATTGCAATCGACCATGAATAGACACCTGGGTCAATCCATGTAGTGGAGGTAATTCCCCAGTAGAAGTAGAATAGAATGCTTCCAAGCATAGACCAAGTTCCAACAATAAGAGCCAATCCACCATTACCTGGTTCAACAAGGTCGTTGTACCAGTTACTGGTTACCATCGATTTTGCCCATTCGCTAATTCCGTTTTCAGCTGATAGAGAGCGAACTCCCAGCGCAGCCATTCCTCCACAGAGTGCGATGAAAACAGCATCTCCAACAACGAAAGCAGATGCAGTATCTTTATCTCCAAACGCCTGATTCGTATATTCGAAGGTAAGAACGCCTCCCCATGAAACGTGGTAGTTAGGGTGAATATTGTTTGTTATGTTCATTATGGCAAGGAATAATCCGAGGCTACCTATCCAGAAATACCATGTCGCCAAGGTTTTCGAGGGTTGTGTCAGAATCTCGAACATACCGTTCTTTCCATTCTCAACATCAGTGCTCATGCGCCGTTCGACCTTGGACGCGTTTAAGAGTCTTGGCATAGCCACGAAGGGGCTATAACTGTATCAAAGTGGGCTTTGGTGGCGGTACTTTGCTGAGAAAACCTCAGTTAGAGTAGGCTCAGCTTTTGTCATAACATCACACGGGTCGATGTTAGTAGGAATGCATGAATTGATTTCTTTACTTCTTCCGTATCGGCCTCTTGAGATTGTTTTTGCAGTAACCAAACCCAACATATCGAGATTAGAAATAATTCCTGAAATTCTTCTCGCTGTTAGGAACTGCTGCCCAATATGAGAGCATGCCTGTTTGTAAACGTGGTAGACTTCACCTGTCTGGATATTCCTCAATCCATTCTTTTCATTGATCAATACCGAGGCAAGGACTAATTTTTGTTGAGTAGGCAAAGTTCGAATCACTGGTGTAACCTGGTCGGATTCTATTTGTGCTTGGGCGATTCGGACATGATTCTGCTCGACAATGTCAACTCCTTCCTGTTCTGCTTTTTCAGTAGAAACACGTAGTAGGTCTAGTGCACAACGTGCATCTCCGTGTTCCTGAGCCGCCAGAGCTGCGCACAATTCGATAACTCCTGCACCAATTGCATCTTCGTTAATTCCAAGTTTAGCACGTGAGCGCAGGATATCCTGCAACTGCTCTGCATTGTATGGGTTGAACACAATGTCCTGCTGGCCAAGTCTACTACGTACTCTAGGATCAAGGAAGTCGGTGAACTTCAGGTCGTTGGATATTCCAATTACGCACGCCCTTGCATTATGTAATTCTGCATTTAGATTAGTTAAGTTGTACAAGAGGTCATCTCCTGCTTTCTTTACTAAATGGTCAATTTCATCGAGAACTAGTACGTATACGCCGCCGCGCATATTCATTCGCTTAACAACCTCAGAGAATACCCTGTCAGTTGGCCAGCCAGTAAATGGGATTTCGTCCTTTTCGTGATCTTCTAATAGTGCATTACCTAGGTGTGATAATACTCTGTATTGAGTGTCTATCTGTCGGCAGTTGACCATCACAGGGTGAACGAATCGACCAATTGACTGGCCCTTTCGCTGAAGTTGGTCACAAACATATCGAGTGACAGCAGTTTTACCAGCACCGGTTACGCCATACAGAATCATGTTTGAGGGGATGTGACCTTTGAGAGCTTCAACTAGGTTGAACGAAAGTTGGTCCCTTTCCTCATTACGGTGAGGTAGAGATTCTGGCTGGTAAGTGTGGCGCAGTACTTCTTTCTGAACAAATAGAGTCTTCTGGTTGAGTATTCCATCGAAAATATTTCTCGTCAAAAAATAACACCTCCTCTATTTGTCATGCTGCTTGAATGCCCGGCCTACATCATGCGTGATGCCTACGGGGAGTCCGAGTCCGCCATATAAGTCTAGTCCCGTACACCCTCATTATGGTGAGGATTTACTCACATATCGGAAATCAATTGGGGGTATAAAAAGGGTGCAAGCTTTTCCTTCATTATGATATAAAAAGGTCCTACTGTAAAGGTAATTTTTTATCGACTCCGCCGAGCACTATTTTTTTTCTTCCAGATATTTACAAGAATTTGTATGACTATATATTGGTTTATAATATCGCAAATCTTCTGCGGGCATTATTTTGTTTTTTTTCCTCAACATGATCAGGAGGAGCATTTTTTTAGGGCGGGCTAAAAAAATCGCCAAGGTTGTTATTTTTTTGATATTTTATTCTAACAAAGTGTGCCGTTGGAATCTAGTTCAAATTTCATATTATCTTCTCCATGAATTACATTTTCAGGGAAAATAGGGACTTCTTTGGTAAGAATCTTGTAATCTGAATCAATGTATGTATGTGTTATGACAAATTTAGTCTGAGGGAATTTATTTGCTAAATCATTGATGTCGCTCGGCTTATGATGATGCTCTGTCTGGACATATTCAGGTACTGCCATTTCAACAACTGCAAAAGTGCATTGTCCTATTCTGTTCCATAGCTCTTCACACGGCCCGGAGTCTCCTGAATGAATCATAGACCAACCCTGTTCATTGGTTAGCATCCACCCGTGTGGGTCAACTTCAGGATCATGTAGAACTTCGAATCTCTCCATCGTCCAACCTTCTACTTCTGGAATATCGACCCAGTTAATACTCTCAAGTATTTCATCTAAGGAACCAGGGTATGCTAGATTGCAAAGATGAGTTAGCCTATCTTTAACTCCTTTAGAGCCAGCAATTGTAAGCGGCTTCAAACCCTCTCTATCAGAAATGTATTTCCTTTCTAGGAGTAAGAACGGGAATCCGAACACGTGGTCACCATGAACATGGGTAATCAGAATCGTGTCGATATCAGCAGGGCTAATGCCTGCAATTCTCAAACTTGCTAAGGCAGTGGGGGGGCAATCAATGATGATGTGTTTGTCGATTACCAGGAACGAATGTAGCCTTCCTGATGGAAGGAATGCATTGCCACTGCCGAGTAAATCTAGTACTACCATGGGCGATTGCAAGTACTTCAACTCTAAGACATCATCGCACCTAACATTCATCTATCCGGTTCAGGTGGCCGGCATGTTGGTGTACACCATGGCGAACTGGAGCGCAAAAAATCCGTACCAATCTAAGATTACAGAGAACTATGTCTTAAACGGCGAAGGTTCTCGAAAAGAGACCCGGCATGTTGTTTTCGCACTAGGTGATTCTGGGTTAGATTACAAAGTCGGAGATGCATTAGGAGTTATTGCTGAAAACCCGGAACACACTGTCGATTTACTAATCGATACTGCCGGTTGGAAGAGTGATGACATGGTCACTACTCATAACGGCGAGAGGACTATCAAACAAGCATTGAAAATGGATTTTGAAATCCATCGCGTCAACAAGAAATTCGTTAACTCACTAACTGAGAAGGTAACTTCGAATGGAATGAGAATAACTGTCAAGATGATCGATAGGTACAGAGAATCTGTTGCTGGTGAAGGAGCGGCTTGGATGGACGATGCTTCAACCCCAAGTTCCGAACTTCTGCCATCTATACCAGGGGATGACCCTATGGGTAGAGTCGAGAACCTAACTACAGATGGTAAAGCAATGGAGGATTACATCTGGTCACGTGACTATATTGATGTGATGAAAGATTTCGATGTTAGTTATGCTCCTCAAGAATTTGTGGAGATCATCGACAAACTCAAGCCACGTCTGTATTCAATTGCTAGTAGTCATGATGCTCACCCTGGTTTCGTTGAGTTGACTGTAGGCATTGTTCGTTACTCTCACCACGGTAGAGATCGTGGTGGCCTTTGTACAGTTTACATGGCTGATGAAGTTGAAGTAAACAAGACAGATGTTGGAGTATTCATGTCGCCTACCAAATCATTTGTTCTTCCTGCTGACAAATCTACAGATATCATCATGGTTGGCCCAGGTACTGGAATTGCCCCTTTCCGAGCGTTCATGGAACAGCGAGTCCATGATGGTGGAAGTGGCAAAAATTGGCTATTCTTTGGGGACCAATCCTCTAAGACTGAATTTTATTATCAAGAATCGATTGAGAACTGGCTTGATGAAGGCCACCTTTACCGGTTTACTACTGCTTGGTCTCGTGACCAAGAAGAGAAAATCTACGTTCAACATAGACTCAAAGAACACGGGGCAGAAGTATGGGAATGGTTCGAAAGGGGCGCTTACTTCTACATCTGTGGCGATAAGACCTACATGGCAAAGGATGTACACCGTGCATTAATCGATATTGCAATCGAACACGGTGGTATGTCTGAAGCTGATGCGACTCATTTCATCGAGAAGACGATGATGAGGGAAGAGAAGCGTTACTTACGTGACGTATATTGATCATGCTTCGCCTTCCGGAGGAGTTGGTACTTCAACTCCAGGAATGCCTAACTCGCGCCCGCGCCTAATCATAATAGTAGTCCACTTGGATTTCGGACCAGGAAATGCTATCAAGTGAGTAGCATGCTCTAGCATTTTATCGCCTAATGTAGGAGATGCTTCTGGCCTACCCGTGTCTTCTAACCCGCCTCTAGGTTCATTCCATGCTTCGGAGAATATAGCCATTGGTATCGCATGATTGTTAGCCCATCTTTCAGCTAAGTAGTCCACGCCGCTAGCACCTCCAATAATGATTAGGTCAGGGTGAGCATTCCATTTTATCCACTGTTCTAATTGTTCTTCTAACCATTCATAATCATAAAATCTAGAATTTCCGCAAATCACCAGATTCACGACCCTCCCGTCTTGATTTAGATCTCTTCCTGCCAACCGCTCGACAGTCGCAGCACCCGTGTTTTTATCATCCGCCATATTCTCATATTGGCGGGGTATAATATAAGGAAATCCCCCAAATTGCACTTTTTTGGCCAATATTTGTGATTTTCCTTCCGGTTTTCGGCGGCTAAAATCACCTATTTCCTGTCGTTTCTGACCGCTTTCATCATAGAATAGGTTCGGCTGGGCATAGTCATGGGATTCAAGCGTGTGCTAATTGCGAACCGTGGGGAAATCGCACTGAGAATACTCAGGGCTCTTCGAGATATGGGAATTGAAGCAGCAATTATTCACGGTAGAGAAGACCGACTGTCCTTGCCTGTGCAAATGGCAGATATTGCATATCCAATAATGAGAACCAATCCTCTAGATTCATATTTGGATATCGAAGCAGTAGTACAAGCTGCTAAAGATATGGATTGCGATGCAGTCCATCCAGGATACGGATTCTTGGCAGAGAATGCACATTTCGTTAAACGCCTCGAGGAAGAAGGAATCACTTTCATAGGACCTGCAGCCGATGTAATAACGCTGTTAGGCGACAAGATAGAAGCAAGAGCTGCAATGGAGGCTGCAGGGCTTCCAACAGCCAAAGGAAGCAGTGAACCTATTTCTACGGCAGAAGTCGCCAGTAAACTAGCAGATGAAATTGGCTATCCAGTGATCATTAAAGCAGCAGCAGGCGGCGGAGGCATTGGAATGCAAATCGTCAATCAAGAAAGTGAATTTGAAAGCGCCCTGAAGTTGTGTCAAAGTCGAGCAAAATCAGCATTCGGTGATGACAGAGTTTTCGTTGAGAAATATATCGAAGGTGCTCAACACGTCGAGTTCCAAGTTTTGGGCGATGGTAAGAATGCAATTCACTTTGGTGAAAGGTTTTGTTCTATTCAGCGAAGACATCAGAAACTTGTGGAAGAAGGGCCGTGGTTAACTGATGAGAAGAGAGCAGAGGTTGGTGCACTTGTATGTGCTGGGGCCGAATCTGTTGGTTACAAAGGACTAGCAACATTCGAATTCTTGCGAGATAAGAATGGCGACTTTTACTTCCTAGAAGTTAATCCTCGTGTCCAAGTCGAGCATACTGTTACCGAATTAATAACGGGCCACAACTTAGTTGAGTTAGGTATTAGAGTTGCACAGGGCGAAAGTCTACCACTCACTCAGGATGAAATTGTGATCCGTGGCCATGCAATTCAATGCAGACTGAATGCAGAGGATACCACGAATTTCGTTCCATCACCCGGTCGGATTTGGGAATGTCATTTCCCATCTGGATTTGGCATTAGGTGCGATACACATGCACATCCGGGATATGAGATGCCTGGTTGTTTCGACAGCCTACTTGCTAAATTACTGGCATGGGGCCCAGACAGAGAATCCGCAATACGTCGCATGAGAACGGCTCTTGATGAAACCATAATCACGGGCGTAGAACATCTGATTCCTCTTCATCGAAGGATTATGGATGAGAAGGATTTCCTCGCTGGAGACATCACTATTGCTTACATCGATGAGCATCAAGACCTGCTGGGATGATTTGAATGGATGTTCTTATTGTTGGAAGTTTGGCCTACGATTCTTTGGAGACGCCTTTGGGTTCTAGGGATGATGAGTTAGGTGGTTCTGCATCATATGGTGGATTCTCAGCATCATTCCACATGAGAAGGATGCAAGGTAATGGTGTTTCATTGGTTGGAGTTATTGGAAGCGATTTCAAATCAGAACATCTTGATTGGTATACCGAATCTGGCTTAGAAATCAGCGGAATAGAATCTAGTGATGGTCAAACTTTCAGGTGGAAAGGGTCCTATCATGGAGACATGTCAGAGGCTGTGACACATGAAACCCATCTCAATGTGTTTGAGCATTTCCAGCCCAAGGTCCCTGCAACACACACTAAACCAAAGGTGCTAATGTGTGCCAATTTGCATCCATCTTTGCAATCTTCAGTATTGTCACAAACCGATGCACAGAGAGTATCAATATTGGATTCG
>Ga0206677_10001190_pt1 | contig 24235 bp, 20 predicted proteins | sample M130m12015metaG_FD_155475 | JGI IMG/M metagenome (GOLD analysis project Ga0206677, IMG submission 155475) | Ammonia-oxidizing marine archaeal communities from Monterey Bay, California, United States - M1 30m 12015 | ecosystem: Environmental > Aquatic > Marine > Intertidal zone | place: USA...
CCGCTCGCCCAAAGAGTGGTTTTTTAACCAACCCTCAACGGCCTCCATATCCTGACCAAGGGCAGCCTTCTGCAAGGCCTCTAGTGTCATTAAACGCGCACGGTGTCCTTCAAGCTCATTGCGTGAGTCTTCCAGCTCTGCAGTAACAACTTTCGCCTGCTCACGCAGGTTATTAATAATGCTAATGACTTCCTGCAGCTTGCGGCCCAAGCTTTCAGCTTTAGCTGATGCATCGGAATCTTCACGAATCTTTTCGGCGAGGTCATTCTCAAGCGTCTCGACCGACAGCTGCCCCAACTCTTCTTCGAGACTCTGACGTCGACGATCTAACTCTTGCTGCTGCTCATCCAAATGATGAATACGAGCCTCTTCAACCTCGCTGCTGCGAGTAGTCTCAGAAATAGAATCGCTCACTTTCTGCCACGATTCGCGCCACTTATTCAGCTCACTTTCAGACTGAGACAGTGATTCAGAAGTGCTCGCAGCAGACGTGCGAATACGATCAAGATCAGGGCTAATTTCATTCAAGCGCTCGTCAAGGTCGCGCAACTGCTGCTCGTCCACTTCGATCTCATGGGTGATTTTATTGAGCTGCTCCTGTGCATCAGCCAGATCATTCTGGTGTCGTTCTTTGGTGGCTTTGTTGTGCTCGATACCTTGCTGCGACTTGGATATCTCAAGATCAACTTTGTAATGCGCTGCCTGAATTTCATTCAGAGCCTCGCTTACGCCATGCTGTTTCTCCCTGGCAGATTCAGTCTCAGCCTCAACACGACGCTGCGATGCCACTGCGGCTTCGTAGCCGGTTTGATACTGCTCGTATTCAAGCTTAGTTTCCTGCAAAGCGATGTCGTGCTCACGCAGACGAATTGCGAGAAACTCTGCATCAAGCTGATGCTGCTCTCGCTTCAAATTTTTATGCCGCTCAGCCTGCTTCGCCTGACGCTGCAGATGCACGATCTGCTTTTCAACTTCCTCGCGCAGATCATTAAGCCGGTCAAGATTATCGCGGGTATGACGAATTCGGTTTTCAGTTTCACGACGCCGCTCTTTGTATTTGGAAATACCAGCAGCTTCTTCAAGGTGCGCGCGCAGATCATCCGGCTTCGCTTCAATAAGACGGGAGATCATGCCCTGTTCGATAATGGAATAACTTCGGGGCCCCAGGCCGGTGCCGAGAAAAATACTCACTATATCCTTCCGGCGACAACGCACATTATTTAAAAAGTACTGCGACGTGCCGTCACGGGAAACCTTGCGACGAATAGATATTTCAGCGTAGCCGGCAAACTGCCCGGTAATGGTGCCATCAGTATTGTCAAAGAACAGCTCAATAGAAGCCGAGCCAACCGGTTTACGCTGCGAGGAACCATTAAAAATGACGTCAGTCATGTTATCGCCACGAAGGTTTTTAGCGGAGCTTTCGCCCATTACCCAACGCACGGCATCAATAACATTCGACTTACCACAACCATTCGGTCCAACCACGCCCACAAGGTTGCTAGGCAGCAAAATGGTGGTTGGATCGACGAATGATTTGAAGCCTGACAGCTTAAGTTTGCTTAGACGCACTATGTATTAACCCGCTAATTTGAAGCCAAATGGCTATCTGACAACACCGGAAAGCTGCTAGCCTGAATGCCAATCAGGACGATCAGCAGGTCACACGCTCCCCAATGATGCCTATTATAATAATCCTATGAGCAACATCTGCTCATGGTCGACAACAGTGCTCTAGTGTAAAGTAAAAAAAACGACTTGGCACACGATTGTGAGCCACATCCACAGGGTAAAGATTCATGTCAAAAACGACGCAGCAGCCAACGCCAGAAAATACGGTTCTTGAAACATTTGAGAACCCCAACCCATCGCGGGACTACATTATTCGGATCGAAACCCCCGAGTTCACCTGCCTCTGCCCCAAAACTGGGCAACCTGACTTTGCCACCATCAGGCTTGAATACGTGCCAGCAGAGCACTGTATCGAATTGAAAGCATTGAAACTCTACTACTGGTCGTATCGCAATGAAGGCGCGTTTCATGAGGCTGTGACCAACACAATACTCGAGGATTTGGTTGCCGCTATTGACCCCAGATACCTTCGGGTGACGGCTGATTTCAATGTGCGCGGGGGCGTCTATACTGAGGTGGTAGCTGAACACACCGCTGCTGACTGGGCTCTGTCAGACAGTTTGACCAATTCACTTAATAATCCTTAAAGACGAGACCTCAGGCGCACTCAACGGTTTAAATCCGCGTGATGCTGAGACTGAGTCCAGAGTCTGACAGACACCAAAATCAGCAACTCCTCTAAATTAAGCCTTCACCACGATGGCTGCATATGTATAATGCCGCGTTTTCAGACTTTTTAGTAAGGGATTCCGCATGGCTTCCAGGAAGAAATCTCCCAAAAAATCAGCGGGCAAGAAACCGCCTGTAAAGAAGGCCGCAAGCGCCAATAAGAAGGTCGCTGCCAAAAAAGCAGCCAAAAAGAGTGCCCCTAAACCTGCGAGCAAGAAAAAGGCGGCTTCTAAGAAGAAAGCGGCCAAAAAGGTCGTAAAAAAGACCTCTTCCAAGAAGAAAGCGGCGAAGAAGGTTGTAAAAAAGACCTCTTCCAAGAAGAAAGCGGCCAAAAAGGTCGTAAAAAAGACCTCTTCCAAGAAGAAAGTGGCGAAGAAGGTCGTAAAAAAGACCTCTGCCAAGAAGAAAGTGGCGAAGAAGGTCGCGAAAAAGGCCCCGTCTAAGAAAAAAGTGACCAAGAAGAAAGTGGCGAAAAAGGTCGTTAAAAAGACCTCTTCGAAGAAAAAAAGCACCAAAAAGGTCGCCTCTAAGAAGAAAGTTGTAAAAAAAGCCTCGAGCAAGAAAACAGCTTCCAAGAAGAAGACTGTCAGTGCGGTCAAGCCTGTCGCCAAGAAAAAGACCGTTAAAAAGCCGAAAGCCAAGCGGGTAATTAGTAAACCCACCCCGCCCAAACGCATCCGTGTTTCGGAGCGTAAACGCAACGTTCAGTTCAGCGATGCAGAAGATGCAATCCATGGTATTGCGCCTTATAAATCGAAGGCTGGCGAACACTATATGAATGATGATCAGCTCGACCACTTCGAGGCTATTTTGCTGGCCTGGAAGGCCGAACTGATGCAGGAAGTCGATCGCACTATGCACCATATGCAGGATGAGGCCAGTAACTTCCCCGACCCTACCGACCGCGCAACTCAAGAATCTGAATTTGGACTAGAGCTGCGTACCCGTGACCGGGAACGTAAGTTGATCAAAAAAATCGACTCCACGCTCAAACGTATTGAACAAGGTGACTACGGCTACTGTGAAGAAACCGGTGAAGAAATCGGTCTGCGTCGCTTGGAAGCCCGTCCCGTAGCAACACTTTCGGTCGAGGCTCAGGAACGTCGTGAACTTGCGGAAAGGCAATTCCGTGACAATGACGATCGTTATCGATAACTCAGTGCCGCAGAATTTCCGCGGTTGTAAATGAGCAACCAGAAGGCGCCTAACAGCTCGGAAGCCCCTGAAAATAAAGGCTATCGGGGTCGTTTCGCTCCTTCTCCAACAGGCCCCCTTCACTTTGGCTCATTGGTCACCGCCATTGCCAGCTACCTGGAAGCGCGTTGCAATCACGGTGAATGGCTTGTGCGCATCGAAGACCTCGACCCTCCCCGCGAAGTCGCTGGTGCCGATACAAGCATTCTTCGCGCACTCGAGGCACACGGCTTTGAATGGGATGAAGCACCCCTATGGCAAAGCACTCGATTAGACCTGTACGCCAGCGCGCTGAATAAACTGCATCGCCATGACCTTGCGTATATCTGCCACTGCACCCGGAAGCAAATCAGAGCGCTGGCAAAGCCCGGCCCTCTGGGTCTGATTTACCCGGGTAACTGCAGCAAAAAAAAACATTTATTCGATACACGACATGCCATCAGACTGCGCACTCACGAACATGCGATTAGCTTCAATGATAAATTACAGGGTCGTACTGAACTAAACCTGTATAACGATGTGGGCGACTTTCTGCTTCGCCGTGGTGATGGGCTAGCCGCTTATCACTTAGCGGTTACTGTTGATGATGCCCTGCAAAATATCACTGATGTCGTTCGCGGCAGCGATCTGCTTTTGTCGACCCCTTGCCACATTCACGTGCAACAATGCTTAGGCTATGTTCAACCGGGCTATACGCATATTCCTATTGCCACCGATAAGGGCGGCAAAAAGCTCTCCAAGCGCGGCGGTGCCGATGAACTGAATTCTGGGCTCGCCGGGGCCAATTTAGTGCGGGGAATGCGGTTTCTCGGACTCCGGCCACCGGTTGACCTAGAAAACGCTGGAATTGCCGAAATCTGGCTCTGGGCAAGGGATAGCTGGACTATAGAGACGCTGCGCGGGGTTATGGAACGACCTGAAATTGGACATCTTAAGTAAAAAGGACGAACTTAGTGGCACAAGACAGTGTCAACTTAATATGTGTTTGGCGATCTTACAGTCCCGATAATTAATCTCGCCGGAATTCTACAACCTGCGATTAAAACAGGGGTTCATATTATGGATGGTAACCTGCGACTTATCCGGAAATACGCAAACCGGCGACTTTATGACACGGCGCAAAGCCGCTACGTCAATCTTCAGGATGTTCGGCAGCTTATCCTTGCCGGCAAGTACGTCAAAGTTGAAGACCAGGCAACAAAGAGCGATATCACCAACGGCATTCTATTGCAGATTATCGCCGCACAGGAGCCGGAAAGAGGTCCGCTACTGTCCTCTGACATACTCACAGACCTGATTCGTACTAGTGCAAGCACCCAGGATTCGACATTGGTGGGAAGACTGCAAGACGCCTGTCGGGCCGTTCTGAGCAGTCCGAATCACTAACCCAATAATGGCTCGTAGAGCACCCGGTCGTGCTTAAAACCAGCACTCACGTTGCAACTGTTAGGCAACGAGTACTGTTTTAATGTAAAAAGCCGCAAAGCTCAGGAAGCGATGCGGCTTTTTATTGCCCTGTGTAACCGGGCAAAGCGAGGGTTCAGTGAGTTTAGCCCTGCTCTACTTCTTTCATGCTCAGACGCACGCGACCCTGACGGTCTACTTCCAGCACCTTAACTTTCACGATATCGCCTTCGGTAAGCTTGTCACTGACCTTCTCAACGCGCTCTTCAGAAATCTGAGAGATATGAACCAAGCCGTCTTTACCAGGCAAAATGGTTACAAAAGCACCAAAATCCATCAAGCGTGCAACACGACCCTCATAGATCGTGCCCACTTCAACTTCAGCTGTAATCAACTGAATGCGCTTTAGAGCTTCTTTACCATCGGTAGCAACAACAGAAGCAATACGCACGGTACCGTCGTTATCGATATCAATGCTGGCGCCTGTTTCTTCAGTAATTGAACGAATGGTTGCACCGCCCTTACCAATGACGTCACGGATCTTCTCAGGATCAATCTTCAGTGTAATGATCGTCGGAGCAAAATCAGACATTTCTTCACGATGAGTACTAATTACAGCATTCATTTCCTGAAGAATGAACAAGCGAGCTGCCTCGGCCTGAACCACAGCATCTTTCATGATGTCCGCAGTAATACCGGTGATCTTGATATCCATCTGCAAAGCAGTAATACCGGTAGCGGTTCCAGCAACTTTGAAGTCCATATCGCCAAGATGATCTTCATCACCCAGGATATCGGTCAGCACCTGATAGCGATCGCCGTCTTTAACCAAGCCCATAGCAACGCCAGCAACGGGAGCTTTAATCGGCACACCGGCATCCATAAGCGCAAGACTGGTGCCACAAACACTGGCCATAGAACTTGAACCATTAGACTCAGTAATTTCAGAAACCACCCGGATCACATACGGGAACTCTTCACCTGGAAGCACCGACTGAATACCACGACGTGCTAAACGGCCATGACCGATTTCACGACGCTTAGGTGAACCGACAAAACCGGTTTCGCCTACGCAGTATGGAGGGAAGTTGTAATGAAGCATAAAGCGATCACGACGCTCGCCTTCCAGCGCATCAATAATCTGCGCGTCACGATCAGTACCCAAAGTTGCCACAACAATTGCCTGTGTTTCACCACGGGTAAACAAAGCCGAACCATGAGTACGTGGCAGAACGCCTGTGCGCACAGCAATCGGGCGAACCGTAGTGGTATCACGGCCATCAATACGCGCTTCACCAGCTAATACACGCTCACGTACGATATTGCTTTCGAGTTTGCCGAAGGCGTCTTTAACATCGCCTTCGCCCCAGCCCTGATCATTACCATCGGCAGCAAGCTGAGCAACCATCGCTGACTTAACTTCACCAATGCGCTCATAGCGCGCTTGCTTATCCGTGATTGCGTAAGCCGCTGTAACATCTGCACTCGCTGCAGCAGCAACCGCATCAGACAATGATGAATCAACTGCTGGCGCAGCCCACTCCCAATCAACTGTGCCGACTTCTGCTTTCAGCTCATTAATGGCAGTAATAACAGCCTGCTGTGCGTCATGACCAAACATAACTGCACCAAGCATAACTTCTTCAGAAAGCTGATCAGCTTCTGACTCAACCATGAGAACTGCATCAGAAGTACCTGCAACAACCAGATCAAGGCTTGATTCTTCAAGCTGTGAATAAGTTGGGTTCAGCACGTATTCGCCGTTGATGTAACCAACGCGAGCGCCGCCAATAGGTCCTGCAAATGGGGCACCGGTTAGAACCACAGACGCAGATGCACCAATGATGGCAGGAATATCAGGATCAATATCAGGGTTCATGGAAACGACGGTTGCAATGATCTGCACTTCGTTCATAAAGCCTTTGGGAAACAGCGGACGTAAAGGACGATCGATAAGACGTGATGTCAGAGTCTCTTTCTCACTCGGACGACCCTCTCGCTTAAAGAAGCCGCCGGGAATTTTACCCGCTGCGTAGGTTTTTTCTTGGTAATTAACCGTAAGGGGGAAAAACGGCTGACCAGGCTTAGCCTCTTTCCGCGCTACAGTTGTTACTAAAACAACAGTGTCTGCCATGGTTACCATTACTGCGCCACCGGCTTGTCGTGCTATCTCACCGGTTTCGATGGTTACTTCGTGTTCGCCATACTGAAATACTTTCTTAATTGCTGCCACTTACCTATTCCTATTTTGATGTCCCGGAAGCCTGTTTCCGACAGGCATACCAATTTCCGGAACTGTGTTGAGGTTACATACCACTGAAAAAAAATAAGCAAACCGGCAGGTAACGAAATGCTACCTGCCGGTTAACTGAATATTTTTATTTCAGCGAATGCAGAGCCTAACGACGCAGGCCAAGACGTGAAATTAACTCACGATAGCGCTCTCTATCTTTACCCTTAAGGTAATCAAGAAGCTTACGGCGACGGTTTACCATGCTTAAAAGACCACGACGAGAATGGTGGTCTTTCATATTGCTCTTAAAGTGATCCTGAAGCTCATTAATACGAGTGGTCAACAAAGCAACCTGAACCTCTGGTGAACCGGTGTCTTTCGGGTTCACCGCGTAATCTTTAACTAACTGGACCTTCTGGTCTCCGGAGAGAGACATTGGCTATTACTCCTGTCTTATTACTTTTCAATACGTGCCTATTGCATGCGCGCCGTATTCTAACCGCTGTTGCACACATGTAACACCCTGATTTTTATTTATTTCCAATAAATCACGCAATCGGAATAGCAAACGCCACTACCCCGGCATAAACAGTCGCTTTGGCGCGACCTCCAAACCACCTTCCGACACCGACAAAACCTGCCCAAGGCCAATAAAATGGCCACTATCATCGTACATCCGGATATCGGCACCGCATTCAGCCAGGCCGGCACCGTGCGCCACCTGACCCTGCAATAGCCGCCTTACGTTAAACGCATCAAACGACACAGCAGGCAAGTGCTGTAACGCCATATCTGCCCCCGCCAATAGCTGGTCCAGCGCTGCCTCACCCTGCTCTGCAAGCGCCTCTAACTGCTCCAGGGTGACCATCGGCATATCCGCAAACGGTTTAACCCAAACGCGACGCAACTCGGTAACGTACCCCAACGTGCCGGCTGCAGCAGCGATATCCTCTGCCAACGAACGTATGTACGTGCCTTTGCTGCAGTGAACAAACAATGTCGGCTCTGCGGGGTCTGCGTGCAGCACCCGCACATCAAAAACCCGAATATGCCTTGGCTTACGCTCTACCTCTATGCCTTCCCGCGCTAACTTATACAGCCGCTGACCTTTGTGCTTTAGCGCTGAGTACATCGGTGGAATCTGCTCCAAATCGCCGACAAACGCCTGCAGCAGCTGTTCCAGAATCCGAGGCTCAACCGATTGCACCGCGCACTCTTCAATAATCTCGCCCTCAGCATCGGCCGTATTCGTCTTGGCACCGAAGCGAATGCGCACCTCATAGGCCTTATCCGATTCCAGAAGCAGGCCTGATACTTTTGTCGCGTGGCCAAAGCACAGGGGTAACATGCCCGTCGCCAGGGGATCCAAACTGCCGGTGTGTCCGGCTTTTCGAGCAGCGTAAAGACGTTTGGCTATCTGTAGCGCGCGATTTGACGAAATACCCCGCGGCTTATCCAGAATCAAAATACCGTTGACGTCGCGCTTAGACTTCCTCGTCACCGTCTGATTCATGCTCTCTGTCTTTTGCTACGGCGGAGTCGATAAGACTTTCAAGTTCCGCACCACGAATTTCGGAATCGTCATATTCAAAACGCAACTCAGGCACCCGGCGAACAGTCAGTTCTTTGGCTAAACGAGTGCGCAAAAATCCGCCCGCCTTTACAAAAGCCTCGTTGACGTCCTCAGGCGACACATCCTTATCGAGCAAGCTGTAATAAACCCACGCGACACTCAAATCTTTAGTTACCCGGGCATCTGTCACAATCACCTTGAGCAGACGCGGGTCGCGGGTTTCACTGCGCAGCACATCGCTTAGAGTGCGCTGAACCTGTTCTTCAAGACGGCTACTGCGATAAAAATCCCGTGATGACATATCGGTGCTACATCGAATCAAGCGTGCGGGCGATTTCAACGCGTTGGAAGCACTCTATCTGGTCGCCGGGCTGAACGTCGTTATAATCTTTAACGCCTATACCGCATTCGGTGCCGGACCGAACCTCGTTGACGTCGTCTTTAAAGCGACGCAAAGATTCGAGCTCACCTTCGTAAATAACAACGCTATCACGCAGCACACGGATTGGGTTATCGCGCTTTACAAAACCTTCCGTAACAAGACAACCGGCAATATCGCCAAACTTTGGTGAAGTAAAGACATCACGCACCTCAGCAAGACCAACAATCTCTTCACGAATCTCGGGCGCCAAAAGCCCGGTAACCGCAGCCTTAACAACGTCAATGGCCTCATAAATAATACTAAAGTATTGAATATCAATGCCTTGATCTTTAACAGCATCGCGGGCTTTACCATCGGCACGAACATTAAAGCCAATGATGATGGCTTTTGATGTGGCCGCCAAGTTTACGTCGGTTTCAGTGATGGCGCCAACGCCGGATGAAACAATTTTCACGTTAACTTCATCATTGGATATATCTTCCAATGCTTCGCAGAGAGCCTCTGCACTGCCATGCACGTCGGCTTTCACCAGCAGGGTCACAGATTTCATCGCGCCGGCCTTTAACTGACCAAAGACGTCATCAAGCTTGGCGGCCTGCTGCTGCGATAATTTAATTTCGCGTGCTCGTGCATGACGAAACTCAGCAACTTCACGCGCCTTTCGCTCGTCCTCAAGCACAACCGCATCATCGCCTGAAACCGGAGTGCCAGAAAGTCCAAGCACAGCCACCGGAGCACCTGGGCCAGCTTCCATAACCGTTGCACCGGTATCGTCATGCATGCGGCGCACCTTGCCATGCACCTGACCCGCGACCAGAACATCGCCCTGACGCAAAGTGCCGCGGGTAACCAGCACAGTCGCCACTGACCCACGTCCGCGCTCAAGGCTGGATTCAATCACCACACCTGTCGCACGGCCGCCGGCAAATGCCGTTAATTCAAGGAGCTCTGCCTGCAGAGAAATTGCACCAAGCAAAGCATCAACACCGTCGCCGGTATGCGCCGATACATTCACAAACTGGGTGTCGCCGCCCCACTCCTCAGAAATAACTTCGAGCTGAGACAGCTCATTACGAACACGTTCAGGATCAGCTTCAGGCTTATCCATTTTGTTTATAGCAACAATAATTGGCACGCCAGCAGCTTTAGCGTGCTTTACCGCCTCTTCTGTCTGCGGTTTAACACCGTCATCACCGGCTACCACCAAAATGACCACATCGGTAACCTTGGCACCGCGCTCACGCATTGAGGTAAATGCGGCATGTCCCGGGGTATCTAAGAATGTAATATCGCCTGAATCGGTATGCACTTTATACGCACCGATATGCTGAGTAATGCCACCGGCCTCGTCGGCTGTTACCTTGGTACGACGAATATAGTCAAGCAGCGATGTCTTACCGTGATCTACGTGACCCATAATTGTCACCACCGGAGACCGGGAAACCTCCTCACCGACCTCTTCATCAGTGATGCTGATGATTTGCTCATCCAGCAACGCAGGATCTTCTGGCTTAGGAATATGACCGAGCTCTTCGACCAAGATAATTGCTGTATCCTGATCGAGCGGCTGATTGATGGTCACCATCATGCCCATGCCCATCAGCGATTTAATCACTTCGCCGCCTTTCACCGCCATGCCCTGTGCGAGCTCGCCAACGGTCATGCCATCGACAACACTAACCTCGCGGATTACCGGAGCGGTTGGCAATTCAAAGCCGTGCTGCGAATCAACATTAACTGAACTGCTGCGCCGACGCGATGATTTGCGGCCAGACGCGTTTGTGCGACGCTTGCCACGCATATCCGATGCAACATGCAATTTTTTGCGGCCCGAACGATCTGGTGCGTTGCCGCCACCAGACTCACGCTTGTCGTTCTTACCCCGACCACGAGCAGGCTTATCGCCTGACTTAGCGGCTGGTTTAGCGGCGTCAGTGCTTGGCGCAGTGGCGGCCTGTTTCTGTTCATCTTTGCGCCGCACTTCAGCCAACCGCTCTTCACGTTCAGCATCACGGCGAGCCGCCTCTTCATCTTTGGCGCGCTGCTCGGCTTCCTTCTCTGCCTTACGAGCAGCAATACGATCGGATTCCGCTTTTTCAGCGGCCAAGCGCGCTTCCTCTTCTTCGCGACGCTTCGAGTCTGTCTCTTCCTGCTGAGCACGATTCTGCTCTTCGATGACATCACGCTTTACGTAGGTGCGCTTTCTGCGAACCTCAACATTTACCGTGCGGGCTCTACCAGCAGAGCCGGAAACTTTTAGTTCACTCCGGTCACGGCGATTTAAGGTTACCTTTGTCGGAGTCGATGCTGCCGCCTCATCCTTGCCCTGACGGCGCTGCAGATGGTTTAACAAAACCATTTTTGTATCGTCATCCACCAATGCATCTGCATCTTTAATATCGACACCAGCTTCTGCCAATTGCTCAAGCAGCCGTTCAACGGGCACCTTAAGAACATCAGCAAATTGCGCTACGGTTACAGCAGCTGCCATACAGTTTCTCCGTTTACCTGCGCAGAGCTACAGCTCTTGCGCTTCCTCTTCTTCAAACCAGTGCGCGCGTGCAGCCATAATCAACTTACCCGCGCTCTCTTCATCCAGACCAGCGATCTCAAATAACTCATCAACAGCCTGCTCGGCCAATTCTTCGCGGTCTTTAATGCCTTTTTCAGCCAGCTCTGCCGCCAGTTCAGGTGTCATACCCTCGAGCGATAATAGATCTTCGGCAGGCCCCGCAGCGCCTTCACCAACAATCGCGCGGGTCAACAGCAGGTCACGGGCGCGGTTACGCAACTCAGTGACAATACTCTCATCGAATTCTTCAATCGCTAATAATTCGCTCTCAGGAACGTAGGCTAACTCTTCTATAGAGGTAAAACCCTCCTGAACCAGAATCAAAGCAACCTCTTCATCGACATCAAGCGCGTCTTTAAAGCTATCCAGAATCGTTTTAGCTTCCTGCTCGCCTTTCGCATCGGCGTCGGCTTCGGTCATTACATTCAGAGTCCAACCGGTCAGTTCGCTCGCCAAGCGAATGTTCTGTCCGCCGCGACCAATTGCCTGCGACAACTTATCTTCTTCAACAGCAATATCCATACTGTGCCTATCTTCATCAACAACGATGGAGGTAACTTCCGCAGGTGACATGGCGTTAATAACAAACTGTGCGGGCTCATCATCGGCAAGAATAATATCGACACGCTCACCAGCTAATTCATTGGAAACAGCCTGAACACGTGAACCACGCATACCCACACAGGCGCCAACAGGATCAATACGCTTATCATTGCTCTTAACAGCAATTTTGGCGCGCAGACCCGGGTCGCGCGCAGCACCGCGAATTTCAATTAAGTCCTGACCAACCTCCGGGACTTCAATCTTAAACAACTCAATAAGAAACTCAGGGGAGTTACGGGTCATGAACAACTGCGGGCCTCGCAGTTCGCTGCGAACCTCATACAGCAACGCTTTAATGCGGTCATTAGGCCGTGCAGCCTCACGCGGGATCATCTGCTCGCGCGATATAAAGCCTTCAGCAGTGCCACCCAAATCAATGTATATGCCTTTCCGGTCAACGCGCTTAACGCTGCCATTAATCATCTCGCCAACTCTATCCTGAAACGCTTCGACCACCTGAGCACGCTCGGCTTCGCGAACCTTCTGCACAATAACCTGCTTCGCAGTTTGTGCCGCAATACGGCCAAACTCAGCAGATGAAGTCTGACTGTTGGAGTCTTCTTCAGGCATTGGCTCTTCAACAAATTCGCCGGGCTGGGCATCCGGATTAATATCCAGGGCATCGATCATGCGCAACTCACACTCAGGCGTTTCAAGCTCAGTTGAGTCATCAGCGAAAACCTTCCATTGACGGAATGCTTTGTAATCACCATTTGTGCGATCAATCTCGACGCGAACATCGATACCCTCTGCCTCGTTACGACGACGAATAGCAGAAGCCAATGCAGCTTCCATTGCTTCGAAAATAATTTCTTTTTCTACGCTCTTCTCGTTGGAGACAACTTCTACAACGTTCAGAATATCTTTGTTCATCATTTCAACGTACTCACAATTACATTGTCCGGCTACCTGAGCTACTCAGGCACCACCCGTGCAACATCCACATCCATCAACGGCAAACGAATATCCACTTCATCTTCTCTTACAAGTATTTCGTCGCCATCCAGGCCGATCAAAACACCCTTAACATTGCGTCGCCCATTGACCAAACGATGCAGTTTAACTTTTACTCTTCGGCCAGCGAACTGCTCAAAATGAGCCGGCTTTACCAGCTTACGGTTCATACCCGGCGATGAAACCTCAAGGTTGTAATCATCCGGTATCGGGTCTTCTACATCGAGTATGGCGCTGGCCTGACGGCTGACCTTCTCGCAATCTTCCAAACCTATGCCATTGGGACTGTCGATATACAAGCGCAACAAGCCCCGCCCGTTGCCCAACCGGACCTCTATATCCATCAACTCGTAGCCCAGCGCTAAAACCTCAGGTTCAAGCAGTTTTAGCAGGGCATCACGACTGGCAGCAACCACAAACACCTCAACAGAACCAATAGGTTAAATACAAAAAATGGGCCGTAGGCCCATTTGCAGCGGCACTTGCCGCACCCACTTGGGCGTGCAAGTCCGAACCCTAGAAAAACAAAAAGCCCCTACTGGAGCCACCTCTATCAACCGAAAAAAACCGACCGACAGCCAATATCCGTTTTTCCGATGAGCATAAGCTATTGATTTATAAATCAATAAATTGCTCAAAGCGCGCCATACTTCGGCTCGCCGTGCATTGTATCAAAGCCGCAGCCCAAATGGCAGAGACAAAGGCATGAAAGTGAGCTAAACCGCAATGAACATACACATTTGGCCGGATGAGAAACAGGCACGGCGGAACACCTGTCGTGCTGACATTCGCTGACTCAGACCGCATCCAACCCAGGTGACTGCCATCTCATTGCTTTCTGAATCATTGCAAGGCTGAGTGGTGCAGCTGGCTTACTCAGCTTCCCGATGACACCATCAGAAATATAAAGCCAACTATCGCGATCAAAAATAGGCAGCCAATACCTTTTGAAATGGTGCTGCCGAATGATTGACCTCCTGCAAGAGCGCCCAAGATTACAACAATGACAAAGAAGCCGACCCAAAACTCCATATTACCTCCTCGCAAGCAAACCTTATTACTGTTTAATTTCTTAACGGCATATAACGCTCAGCCAAGCGCGAAGTACGCGGCACTTTGCCCTCTTGAGCGACTTGCTATGTGATCAGAGCCCATGCTTACAGCCCATTTAATCAGCTTTGACTGCCACGATGATTGGGTCTTCATCACTGTTCATAACAGTGGGATTTACACCGTAATGGCGAGTGGTAAAAGTAAAGTCATTACCTCTCGTGTCTATGTTGTTTTTTGCGCTGTCTCCACAGTTAAACGATACGGTGACAGTCTCATCCTCATTTTTAACCCAGGTGTGAGAGCTTATACTGCGAACACCTTCCATCAGGTATTTGTCCGCGTCATAAGCAGTAATAGAGGTAAAAAATTTGTTTTCAGGGTCTTTGAAGTTTGTGGTGTAGCAAATACTGGCTTTCATTTTTGGGCTATTTGAATACATATTGCCAACGAAGGCTTCTGGACTTGCTCCTCCCCAACCGGCCGCATTTTCCAGATTCCACTGATGCAGATCGGTCACCTCTTTGGAAGTACTGGGGAAGGTGTAGGTAAATTTTTCCATACCGTTCACTTCTTCGGTGAACTTTTTCACCCACTTTTCGACCTCATCATAATCGTAGGGTCGGATTTTATAGTCAGTTGCAAAGTTAAAATCGTTTGTATCCACTCTATTTAAGCTTTCTTTCGCGTACTCAATACCTTTTTCAGTGCCAGAGCGATAAATGAGAAATGCGAACTGCGATTCAACAGGCAGTTTATAGCTGCCATCATCCACCACATAATGCTGGCCATGCCCCCGTTCAGTGACGACTTGTACGGCCAAATAATTATCAGTCGTGGGTATGGAAAACGTAAGCTCCCCATCTACCGCTTCAACAATTGCCGCCCCATAAAGGGTATCGTCGTTCATTTGAACCGTCGCTGCTGCTTTTCCCCGGGGAGGCAGTCCCGGTAACTTTACGAATTCTTTAGTCGCTCCCTGGTTCGCCCAATTACGAAAATTTCGAGCAGTTTCAGCATGCGAGAAATTTTCTTCTGTAACAGCAATCGTTTTTTCGTCTTTAGCGCACGAAATCATAGAAATGCAAATAAGAGCAGCTAAAGCTCCCATTTTGTAGGTATTGAAACTGCTCATAAGTGGAAATCCCTTGCTTTAAATAACGACCAATAAGACATAAACGATACGATTTATTCACCTAACGCCTTACGGCCGCCGCGTTAGCCCTCGACTGCTGTGAGGTGTTAGCGTCTGCACGCCCACAGGCTGAATAGATACTGAATCTTAGGGTCTCAATTTACCGCATCCGGACACGCCGGCCAAATCGATCTCCGGGCATAGATGCGAAAGCATTTGCAGCCTTGGTGTGACCGTAACTGCCAATAAAAAACCCCTAAGTCGTTTCCAACTCAAGGGTTTCGTATTTATTGGTAGCGGGGGTAGGATTGGGTCGCTGCGCTCCCCGTTCTCCCCGTCTGCTGGCCTACGGCCATCAATCGGACCCGAATCGAACCTTACTTGTCTAATTTATCGTAGGTTCGAATTGTTGCAATAAAAAACCCCTAAGTCGTTTCCAACTCAAGGGTTTAGTATTTATTGGTAGCGGGGGTAGGATTCGAACCTACGACCTTCGGGTTATGAGCCCGACGAGCTGCCAGACTGCTCCACCCCGCACCGGCAAACGGCATACTACTGACATTGGCGGTTTTTGCAAGCAATCCTTTGCCTTTCTGAAGATTTTCAGTCGACCCCAAGCCAGAAATAACCCACAGCGGATGCGCTGCTTTACATGAAGGCAGCCGTGCATAAAGCCAGCAGCTGGTTGGGAAAAATACCCAATGCAAGCAAAGCCAGGGCGTTCAAACTGAACACCAGCTTAACGTCGAAGCCTGCCACTATCGGAACCAACTCATCGCTATCGGTTGATACACGCTCGGGCGGATCGAAATACATCATTCGGATTACCCGCAGGTAATAAAACGCGCCGATCACTGAAAATAGCACCGCCACTATCGCAATCCAGATCTCGCCGCGCTCCACAATTGCCGAGAGCACCGCCCACTTCGCGTAAAAGCCAGCGAACGGGGGTATGCCTATCATGCTGGCCATGACCAATAACATCATGACAGCCAGCCATGGACTGCGTTCGTTCAACCCTTTGAATGAGTCAAGCTGATCGGCTTCAGCCTCTTTAGTGCCGAGCAGAATAATGCACCCAAACGCAGCAGCGCTCATCAGTACGTAGATGATCGAATAAAACAGCGATGCCGCAAGCCCCATCGGACTGCCAGCAATAAAGCCGATTAAAATAAAACCGACATGCGCAATGGTTGAATAAGCCAACATGCGCTTAATGTTGGTCTGAGCGATAGCGACGATATTACCCACGCCTAGGGAAAGCAATGCCAGCACAATCATCATTGATTGCCAATCGGCCGCAACGGGCGCCATAGCCTCAACCAACAATCGCACCGCCATAGCAAAGCCAGCCAACTTAGGCACAGTGGCGATGAACAATGTCACGCTCGTTGGGGCACCTTCATAGACATCGGGAAGCCACATATGAAATGGCACGGCGCCTAACTTAAACCCCACGCCGACCAGAATAAAGGCAAGGCCGAGCAACACACTCAGGTAATTCGACTGCCCTGCCGCCAAAGATGCCGCAATTTCATCAAACTGCAAGCTGCCGGTAACACCATAGATGATGGACATACCATAAAGCAGCACACCCGAGGCGATAGCACCCAGCACAAAATATTTCATGGCGGCCTCGGCGGCTTTCGGCGAGTCACGATTAAACGCAACCATCGCGTACAAGCTCAGCGACATTAACTCCAGGCCTAAAAATGCTGTCAGAAGGCTGTTGGCGGAAATCAGCACGAACACCCCGAGCAGCGCAAACAGACTCAGCAGAAAAAACTCACCTTTATAAAGACTGCGCTCCTTGAGGTATTTCCGTGAATACAAAAACACCACGGCAACCGTCAACAAACTAAAGAGCTTAAGCACACGGCTCATCGGGTCAACAACAAAGCTTCCGTAAAACGTCACTTCGCGGCCATCCATACCAATTGGCGCAACAAGCCATGCCGTCACGGCAAGAACAGCCAAACTCAAAAGGTAGGTGATATCGCGATCTTTATCGCGAACGAACAGATCCACCACCAATACAAGGCAAACGCCCACCGCCAATGCGATCTCTGCAGCGGCTATTCCATAATTCAATACATCGGTCTGCAGCATCACAACTTAGACTCCAGAATATGAGCCGCCAAGCCAGCCACGGAACTCTCTATCATTTCCACCAGCGGTGCCGGCCACAAGCCCACCACAAGAACACTGACGGCAAGCACCGTAAGGATCGCAGCCTCGCGCTTGTTCACATCAGTCAAGCCGGCAACATCCGGATTCGCAACGGCACCAAAAATAACTCGCTTAACCAACCACAAGGTGTAAGCGGCGCCCAGTATCAACGCAGTGGCCGCAAGAAATGCGATCCAGAAATTGGCCTTAAAGCTCGCCAGAATGACCAAGAATTCACCGACAAAACCAGACGTGCCAGGAACCCCGGCATTCGCCAATGCAAACAGCATCATGAACGAAGCAAATACAGGCATGGTATTCACCACGCCGCCGTAAGCCGATATTTCGCGAGTATGAAGCCGGTCATACATCACGCCAACACACATAAACAGCGCACCGGAAACCAGGCCATGGGAGATCATCTGCACCATAGCGCCAGTAAGGCCCATTACAACGCCATCCTCGCTGCCGCTGTTGGCAATAATCTGCCATGGAATAAAAATACCCAGGATCACAAAGCCCATATGGGCGATCGATGAATAGGCAATGAGCTTCTTCATGTCTGACTGAACCAACGCCACCAGGCCGATATAGACAACCGCAACCAATGAAAGGGCAATCATTACGCCGGATAGAGTCTCTGCTGCATCAGGCGCGATGGGCAAGGCAAAGCGCAGAAAGCCATAGCCGCCCATTTTAAGCAACACTGCTGCCAGAATAATCGAACCGCCTGTGGGCGCCTCAACGTGCGCGTCTGGCAACCAGGTGTGCACCGGCCACATCGGTACCTTTACTGCAAACGCCACCACGAAAGCCAAAAACACGAACACCTGGGGTGTTTCCGCTAACGGCAAACTGTGCATCTCAAGAATACTAAAGCTACCGGACTGCAGATAAAGATAGATAAGCGCGACCAGCATCAACACCGAACCGAAAAAGGTGTAGAGAAAAAACTTGACGGTTGCATAGATACGCCGGGGCCCACCCCAGATACCGATGATAATAAACATCGGTATCAACATGATTTCCCAGAACACATAAAACAGCATGGCATCAAGTGATGCGAACACGCCAATCATGAAGCCCTCGAGCATCAAAAATGCCGCCAGGTATTGAGCGGGCTTCACCTTAATAACATCCCAGCCCGCCAGCAGCACCAGCGGCGTAAGGAATGTTGTCAGGAGAATCAGCGGAGCAGAGAAGCCATCGACACCGAGGTAATACTCTATATTAAATAGCGGTATCCACTCCCAGCGTTCGACAAACTGCATGCTCGCATCAAGCGAGTCAAAATTAAGATACAACGGCACACTCAATGCAAAAACCAGCACCGAGATTGTCATCGCCAACCAACGGTCAAGCCGCAATGCCGTATTACTGCCTACAGCAAGCACCATCAAACCGCCAAGCACTGGCAACCAGATTAATAAACTAAGTAAGCCCACGACGCCCCGTAATCCCTAAGAATTTTTGCACCCGTAACATATTCAATCAAAACCCCAATACAACCAGCCGACCAATGCGGTCATACCAATCACCATGACAAAGACGTAGTGATACAGATAGCCCGACTGCATGCGGCGTAAACGCGCTGACAAACCACTGACCGCCCTGGCACTTCCGTTCACCAGACCGTCATCGATAATCATCATGTCGCCGTATTTCCAGAGAAACTGGCCAAGCCCCCTGCTACCGGCTGCAAAAAACTTCTGATTAAAGTCATCGAAGCCGTATTTATTCATCAGGAAGGCATAAAACCGTGGCCATTGCTCCGCAGCGGCTTTCGCCAAATCGGGACGCCCCAAAACGATGAACCAGGCAGTTGCAACACCGGCCACCGCCAACCATGCCGGAGGCGATTGCAAACCATGAATCAGGAATTGCACCGGGCCAGTATACTCGGCAGCAAAACCGGCCAACACATCGTGCTGCGGCAATACAAAAATAGCCGAGCCAAAATAGTTGTCTAACAACAACGGATCGAAAGCGACCCAGCCAAGAAACAAGGAAGGTATAGCCAACAGGATCAACGGCAATGTAATAACCCACGGTGACTCACGCAGGTGACTGCGGGTTTTTTCATCCATGCGCTCACGGCCGTGATACACCATAAAGACCATGCGGAAGGTATACAGCGCTGTAACAAACACGCTGATTAAAACACACCAATAGGCATAGCTAGATCCGGCAATTTCTGCTGCATGCACCGCCTCAATGAGCGCGTCTTTAGAAAAGAAGCCGGAGGTGCCCGGGAAAGCAATCAATGCCAGCGAACCGCACAAACACGTCCAGTACGTTATTGGCAGGTACTTCTTCAAGCCACCCATGTTCCGCATATCCTGATCGTGATGCATGGCTATAATCGCTGAGCCTGCAGCAAGAAACAGCAAGGCTTTGAAACAGGCATGGGTCATTAGATGAAATATGCCGGCCGCATAGGCCGAAGCACCGCAACCCACCATCATGTATCCCAGCTGCGATAGCGTGGAGTAAGCCACCACCCGTTTAATGTCAGTCTGTATGACGCCGAGAATACCGGTAAACAATGCTGTGGTTCCACCGACAACCAATATAAAGCTCAACGCCGTGTCTGAGTACTCAAACAACGGTGACATACGCGCCACCATAAATACGCCGGCGGTCACCATAGTTGCGGCATGAATCAAAGCCGAAATCGGTGTCGGCCCTTCCATAGAATCAGGCAACCAAACATGCAGAGGCATTTGCGCCGACTTACCCATCGCCCCTACAAACAACAAAATACAAGCGACAGTGACAGCAGACCATACCTGACCGGGGAACAACTCCATGGTCTGCCCCGCCATTTTCTCGCCCTGGAGAAATACCGTGGCGTAATCGAGGCTGCCAGTGAAATACAACACCGCAGCAATACCCAAAATAAACCCGAAATCGCCAACCCGATTAACCAAAAACGCCTTCATATTGGCAAATATCGCAGTTGGCTTGTTGTACCAAAAACCAATCAATAGGTAAGACACCACCCCGACGGCTTCCCAACCAAAAAATAACTGCATAAAGTTATTTGCCATCACCAGCATGAGCATGGCAAAGGTAAACAGCGATATATAACTGAAAAAGCGTTGGTAGCCGGGGTCGTCGCACATGTAGCCAATGGTGTAAATATGCACCATCAGAGAAACAAAGGTCACCACAACCATCATTAATGCGGTCAGCCGATCAACCAAAAAGCCAACTTCCATGGTCAAACCATCTAGCACCATCCAGGTGTACACGGTCTCATTAAATACAGCGGCACCGGCCAATTGCTGGATTAATGTGTACACCGACAAGGCGAAGGCCAGGGCGACGCCGGCAATAGCAACAGTGTGCGCCCCAGCACGGCCGATAATCTTGCCGAACAAGCCCGCCAAAAGAGCTGCAACCAAGGGTGCAAGAACGACTGTGAGGTAAATATTCATCCCTTCATCGAACTCATTTTGCTAACACTAATACTGTGCCTCGTTCTGAACAAGACCACTAAAATTGCCAGCCCAATTGCAGTTTCTGCAGCAGCAACAGTGAGAATAAAAAACACAAATACCTGTCCCGCGGTATCGTCAAGATAACGAGAGAAGGCAATAAAATTGAAGTTCACCGCTAGCAGCATCAACTCAATACACATGAGCAGCAGAATCATATTCTTACGGTTGATAAAGATGCCCACAATGCTAATAGAAAATAATACAGCAGATAAGGTGAGGTAGTGCGACAAGGTAATCATGCGTCAGACTCCGGCTCCATCTTTACCACCCTCACACGATCTTCTTTGCGAACACTAACCTGCTGAGAAATATTTTGTTTCTTTAATCCCGGCCTTTCGCGCATGGTAAGAACAATGGCCGCAACAATCGCCAACAGCAGCAGGAAAGCCGCCAGTTCGAACGCGTAGACGTACTGCGTGTAGAGAATCTTGCCCAACTCTAGGGTATTGCTGTAATCGGCAGGATGCGGTTCAGGCACTGCTGCGATCGGCAAGCCTTCGCGACGCACCCACACCACCACCAGCAGCTCCGCTAAACTTATTGCACCAACAACGAGCCCGGGCCAAACATTGGGTGCAAACCGAGCGCTCAAGGTGGCCGATTCAATGTCCTGCATCATCACCACAAATACAAACAACACCATAACAGCACCGACATACACCAGCACCAATATCATTGCCAGAAACTCCGCTTCCAGCAATAACCAGATGGCAGCACTGGTGACAAAGCAAAGCACCAAAGACATCACCGCGTTAATCGGATTTCGTGAAACCACAACCCCGAGTGCTGCAATAATCAACAAGCAGGAGAACGCATAAAAAATGATCTGCTCAGCCATTTAGCAACAGCTCCTCTGCTTGAAAAAATGAACCAAGATCATCATCGGTACTTTGCATCCTCAGCTTTATCAGCAGCAATTGTCGCCTCATGCTTATCACCCACTGCCAAAAGCTTTTCTTTTGTCATGATGCTCTCGCCATGCTCTTCCATGTGATATTCAAATATTCGCGTTTCAACAACGGCATCGACCGGACAAGCCTCTTCACAAAAACCGCAATACACGCACTTAAACAGATCGATATCATAGCGAGTGGTGCGACGAGTACCGTCGTCACGAGCCTCGGACTCAATGGTGATCGCAAGTGCCGGGCAAACCGCCTCGCAGAGCTTACAGGCAATGCAGCGCTCTTCTCCGTTCGGGTAACGGCGCAATGCATGCAAGCCGCGAAAACGCGCGCTTTGCGGGGTTTTCTCCTCGGGATACTGCACGGTTACTTTGCGCCTAAAGAACGCCCGCAGCGTGAGCTGCAATCCCTTGAGCAGTTCCCACAGGGTAAAGGTCTTTAGCAGCTGAATCAGCCTTCTCATAAGACCGTACCCCAGGGGCCAATCTTCAACAGCAACATGCCACACTCCACAACAATCCAGACGATAGTCACTGGAATAAATATCTTCCAACCCAAGCGCATAATCTGGTCATAACGATAACGCGGAAAGGTTGCGCGAAACCAGAGAAAGCAAAATAGAAAGAACGCTATCTTTACCGCAAACCAAGCCAAGCTAGGGTTTGCAATGACGGCGAACACGGTACCCTGCAAAAACTCCCAACCAGCAAAGGGTGATTCCCAACCGCCACAAAACATCACCGAGGTCAGCGCCGCAATTAGAATAATATTTGCGTACTCGGCTAGAAAAAATACGGCGAAAGCGATTCCGGAATACTCAACATGAAAGCCGGCGACAATTTCTGACTCACCTTCGGCCACATCAAACGGTGCACGATTAGTCTCGGCCACACCAGAAATAAAATAAACAATGAATAAGGGAAACAACCAAATAGCAAACCAGTTACTCACACCGCCCGACTGCGCCTCAATAATATCACCCAGATTCAAACTGCCCGATGCCATCAACACACCCACCAGAGCAAAACCCATGGCTATTTCATAGGCTACAATCTGCGCCGCGGAACGCATCGCACCGAGTAACGCGTACTTTGAGTTGGTTGCCCAACCGGCAAGAAGAATGCCATAAACGCCCAACGAGGTGAGCGCCAAGACATACAGCAAACCAGCGTTTATGTCGGCAATAACAAACCCGGGAAACAGTGGTATTACTGCCCAGGTAGCGAGCGCCGGAACAATCGCGAGCAACGGGGCAACGACAAACAGAAAGCTATTCGACCGGTTTGGCACGATCACTTCTTTTAACATCAGCTTTATGACATCAGCAAAGGGCTGCAAAAAACCGCCAGGCCCAACCCGGTTGGGACCAATACGCGATTGCATGTAACCAATTACTTTGCGCTCAGCTAACGTGAGATAGGCCACGCACAGAATAACGCAGATGATAAGCGCCACAATCTGCAGCACGGTAAGCACAAGCCAATCGAAGGGCTCTGGCAAAAACTGCCCCAGCAACTGTTGCAGCTGATTAGCCACCGTTTAGCGCCTCCACAGTCGACGAAGACACCAGAGCGGCAGGTCGCTCATGGGACGCCTGCTGGGTTTTTTGCAATGCAGTCGCACGACGCACGATGTTATCGCCTTGATAGAGTGAAACCTCAAGCTCGGATATCTCTGTCGATCGTTCCGCCAAAGATGACTCAGGCGCAACAAACTCAGGCATGTTGTTCATCAATGATGATTCGCAATGCCCGCGCATCTCGGCCAACACGGCCGCAGAAGACTCGTAATCGGAATCAGGCACCTTCAGCAGATTTGCCAGCACCCGCAAAACCTTCCACGCCGGTCGTGCTGCACCCACCGGATTCGCTACACCGGTGAAGCTCTGCCAAAGACCCGCAACATTAACGAAGGTGCCGGAGGTTTCCGCCCAGGTGCCTATTGGCAACAGAACATCCGCATCATCAAGCAGCGTATCGGGTGCATACGGGGTGAATGCAACAACAGTTTCTGCCGCCTGACGAATAGCATTACGGTCTATCTGATCGGACAGGTCTGTTACCGATTCAACATTAACCAGCAACAAGGTTTTCGGACGCATCGACAAAACGTTATGGCCCACTTCAGGCCGTGGCTTGCCCCCGGCAGAGCGATGCGGCAACACACCGGCAAGGCTAACACCGGCAGTGTTTGCGCCATCGGTGACATAGCCAAGCGTTGCTCCGGTGAGTTGCGCTAGCACCGCAGCCAAATAACG
>Ga0206677_10001195_pt1 | contig 24169 bp, 16 predicted proteins | sample M130m12015metaG_FD_155475 | JGI IMG/M metagenome (GOLD analysis project Ga0206677, IMG submission 155475) | Ammonia-oxidizing marine archaeal communities from Monterey Bay, California, United States - M1 30m 12015 | ecosystem: Environmental > Aquatic > Marine > Intertidal zone | place: USA...
GAATGTCAGCTGATAGCAGTCTGGCACATGCCGCCAGGGAGCACGGGTACCCTGTGGAGTTCGTGCTAAACTTTGATGGCACAGAAGACAAGTCTACTATCGTTGTAAGCTTTCCATGTAAGTTCCCCAAAGGAACCATGTTTGCTAACGACATGACAGCCTTGGATCAACTGGAGGTTATCAAACGCCTACAGGCTGAGTGGTCTGACAATGCTGTATCGGTTACTATTTACTATCGTAAGGAAGAGCTGGACGGCATCAAGGAGTGGCTCGACAAGAACTTCAAGAACGTAAAGTCTGTATCATTCTTGCTTCATAATGAGCATGGATTCAAGCAGGCTCCTCTTGAGGAGATTGATGAGGGAACATACTTGGAGATGCGTAAGACGGTGACACCGATCACGTCAATAGCCCAGCTAGAGATGGATGAAGTGGAGATTGATGACTGCGAAGGCGGTGCATGTCCAGTTCGATGAAGCGGCTCGATCAATGCTGGGTGTCCCAGCTATACTACTTGAATGGAAAGGGGCTTCGGCCCCTTTCTAGCTTCAAGACTGGCCGTGGCTCCTCCCTATAAAAAGGATCAAGTTCGGCACCGTAACATATTGTACCCCACTGACCTAACATAATTTGAAAGTCAATTACGTTAAAGTATCCATTGCCGTTTAGGTCTCCAGGGGTCCAGTATAAGTCTTGCCAGTTTTCCAGCATGAGCATAAGGTCAACCATACCCACTACGTGGTCTCCGTTTATATCCCCTAAACAATAAGAGTCTTGATCGGTAATTCCTGGACGAGAGATTGGCAGTATGTAATGTATACGCTCAATCTGACCAGGCGTGAAGTTAGTTCTACAAGAGTCCACATAGTAATCCATGTGATTGTTTGGCTCATAGTCGTACAACCCTGGAGGACATACTGGATTCACACAGTTCCAGTTCACCTTAGTGGGAGGAGTATCACAAACAAGGTCTCCTGTTTCTTCACAAGGCCCTAAGTCTTCACCGCAAAAGTCTACGCCTTGGAATACATGCCTCAGTCCTACGTAGTGACCCACTTCGTGTATTAATGTTTTGTTTTGATCTCGATCATCATACGCAAGTTGAGGCCCGTAATTTCCGAACACGTCAGACCTAACCCACACTCCCTCAAGCTCAGTGCTTGCTGTATATGATGTCCAGGCAAATCCAAGTATTCCATTACAGAAGGTGGGGAATATGTGCACGTTCATGTACATCTCTCTATCCCACACCAGGTCTTCAACATACTCGTCCATCCATATGAAACCACTCTGACTGTACGGCACACAAATGTTGTTTTGCTCTAAGATTACAGGCGCACCCCAAAACTCATCGAAGTTGTGGTATACAATCGAAACAAGATCGAAGCTTAACATCGCCTCATCGAACTCCTCGTTCAGATGCTCGTGAGCATCCATGATTATATCCTCGGATATGTAACTATCTGGAAAGCTGTCGGTGTAGTGTATGTGGTATACGTAGTCGATCTCTTCCCACTGCATTGGCTCTGGTACGTACCCCATCATCCTAGTCTGAGTGTTTTCGTTTCCGAATACAGCGCAGGAATCCTGCCCTACAATCACTTGCTGTGAGAGCAGGCATAGTATCAGGAGGGCTAGCCTCATTGTACTTGGTTCTTAGCTAAAAGAAGTTTTACTTCTTGAACCTCCCTCAAGAGCTGCTTTATGTCCTCTTTGAACTCAGAGTTATCAGCCTCAAGAACGGCAACACGAGCCGAAAGCTTGTTGTAGTCTGCTTGAAATTTTATCCACCCCCCCACTAAAGCGCCCGACACTGCTAAAAATTCAAAATGACTTAAGTTTTCAAGCATCATTTCCTGGTTTTTTCTACGGTTCTACCAGCAAAGTAAGCCCCGAATACGGTTAACATTAATATTTCAAGCAAAGATACGTAACTATCTTTTACGTTAAATGGCTGATTATCAAGGCTGTCAAGAAACATTGTTGTTACAAAAACGACTATTAATACAATTAACATTATAGGTCTAATAACCTTAGCTAGCTTAATGTCGCTGCTCATGTCTGCTTGCCAACGCTCTGTTACATTCTTTTGGAACTGAACCTCTGCGTCTATCTTAGCTTTTGCTTCAGCTGGATCAATGCTTGATTCCTTCTTGAGTAGGTTTTTAACAATACCAAGACCTCCTTTATCTGGAAGAAGGTCGCCTACTGTGTCAAGCACGCTAGGGGCCTTAGCCTTTAGCCAAACCCCTAGCTTAGTGTCTTTAATCTTCTCCACGTAACTGTTTGAATTTTTTGTTATACCTAGCCATAACTTTTCTTTGAGCTTCATATATGTCAAATACTCTGTTTTGACGATCTATATAGTCTTCAATGTCTCTCGCTTCTCTTAGGGCAGATCTAAGAGACTTAAGTGTTTCTTGTGAGGATTTATACTCTTCGTGAAGAGCTTCAACCCCTTTGTATCTTCCAGGATATTTTGTCACTATCTTTTTTTCTCTTATCTCTCTGTATAGTTGCTCGACTTCCTTTGTGTTGTCTTTAAATCTTTCGATGTCGTAAAAAGGAGAAGCCTCACCGTATATCTTCTTTACAATAGGAACGTCATTGTAGTTAATTCTTACCTCTCCCTCTTCAGAAAATCCGTAACCTAAAGACTTTATTAGCTGACCTACATCCTTAGAGTCTTTTGCTTTTTCCAAAGATCTCTTCGACATTTCATAAAGGTTTCTTGCTTGCTCCCCAGAGGACATTACAAAGTCTCCTGACCCCCCTATCATGTATTCAAACAGATAGTAAACGTGGTCTGGATTGAAGTCAGCCCAACCCTCTTTAAATTGACTTCCCCCAGTAGCCTCATTCATCCACTTAAAGAAGTTTTGCATTTCCTTTGGGGCTCTAAATGAAAGCTCAGAAGAAGGAACTTGAGTCCCGAACGGAAGTTGCTCTCCTGTAATTGGAGAACCAAAATACGTTTTGTTTTCAGCTAGTTCTACAAAAGGCTTTAGTGTTGTTGGAGCAAATGATCTTAAAACAAAAGTCCCAGGATTTTCCAAGTCACCACCAAAAGATATAGGGGAGAAGGAGCTGAAAGCAGACATCCCCAAGAACATCATAGCTGAGTTTGGAGTCCTGTTTCCTGTAGATGTTTCCGCAAGAGCCGACCCCATATTATTGAACAAACCAAAGCCGTAAGGAAGAGGAACCTTCAGGAAGTCGTCTTTACCTTTTCCGTAGCATATGATCATGTTTCTCTGCTTGTCATACTCAGAAACCTTATTGTACCAGAGCTCATCGTCTTCTGGGTCTTTACCGCATAAAGCCAAGTTTAGTAGGGTAAGCATTCCAGAGAACCCAGCCATTGCAGCTGCTGTCTTTTGAGCTCCAGTAGCTCTTTCGTGCCACTCGCGAGTACTTCCGTCTGCCTTTTTAGCTGGCTTCAAGGTCGTCATAGACTCATAAACTCTCTTGTTTCCTTGTATGGCTGCATTAAAGAAGAGATACATAGTATTGATCGCTGGGCCTGCTTCTCCTTGACGATTAAAGTTCACTGTAATGTTCTTGGAAAATACAGCTGCTTGCTGCCTAGAAGCTCCCTGCTGTCTGGCCGTCATGTATGAGGACAGTCGTATGCTGTTTTCAAATGCGTCATTTACCCCTTCCACAAAATTAAAGAACTTCTTGGGTGAGCTGAACAGCTTCTCTCTAAGCTGCTTTCCACGAGTTAGATCGTCTGAATCAACTGCTAATTGAGCTTCTATTTCCTTTAGGTCCTTAATAAAGTTCCATCCAGTCTGTCCTCCGTCTTCTCTCCATTCGTCGTAAAATACCTGCATCTCCTGAGGAAGTTCTTTACCTCTTACAGATTGACCTAGCAAGGCTTGTAGAGATCGGAAAGTGTTCCCCATCATCTTTCTCTTAAAACCTTTTGTATTTACATCATCCATTGCCCCACCTTCTACGTCAGCCGAAGCGTTGTAAATAGACCCCCCAATATCTCTAGCAAAGTTTGAAACAAAGAAGTTAGGATCCCACTGGGTAAACACACCTCTCAGCCAAGAAACAGGAGCTCTCATAGCTCTTAAGAAAGTGTTTGTTTGCTCCATTGTCATCCCGTTAAGGACGTCAGCATAGTAGGGGTCTTTAAAGTAAATAAACTTTTGCTCTCCGTCTACCCTTACAGGTACTGTATGACGATCAGCCTGCATTTCCATGACGGTCATGCCTGTCTGTTTGCCATTTTCGTCAAGCTTAGTTAGTGGTTTTTTATTGTCTACAATAGACCATACGTCCTCCATCGGACTTGTCGATACCAAGTCATGCAAGCCCCTCAAGACTCTATTTTTTTCAGCCCACTGATGAGTAACAGCATTCTGCATTACTATGTTGGCCAGTACGTTGGCAGCTTCAGACTCTCTACCTATGGCCGCCTTTACCTTAGAGCCATAAACAGACATTCCTGCCCCTCCTGTAGGATAAGAGTTAGTTCCTGGATCCATTTCGTCCTCAGCGAACCCCTGTAGAGGAACGTAGTTTTTGTATAAATCAATCCAAGCTTTTAGCCTGTCGGTTGTTTCCAAACCTTGCTTTAGCATGGTCATTCTAGTGTCGTCAAGTATGGCGTCAAACATGGCTGCGGCTTCTTTCATTTGACTTGTGTCAAACTCAGATAGAATCTCTTCAGCCATTTCGTTAGACATACCAGACCCGTCTATTAAGTCTGGACGTTTTTTAGAGATATGCTCGTTTCGCTCAGCGGCGTGTCTTGCATACATATATTGACTTAAGTCAGTATGGGTGAGACCATTCTCCTTCATGAACTCTCTAGCATTCTGCATTTTTTGATCTAGCTTTTCCATAGCATATCTAGATCTACCATACATAAGCTGCTCTAGCTCATTAAAATTTTGAGTTGCCCCTACTTTTCCAAACTTCTCTTCTGACTTTTCCTGTAACCCTAAAATATCGGCATACTTGTTTACCATCCAGCCATTAAGAAAATCAATTGTACCCTGATAACCACCTCTGTCTTCTCTTAGCTCGTAGTACCTAGGAGGCATAATCTTTGACGACTTCGCATCACTATCATCATGTTTGCGACCAGCCTCCAAATCATTTACAGCTTGTCTTAATCCATCCTTGGTGTAAGGCTTTTTAAACCCATCAACAAGGCTTTCGCTTGAAGACGGTAATGATAAGTTTACTCCTAACTTCCAGCCTTTATCTGTTTTTTCTGCGGTGTGAGAAATGCCTTCAGACATGTTGTTGAGAAAGTTATACTTTCTGTGAAAGTTTCTCATCTTACCAAGAATCAAAGATTCTGAGTTGACAAAAGAAGAGGCAAGCTCAACAGACGTAAGGTCTGCTGTCTCAAGTTGATTGTAAGTCCTAGGCTTCCACTCAAGAGTCTGTCCAGCCTCTAAGCTATTTGCTTGAACTATAACATCAGACATATTGGACATAGCCTCCACTTGTTCAACCGAACTGGACCTCCCAAACTCAGACACTCCCACCCAATACTCTAAAGATCCTAAGCCGTAAGGAGTGTCTTTTATTTTATCCTCTAGCCCCTCAATAGCTTCTTCATAGTCTATTTTTTCTTGCTTTCTTGATTGAATTGAAGCAGCTATAGCCCTCCTGTTTCTCTCTATAGATTTTCCTTGCCAAGTTTTATATAAAGGTTCTACACTAAGAACACCTCCATTCTTTCTGTCTTTCTTCTGAGGTATCTTTCCTAGGTCAACTCTTTCTCCGTTTTCGTTTTGATAGTTCCAGCCCGAAATGGTGTCAATCTTTCCATTTCCAGTCTGCTGAACCCACCAGTTCCAGAAGTGCCAGCCATCCTGAAAGGTTTTACTTAAGAAGTTTACACTCTGTTTTGTTTGCTGTATGTTGGTGCTTCGTTCAGTGTAGTTCATGGTAAAAGGAGTGTCTGGCATTCCCATAAACTTTGAGTTCTTTGCCACCCCTCCATCTTTAATTGCAGCAGCCTTATCAGCAACAGCTTCACTAGCTATATAATCTAAAACAATTTTAGGCGCGTTATTTCTGGTTATGTTAGATCTGTCTCCAATTTTTTCGTCAACAGCAAGCTCTTCTATAGATACTGGTGTTTCAAGTCTGATTACCTCTGCGTTTTTAAGGGGGATGCCGTATCCGTAGTCCGTTTTGGGCTGAACTTCAGTTTGATCAACACCTGAAAAAGTAACCTCTTGCGCCTTGATTCCAGCCTTGGTTCCAACTATTGCGGCAACTATCTTCTTGTCTGCTTTTTCCCTCGATTCTGCATCTTTAAACAAGTCACTTCTTGTGTCGGACTTTATGTCCTCTAGTGACGGAACCAATCCTTCATATTTGTCAGCAAGCTCTCTTCCTACCTTTTCAATCAGACTACCTCTTTCGCTAAAGGTTATATTCAATCCAGTTTCAAGCCCATCATTAAAGGCAAGGTAATTAAGAAGTTGAATGGCAGCGAATTCTTTTTCCTTTGACGTTCCTTTTCTTAAATCCAGAACATAACCAAGTTGAGTGGGGTCAAAACTCTTCCAGGTTTTATTCTCATCGCTAAATCTAACCGTTCCAGATGTTGATGAAGTGACAAATGTTTGAGAAGTTGCAGCTTTGAATAAAATCCGATCTGAGGTTGGGCCTGACTCCACTTCATCAGCCGCTAATCTTGCTTCTTCTTTTTGGTCCCTTGTGAAAGCGTCCGCCTTCTTTTTTGTGTCAAAAGACTCAACTGTTTTAGAAGAAGGCCTTCCTGGTTTTGACTTAGTAACTCCTAAATCTGTTTGTCTTGTTGAAACGACAAGACCTTCCAACCAAAAATCAAGAAGGCTTATTACGCTCGCTTTTTGAGCGGGAGTTGCATTCTCGTCTTTCAAGACAGAATACATGTTGTTGGCCATCTTCTGAGACACAATAGAGCCACTCTTTATTGCGTCTGGACCCATCTGCTCTATGTTTATAACTATCTTGTCTGATAGCTTTAAACCAAGCGTTTTGGCTTGGTGCTGCAAAGAATATTTACTGCCCACGTATAATCTGTTTATCAAGGCCTGAACTTGCTTTTGATTGGACATGGCAAACTGCCCGACCTTCCCTCCTTCATTTCTTTCTGCCATAGCCTCTTCAGAATCAACCCCAGAATATCTTTCGATGTCTATTCTTTTGGAGCCAGACACGAACGTGACAGTTCCTGTTCCGTCCTGTCTAACTGTAACAACAGGTACTAGCTTGCCATTATCAATCTCTCTCTGTATTTCAGGTCTTTGCATAATTTTTTCGTTATACTCGACGTTACCTACAATTCTAGCACTTAAAGCATCTACAGAAAAAGGAGCGTTATTTAAGGCGTGAATCGTTAAATCTTCAACCTCTTTTAGAGTTAAGTCATTAGAAGGGTCTAGACCTATTTCCCTTGCGTATTGCTCAAAAGGCTCCCTACCTAACCTTCTTTCGAGGTCTTGTCTTCCAGCTTTAGCGTAGTTGTCCTGAAGATCAGAGTACCTCTGCTGATCCGATATAGGACCTTGATCAGGAGCGGCCCTCTTAACAAAGCTCTCTACAGCATAGTCTTTAGATATTTTTTCTTGAAGCGCTTTCAGGTTTTCGTTATTAAAGTCTAGGTTCAAACCCTCTCTAAGAACACCAACAACAGCCTCTTCTTTAGCGTCATCACCCTCATAAACCGAAGCTCTTAACGCAATGATTGCACTAACAAATTCATTGTCAGAAGAGTTGAGCTCTTCATACATCTCGTCTATCTGTTCTTCTGTTAAACCACTTTCAGATATCTCCCTGTGAATGACCTCCTCAATTATATCTACCACCTTAGCCCCAGGAGCCAAATGAATCTCTCCATTCGGCATGAATTGAGCCAGTGAACCCTGACGATCTGACAGGCTACCGTCTTCAACAGCCTTAAGATATTCCTCTTCTGAAGAAAACACCTTTATTTTACCTGGATCTTTTGCGACTAGATTAGAAGCAACCACAACAGCAGAGGCTGTAGAGGTGTCATTGTCTATCAGCTCCTGTGCTTTTTCAGAAGAAACTCCAAGAGCTTTTGCGACCTCATCTACAGATATTAAATCTTTTGAAATTTGCTCAGCCCTACTTGACTCTTGAGAAACCTGAGACCCAGCAAAGGCCATAGATCCAGCAATTTCTTTTGCTCTGCTTAGGGCTTCACTAAATTTTTTCTCTGCTTTAGCCACCCTATCAGAAAGTATGGCGTCAGTTTCTGAAAACTTATTTTTTCCTTTTCTATTTTGAGCCTGATCGTTTGTCGCTCTTAGTTCGTTTGCCGCCTCAACTAGATCAGCAGCTGCTTCAGGATCAGTCTTTGAAGTCTCTGACACCAATCTATTTAACTCTTCATTGTTTTTTGTTATTTTGTCGGACAAAGAGTTTAGCTGTTCAGAAAGAACTTGCTTTTCTTCAGCGCTTGTCTCTGGATCCTCTATTTGAACTTTGATCTTCTTCAAGGCGTCTAAGTCCTTGCTTGAAGCTACAGCCTTGATTCCTCCGACCTCATTAGCCCTGTATAAAGCTTTTCTTTGCTCTGGAGTAATTCTAGCCATGTTGTATGAGTACATAGCGGACTGCATTGGCCCCCCTGAAATAGATCCAGTAATACCTCCCCTAATAACCCTGCTCATTGCCTCAGTTCCGCTAAGGTATTCACCCTTTATTGCTGCGGCGTTAAGTATGTTTAACACACTAGTTGAAGATTCTTGAGCAAACTCATTGACGGAACCCGCCATAAACTGTTTTCCAAATCCTTCCCCAAAGCTCGTGAAAGACCCTCCTTTAGCGGCCTTGAGCATGACCGCAGACCCGATCGCCTCTGGGACTCCTTCTGCAAGCCCCTCAGCAAAGGAGAATCCCCATCGTTTAAGATCGTTAACAACAACATCAACCCTGGTTGGCAACCCCTTCGGTGTCCCATCGAGTCCGTTGCTGGCTGGAAGTTCGATGTATTCAAGGCCCATTTCGTCTTTCTGAATAACAAAATCTTCAGATCTATAAAAGTCATTTATTCTAGACGAAAGACCCATGTTTTCGTGAGGCACCACCCTTTCTCCAAATAGATAGAAATCGTCGAAAGAAGGGTCCAGCAAGGACTCAGCATATGTCTTCATACCTGCAAGGCTGCTTGCCGCTGCAATTCCAACTCCAGGACCTCCAGCAGCTGTGGCTGCCATTGATGCCAAGGTAAAAGGCAAAGACTCAATAGCATCTCCTAAAAACTCCCTAAACCTAAGAAGAGACCTATCAAGCCTGTATTCGTCTCCGTGCTCATACCACTCGTCAAACGTGGTGGCTAAGATAGTTTGAGAAGACGTTAATGACTTTCGTTGACCCTGACTCCAAAGGGCGTAGTCCCTACGCATTTTATCGCCGCTAAAACGAGAAAAGGTAATTCCAGCATAAACCGCCATGTCCAAAGCCTGCAACCCCATTAACGCGAGGTCATTGTCCAGGTCTATTTTATCGTTTCCGATAATACCATCATCATTAATGTCTATATATATTCCGTAGTCATTTAACAAGAGTGGCTCTAGAGCTTTAATTCTAGACTGGCGCTTAAACCAAGCCTGTGCTTCTGGTTCCATTGCAAGCATATCAGACCCTGGGCCTTTAGACGCATCGTTTAAATCCTCATCACCAAGAGACTTCCTGTAAGCTTCCGTTATAACCTTTTGTAGCTCCCACTTGGTTTTGCTCTCTTGAAACCTTAGTAAATCTTTCTTGCTTGATTCAAGTGACTTTTCGACAATTTTTCTTTGGTCTTCAGCACTTCTCTCGGTAAGGACGAATGGTCGGGATTCCATTCCCGCGCCATACCCAGCAGGAACTTCAATGTCCTTAAAGTTGTTATCGTTAAGCTGCTTCTCTAGGTTGGCTATATTTTCTTTTTTCTCCTTTAGCTCCTCTGTGTACTCTGGTTGCTTTTCAATAAGCCTTTCGATGCCAGCCCCTACGATCATCTCCGCTCTAAACGAAGGGTTTTTAGGGTCTTTATTATAAGCATCCCTCATGGCCTGCATGGGGTTGAGCTCTCCAGAAGGATTTATCTGTTTTAGGATCGCCTCTGACTTAAGTCTGTTCTCAACGTTTCCAATTATAGAGCCATATGAATTAGTCAGCAAAGCTGCTGTTTCTTTGTTTCTTCCTGGAACTAATCTCCTTTTATTAAAAAAATCATTCTCTTCAACCAAGGGAGGAGCTTCTTTTATATAAAAGTCAGGAGAACTGGGGTCTTCAGATACAGTATTGAATTCTGTTGATGGCTCAGAATCAGGAATATAGGCTGCCGCATTCTTACTAAGAATAGGGTTTCTAGTAAGAGCTTGATCAACTAAATCTTTAGAGAAGTCACTCAGATACGACTCCGAAGAACCATCTTCCGATGGAGACACCCCACCGTCTTGTTTTACGTTGACGTCGGCGTTTTTTTTTTCAATGTCGGATGAAGCCTTTTCCTGCTGTTCCGAGGTAAAACCCTTAGCCATAAGGTTTAGTGAACTCTCACCAGATAAGATGAGATCTTCAAGATTTTTATCTGCCATACGGCTAAAATACGAAATTATAGACTATTAATCAACGTCAGCGATCATCTCGCTGAACTCATCTGCATTGATTCCTCCAGCTGAGGATATTTCCTTTTTAATCGTTTCGTAATAAGTTTCGTTAGTGGAGTTAGCCAAGATAATTAATCCCGCGTAAAAATCTACCTCAAAGTCTTCTGTCAGGTCAGGAAAAGCCTCCCTTATGTTGTCTCTTCTTGTGGTGCTATTCCCTACCTTTTTGTTGCCTATATGCCTTACAAGCTCTATCCATGAGTTAGACCCCCATTCAATTACTTTAGTGGATTGACGTCTTTCTGGTTCGTCAAAGACTTTGTTGGGATCTAATCCAAGATTTAAGAGAAGCTGGTCGTTTTCACTCTGCCGTACAGGATCAAGATCTGTTAACATTCCGTTGTAAGCGACAAAAAGATCACCACCGTCGTCAAACGCCATTCCTTCAATCTTAATGTTGTCATCAGCAACACCAAACTGTCTTCTTTTTTCTGAGTTATACATTCCAAAGTCAAAGGATAAATCGCTTTGCAAGACGGCTAGACCTTTAATTCCAGACTGCTCCAAAGCGGCAGGGTCAATCGGGGACAAAGAGCCGCTAAAAGCTTCAATTAAGGCCTCCTTGCTTTGCTCGCTGTCCGATGGGTTGATTGTGGTGGTTTCAATAAATGACCTTCCCTTTTTTGACTTGCTAGATGATCCGCTGCTTGATGACTTTTTCATGTAGTTGTCATAAAGAGTAAGCCACTTCTCCCTAAACTCTTTAATAGCCTCCCTCATTCTAACAGCCCCTCCGTTTTCTGAGCTATAAAAATCCTCTTGAGTGATCTCATCAGATTCACCACTGTTCATATAGTATTCAGTAAAAGCAGTGATCTGCATGTCTGAATCTGTGGATTCGGTTTGAGCGTTAATGTGATCCTCCATGTCCGACCTTTCCTTAAAAGCAGGCTTGCCTGGAAACCTTTGCCAGGCCTCGCTAGCGGTGCTAAATGTAGAGCGCACGGGCATGCTTTTAAATAGAGAGTCAGGCTCTGTAATAGACATCTTTGACAAATCCCTAATGCTCATAAGGTTGTTGTCATCAGTTTTTACCCTCCAGGCTCCGTCAGCAACGTCCATTATAAACCTATCTGGGTTGTTTAAAAAGTTTGCAGCCGATAAGTAGTTTTCGTCCCCAAAAGCCTCAATATTCCCTTTTGTGGTTCGTCGTCCTGTGTTCTGAAGAAGTTTAGATCCTTTAGCGTAACTGGTTTTGTACCCCGTTTGACTCTCATTTAGATATGAATTAAACTGTTTAGTCAGAAGAAGAGCCTGATCTATACCATACTCTTCTATAATCTCAGGCATATTGTCCCTAAGATATTTGGCTCCTTGTTCGGCGACTGCCCCGTAAGAGCCCCACATAGCGCCTGGAATAACATCTATTTCTTTCAGGGCATTAGAAACCTCCTTTCTGTCTGCTTCAGCCTGCTTCTCGGCTGCTTTAGCTTGATCCGACATAGCCTTAAGAAGATCTTTATCTCTATCTGATTTAGCTTCAGACTGAGCAACATCCAAGGCAGCAGAGCTTTCTGACGCCTGTTTCTCCTCTTTAATTCTTTCGTTTTGACTAAACAACAGGTCGTTGTAAGCCTGACCGATTACATTGTCGGTCTGTGGGTTTAGGAATAACCCAGAAGATTGAGGTGTATTTTTTACTTCAGCCATCTTATTGTCTAAGCAGTTTAAATAGATCCTTCAACTTTGGTTCGGTAAAATTGATGTTCAACTGGTCCATAAGTCTATTAGCAGCATACTCTCTAGCATTTTGTAAAGCAGACATATCTAACGGCTTTGGAGATCCAAGCAATGTTTTTTCAAGAGATGGATTCTCAGTAGCCTTCTGCTTGGCTTTGGACATGGTGTAAGGCAAAGGCTCTGACTCAGGAATGGTCCTTGTCTTCTCCAGATCCATTGGACTATCTGTACTCTCTGGACGATTGAACAGACTACTTACATCAGTCAAGGCATCAAAAGCTGTCCTTCCCATTCTTCCCTTCATTCTTTGACCTTGATCTTCTAAAGCGTTAATGCTACGATCCTTCATTAGGTCGTACATCTCTTTTTTATCAGAAACACCCATATTGTATCTCTGAATGGCTCTCTCCATAGGGGATGCAGCTACAGCTGAGGCCACCTGAGCCCTAGAGTTAGCCGCGCCTAGCTTCGCTTGTACATCACCAGATGACCTTAGCAAGCTAGCAAGGTTTCTAATACCTCCTTTTGATCTGCCCGCCTGTCCAACAGCCTCTGTAAACTGTCTTTCTGCTATCTCTTCCTGAGGCGCTAAAAGGTTCTCTCCTACCCTGTTGGAAAGAAACTGACCGCTTGACGTAGCTCTATCTCTAGCGAGGTCTGGAAACTGTTCGTTTTCTTGGTCTTCTATTGCTTGAGATATTCTTTTCTGTCCAGAAAGGTACTGAGACACCTCTGGTCCATACTTAGACCCCAGTCTTAATATATTGTTTAACAGCTCTGACATAATGCAAATATAGTTATTATTGACCTTTAGCGTGGTTAGCTTTCGATTCAGTTATGTGGGTGTTTATACAGTAAAGCTCATGTGCAGTTGCCTGAGCATTATTCATCGTGATTTTAGCAAAGTGACCGCGAATCGGATCTCCGTTATCGCTAGATAAAGAAACAGACAGGTTGTTCCCAGCTACAAATTCATTAGTCGCGCTTAAGGTAAGCGTATTGCCAGATATAGAAGAAATTACAACGGACTGACCGTTTATAGTAACGGCTACACCTACAGGGATAGGAAGTCTGTTTAGCCTTACGGTTGAAGTAAATACCTGATCGTCAGACGTGGTGAGGTCACCGATGTATATCTCTTGACTTGTGCTATTGCTAGATGTATCTCTAGGCATAGCAGCGTAGTAGCTTCCTTCTTTTTCAGACCACGTAGATAAACCTCCAGCAGATTGATTTAAATTAGTGGAAATTCCAGAGCTAGATATAGACCAGCTCGAAGAATTACCTTCATAAGACAAAGCATTAAAGACTTTTGGTTTTGATGGTGAAATCTTGGAAACTACAGTAACAGAAGAAGAGTAAGGGGTTCCGTAAAATTCATTTCTCTTAAGAGGGTCTGTGTGAGCGTTAAACAAGAAAGAAGTTGTCTCCGATTGATTTTGGTACCATTTTGTAGAAATGAGCTTATTGTCTATAGAGGCGTAGTTGGATGGCACAAAGCTGTACCTGCTTATCCACCTTCCTTTGGATATAGAGTATCCAACCGTGACTCCAAGATAGTCAGGGTTTGAATTGTTTGTTTTAGGCTCAATTGTAAACAAGTACATATTCTCCACGGGGTCAAACCCACTTACAAGTCTTCCGCCATCTCCAGTAGCTTCAGACAGAGAGTCAAACTCATCTTCAAAGAAAGAGCTCATCTCTACATCTGATATCGCCTTAAGTTTTCCTCCAGCAGCCGCTAATATCTTTTGCCTTGACTTGTCTGCAAAGAATATAATGCCATCCCTAATTAGGACAGAAGATCTGTCTTCTCCGCACCCAAAATCCCCACTAGATTCTTTGTGATCGCCCATAACCTCTTTAGACACGGTTATGCTGCTTGCCCCATCTGCATACTCAATAATATTTCTATGAACAGGGATAAAAGACAGCTTATTTTCCTGAAGGGCAGCTATACTTTGATTGTAGTTACCTATAAAGTTAATAGCACCGTAGTTCTTGGGTAGGTTCTTGTAGGAAAGAGCTCCAGGGTTAAAGCTAGAAAAAGTAAGCCCGCCTATATCGTCTCCGTATTCTTCGCTGTAAACTATTCTGTTGTAGTAGTTTATTGTATCCGCTTTTTCATACTTAACATGTGCTCTGCCCTTGCTCCACACACGAGACGAGACAAAATCAGAAACATCCATAGACTCGACCTGAGAAGACTTATAAGAAAAGTTGTCTAAAAAATTCGCCTCAAATCCGTTTAAAGCATCGCTAGATGGAGAAAGCATAGACATAGGTCTGTAGTGAACGTCGCCCTCCTGAAGAACTATAGAATCCCCGTCATTGTGGTTATTGTTAGAGTCTGAAGAAAGCTCAAAGTCTTTAAATATCCTCCTAGGCTCCCCTACTTCGTAGTAAATCTTTTCCTCTGCTTCTTTTCTTGGAGTTAATATCTCTACAACGACTGAGTTTTTCCAAAGATTGGCAGCATCGTTAGAGAAATCTCCAGTAGATGGGTTCCCCCCTGGAAGCTCAATTTTTAAGAAAGTGCCAACTTTATTAGTTGTGGTTAAGTTACCTGTCTCCCCACTGTAACTATCAAAGGCATCAGCTGACAATACCTCAATCCCATTAACGTCGTACATTATTTCCTCTGAGGGATAAACATCTGCCGTGTCGGCTGCGTTTCTGTACTTTACAACTCTTAACCTATCACCTTCTGTGTAGGAGTAGTCTTTGATCGCTCCCTTCTCGGACTGAAATCCTTTTAAAGTATTTAAACTTAAATACACGGAATTATCAGAAGTTGGGGATGTTTTTTTAAACCCGCCTCCTACGGTGTAGGTTTCAAACCTCTTAAAAGTACCCATTCCAGGGTACACTATCTGATATGTCTTAGCCCATGTAGGTGGGGCGGATGTCATATCTACCGATATATTACAGGGGCCTTGATTGTATCCACTCGAACCATCAGATCTAGCCGTTACATCTGCAAACGGATGAACGTAAGTACTGCCTATCTCGTTTACATATCCTGGCCTTCCATACTCATCAAAATAAACAATGCCAAACTCATGAACGCAACCAGCTTTAAATGTTCTTCTCGTGGATAACGGAAGAGACGTTAATAGAGAATTTTTAGCTCCGTTGACTTGGTCGGGACTTAGAGTGTAGTCATCCCAATAATCTGAGGTGCTTGCTAGGGTGTCTATTCCGTTTAAAAGCCTGGGAGAGTAAAGCCCAGAATAGAAAGATTCAACAGACTCAAGATTACCGCCTATAAATCCGATTCCTTGTTGAGATGATGTATTTCTAATTGAAACATACGGGGCTGCTGATGATGGATAAAGACCAGAAACGGAAGAATACTCCCCACCTAATTGACCTGTAGGAAAGACAAAGTTGCCTGCTTTTGGATAAAGCTGAAGAGCGTTACTTGACCCTGACCCACCGTAATCGGAACCATTAACAACCAGAACTTCCGTAAACGCAATATCAAAATCAAACTTTTTTGCAAACAACTCGTGTGTTATGGACGAACCCGTGGCGGATCCCGAACTTCTAAGCTTCCAGTTAATCACGTCAGACCCCCCGTTAAAAGAATAAGATACGGTTTGCTGCTTTATTTGTGTAGCCAACATTCCCAACACCTGTTCTTTTGTCTTTGATTCCGTTAATGTAATGCTAGCAACAAGAGAGCCCCAATTAAGGCTATTAGGACTCATCGAACAATTTATAGAGCCCTGTGTTTGTACATAACCACTTAGGCTAGAGCTGTCTTCGGCCTCACCACAGAAGAAATTAACGGAAGCTGAAGGGTCGGTTGGGTCCGATGCAGTAATCTTTAAAAGAGGGAGGTCCTGAGAAGAAGATTCTTGGTTACCTGGATTGGGATCATAGAACCCGTACTGAATAAAACTAGTCGGCTTGTACTCAACTGTCAGACTAATCTGGGTGTTGGCTGTAAAATTTTCTGGAAGATTAGCGGAAGAAAAATCTAAGTTAAACCACCCGTCGGAAGAGCTTGAGTGTAATATGCCGTTATTTGTCTGAATACTACTAGATTCAAAGGAACCGACAGTAGGCTCTGGAAGATAAGACACGCTAAGGGTAGCTGTAGCCTCTACGTTTGGGTATCCAGATTCTGGGCTCGAATACATCAATCTGTTTCCTACTATAGCCTGGCTTGTGGCCTTTTGAGGAACGTCGTTGTATATCTTGTCTGTCTTAGATGCAAGCAAGGAAGGGTATAAGCCATCATTATAAAACTTATAGACACCAGTTGAAGCAGTGTACAAGGTGTTTGTCGATCCGTTAGAGTGAGGGTCGGTTTCAACCAAGTCTTGATTGGGATCAAACTCGTCCACTAAAAACCAACTACCAGAGTTGTTGAACCTAACCAGAACTTTTAGCTTTTTAATCTCTACTTGTCCTTGAGACATATCAGCGCTTATGTCTACAAACCTTGTGTTTAGTAAAACTAAGTTGTCGTCAATAACCTCAGTTTGATCTATGTTAGCACTATTTATCCCCTGAAGAGACATATACTTGGGGTGGGTAATCTTAGAGTAAGGTGATATAGAAGACTCCTCTCCGTCTTTATACACGTATTGTGTTGCAAACTGAAACACCTTTCCGTATAGCCCGTTTGTAGTTCTTCCTGAGTCTGTGCTAAGCTCAGTAGTGGGCGCAAAAGAGCTAGGGCTTTTAATAACCGATAAAAACTCTTTTACAGCAGCGTCTGAATAAAGATTAAAATCTGTAGAAAATGCTCTATCTACATTGATCTTCCTAGGAGGGTTATGATTGTCGGTAAAATAAACGATAGTCTGAGGTGTGTCATCTGCTTCAAACTCTCCATTAATCACCACAGCATTTACAAACCCATGTTCTTGAAAATCAAACTGATTGCTCCTTAATACAATCCTGTATGTTTCATCAGAGGATCTGTACTGGTATATTGTTTGATGCTTTTTAAGAGCGGTCCAAACAAAAAAGTACACCATACCGTTAGCGTCGTCAGAAACACTCCCAATGACCCTAGACTCTACGTTAACTAAGCTGTCCTCTGTGGTGGAGGGAGTCCCTGGAATGGTGGAGTTTACATTTTTTACAACACCTCCTGATGATTCTACATCAGCGGATATGTTGACGTTTAAAGCATCAAGAATATCGCCCTCCTCAAAAAGCCTTTCATCCTTGTCTTTAGCAAGGTGTCTAAGTTTTATCTTGTCAATCGCCATTAGAACTTAGGTGACTGTTTGTAATTTTTTCTAATCGTCTTCAGAGCCTCTTCTTTCGTGAATGACTTGATACGCCCGTTGGCCTTTCTGCGCTCATTGTAGTATTCAGATCTAGCCCTAGCCTTCTCGTTGGCTGGCACAGAGGCCTTACGTTCAACGATCTTGTAATACATGTATGCCATGAGTGCCTCCTCTAGATATACGTGAACTGAGGGGTTCTTAGAGCGTCCCTCGTCAGCCACGTACTCAATCACTACTTCTGAAACTCCAGATATAGGGCTGATCTCAATTCTGTTTTGATCTAGGTTTACTCTAAACTCACCTCGGTATCTACCCCCTCCAGCTCCGTAGAGGGCGTTCTGATTACCGTAGTAGTGATCCCTAAATACCGTTGAGTTGAATCCAGTTGAATCAAATGAGCCAGAAGTAGAGTTCTTGTCTTCAATCCTGTCAAACACTCCGTCTCCATCTGAGTCGGCAGCGTCATCTGAATCTGTCACTTTTGTGCCTTGAGCATTCCGATAAGCCTGAGAGTAGTTTATGTTTTTATTCTCACCAAGAACATAAACCAATCCATCACCACCTACAACGCCTATCTTGTTCCAGTCAACAAAATCGTCTGGAAGCTCCACGGTATTGTTTGATGAGTCTACAGTTAGGACCAGGGATCTAATTTTCTTGGACATGTCAAAGCCCATCTCTCGAATACCTCTAAGGGCGTGAGTTCTAATCTGAGTGTCCGAGGCGTTGCCAGCGTAATCATCTTCACCCATAGTAATGATGAAGTCGTTTATAATCTGGTTTAAGGGTACTGTATTTCTAGCCATCAGAATGTCTCAGATTTTTCAATGGCCTGAATCTCTTGACCAGTGTAATTAACTATATCTTTATCTCTAAGGTTGACCCCAACCATCTTTCCTATCTCGTAAACCAGATCAGATGTGTAGTGCTCTGGAAGTTCAAAATCTATGACAACAGGACTAACTGAAGATGAGTCATAAACAGAAGGCTGTTGACCAACCCTAGCACCTGTATCAGCAGCTCTCCCTTCTGGATACTTGTAGTAACGCACCTCAATCTTGTTGATGCTAGTAGGGAACACGTGTATATCTTCAGATATTAAAGCTACTGGGAAGTCTTCTGTAGGTGCGCTTAGGTCACTTATTAGGATGCGTTCTAGCTTCTCTTCATCGTAACAAACCTCGATAGACTTCTTTGTAGAAAGATCAAGAAGAATAGACCCTGAGGTAGTTATACTAATCAGCCTAGACATTGGATCAGCACTAGATAGTGAAGACACATTAAAGACCCCGTTTGTTTTAGTCAAAACAGCCTTTGTAGAGAAGGAAGAAAGATCCTCTAAAATCCTTTTAGTTCTAGATTTATCTCTAGAAGGATTGAACCCAGCCCTTGACATACGCTGAGCATCTTTGAGCTCGTCAAATAGACCGTTAAATATGTTTAGCTGAGCTACCTGGGCAAACCTGTTAAATTCAACCTCAGTAACAAAGCCCTGTTGGTCCTTATTAGCAAGGTCCTTCAAGGTGTTGAATACCGTCATTGAGCTAGCTCCGAATGTCTTTGCCATAAAGCAAATATACGAAAAAGAAAAAGCCCCCTTTCGGAGGCTATTTCAGATATATATATATGGAATCAGTCCAGTTGTCGCTCGATCTCTGCCACGACGGGGGCAGCAGCCTCGGTCATGCAATAACGAACAAAAACGTCAACAGAATCCTGTCCAGCAGGCACGGATACAATATGCTTGTTAGTGTCAAACCACTTAACTCCATCGTTATCTGCTTTAATGATTTGGTAAGAAATTGCTTGTCTAATCTTAGACTTCATAGCCACGACTGGGTTATCGAATGACTCGATGAATACCTTCGGTGACTTCTTAGCCTTGAGGAGCAGGTCATGCTTTACCTCAGAGGTAGGGCGGTCAATGTCCATCCCATACGCCAAGGCTACAGCTAGAAGCTCATCAAGCTCTTTAGTTCGAAGCATAGTAATAGCATCGTTTACGAGGAACTCGTTGTCGATATCTACCTCAACCTTCTTTAGGTTGTCTACTAGCTCGAACAGACTACCGCCGTTCTCTTTGTTCTCAGGGTGGATCTCAAGGAAGTTTCGGAGGTTAGGCTGTCGTTCGTTTGCGAATAGTCTACCCATACGGAATATGACTGGGGTCTTTACAGACCGATCAGCTTGTTCATCTTTCCAGATAGAGTTTTCATTCTCGCAATAGCGAATCTCTCGCACCATGCCTGTTTCTTCGTCGTACACAGTGATGCCGCTCTGCATAAGCATCATTACAGCACCGCTCCCGTTGGCTTTGTATTCCTGGGTGGCGGATACCTTCTCTTGACGTCGAATAGCCTTCTTCTTAGGCTGTTGTTTTGCTGGAGCTTCTGCCACAGCTACTGCGGGTGCAGCTTTTTTTGGTCGCCCTGGTGGGCGCTTAGTTGTTTGATTCATAATAGTATTAAATTAAAGTTCGAAAAAGAGATAAGAGAGCAAGGGCCGAAGCCCTGCTCAATTACCAATATAGGCTATCACGTAATTACTGCGTCCTTACCTTGAATTCCAAGAGCTCCAGCAGCAGCTACTGGCAAGAACTTCTTATCGCCAAGAGATAAAAGAGTAATTTCATCAGCAGCATCAGTAAATGCAGCCGTTGCGTCAGCGTCATCTTGGTCCTTGTACTTAATAGTGCATGAAGCTGGAGCTACACCGCTTGCGGGTGTATCAAGCGCCAACTTAATGTGACACATCATACCAGCAGGAGCAGAAATATTAACCGTGTAAACTGGAGCGGTTTCATCAGCCACCTCTCCAGCGACGGTAATAGTAGTCGCTCTAGCGGTTAGCTCTAAATCATTGTCAAGAGAAGTGAGAGCGTAAGCAACAGCTTCTGTAGCAATGGTTGAATAAGCGGGAAAAATCAAATTTGCCATTTGTTCTAAATATTATGAAGATCAAGAGAAAGCCCCGAAGGGCCTTCTCAATCACTTCAGATTAATTACTTCAATACAACGTGCTGGTTAGCAGCGCGAGTAACGAGGTTACACTCAGAACGGTAGTTGAAGATAGCAGTATCCTTACCGTTTGCAGCGTTGGAGTGTCCGAGAACACCACCACCAGTTACCCAGTGCTCCATCTCACGAGAGTAGCTTCCAGCAGCCTTGTAGTTCATCTCCAGGGCTGGTGCCTTAACACCAGACTTAGCGTCAACAACTTGAGACATTGGAATCATAGCACCCTTATGGACGTTGTTCAAAGCTCCCAATGAAGGGTCGTTCAACAGCTTCCAGTCGTGCTTGTGGAAAGTATACCCACCACGAGTAAATGACTTAAAGCCAAGCTTTACAGCCATGTCAGCGTCGTTGTTAAATGCACCGAACTGCCCAGCCAAGCCAGCAGTCACCTGCGTAGCGATACCGTTAGCGAGCATGTCGTCGATATCCAAAGATGTTGCTCTGTTTACGTACATAGCGTACTCAGCAGGAGCCCCTTCTTTGTCTAGTTCGAGGATGATCTGGTCGATGTCGCTCATAGAAGCGAATGAACCTTGAGCGCCACCAGAAACCTGAGCGGTAATACCTCTACCCTCAGCGGCAGCGAAGTAACCTTCAGATCCAACAATCTTAGAGTCTGAACCTACAGTAATGCCTTGGGCGGCAGTCGTAGTGTCGTTAACCTGAGAGTACAACAACATCATCTCACGCTGATTCATGAACCGCTTACGAGCGTCCATTTCATTCTTCAAGTACCACATGTACTGTCCGTTTACGTTCAACCAGCCAATGTTAGTGGCCTGAGATCCGCTTACTTCGTACATCTCCTTAGTGATAAGGTAAGGATTTGTTCTCTTTACAAGCCCAGTCTGGTAAAACTCAGAAGGCTGATTTGATCCCTGACCATAAATGTTACCCACGATAGCGACTTCATCTTCCGCAGCAGTACTGATTGTGCTGTGATCCAAAGTCTCTCCAGTAGTAGCCGTCAAAACAACGACTCTCTGCCCGTTAGACATCAAAAGAACGTCATTTGGTCTCGCTGCAAAGCCTGAGGCGAAAGTAAGCCCACAAGCGTGGTCAGCAGTACCAGTGGTCTCGGTGATTGCAACCTTTGCTGTTTTGTGCAATCTGCCCTCTTCGTACCATTGAACTTCATCAGATGTCCCCGCGTTCTTCTTAGCTCCTGTAAGCTCCAAGAATCCAGTGATACCCTGATCACCATAGGTTTGCACATACAAATCTCTTACGTCTGGTTTTGTTGGATCAATAAGATCTCCCAGAGCGACGTAGTTGTCTGGTCCTGTCTTCAAGCCTGATCCAGTTAGCGTTCCGCCAGTGTTGTCAGCCTTATTTGTTAAGCTATTAGCCATAATATTTGTTTTTTAAAAATTAGATAAATCCGAACCCTCCCTTATTCACCCCCAGCGCTTCTTTTAGTTGCTGAGTCAGTGGGTCGGGTCCATTAGGTGCTTGTCCTTGATTTGGAGACGTAGGAGATACGTTAGCTGCTTTATTCACAATGCCGCGCTGACCGTCGGACATACCCTGTCTGTAAACAGACTGGACAATGCTCTCTACGTTGTCAATCACAGCTCTGTGCATATTCAGAGTGTCGTAATCCCAGCTCCCGTCCTCTCGCACATAAGGATCGAAAAACTCGTCAAGGCGAGTGTTTTTCTCAGCCAGCTGATTCTTGTAGTTCTCATCCATACCGAAAGTAAACGTCTTGTCATTTCCAAGATTGAATTCAATCCCTTCCATAGAGTCCAGCTCACTACGCATGTTTGAAATCCAAGCATCATCAATTGGCGAAGACTCTTCTTCTGCTTGGCGTTCTGGGGCTTGATACTGCAATCGCATATCATCAATTCCTTTACGCGCATTAGATGCGTCTATCTTCATTTGCAGTTGCGAAAGCTTTACCTCGTCTTCTGAGTTAAGATCTGGATCGAGCTTATACTTGCTAGAGACCAACATACCGATTTCTTGTTGAGATAGGTTTGGGTAATCAGATGCCATTTGGACCTGAATAGCAGTCATGTCATCCATTTCGGATGGGTTCATTGACTGATAGATAAACCAATCTTGTGGATCGCGGCCAGTCTTTTCGACAAAATCCGCAATCACAGAAATACGCTCGTCAATCTCTCTTTGCTCCTGCTGCTGCGCCTGTAGGTCGTCAAGTGAGCTTACGTTCCTCCCAAGCCTTTCGCTAAGGAATTCGAACACAGCCGTCTCGACTTCTTCTGGTGCATATTCTTGCTGAACCTCTGGTTGCGCTTCCGTTGGTTCAGAAAAAGTTTCTTGTTGTTGATCTACCTGTGGAGCAGCTTCCTGTGTAGGCTGTTCTTGCGGTTGATTTATTTGAGCTACCTCTTCATCGCTTACGAAACTAAATGATGATGTAGGCTCCTCTGGTGTAGAGATAACAGCTTCTTGAGCCATTTCTTCTACTGGGTTAGTGTTTTCGTTTTCCATTAAATTTTACTTGAAGTGCAAATATATAACTTATTTTATATCTGTTATTTAGAGCTCCTCTTCCAGCGACTTACCCTGCCCTTCTCTCGCTTTTCTTTTCTGCCTCTAGCTTTATCTGCTGGAGTTAACTCAGAGGCTGTTGCTGGCGTGTCCTTAGAAATTCTCTTGGTTGGTCTGAATGAGCGATCACCTTCTGAGTAATCCTTATCTCCAGATAAAGTCCTCCAATCCTCTTTAAACCAACGCTTTAGGTTAAGACCAGCTTTAGTTTTTCTTACCGCCATTTCCCCAGTTTTTAGCACCTACCTTTCTGCATTTAGCTAAAGCCCCAGACGCATATGCAGAAGGCCACACCTTGTAGCGTGACTTCACTTTATGATAGCATGCGTCCTTCTTTACGACCTTAGCCATGATTAACGATTTTGAACTTGGCTTCCTTTACGGCCCCAGGGTGAGGTTTGTAGTCTCCCTTCATAAGAAAGTATCTGCCACGCTCTTCCATCCAGTGAAACCCACTAGGAGCTGCGACAGACTTAGTAGCCGTGCTAACCTTTAACTTACCACCCTTATTATACTTTACGGCGTTCATCTTAACAGTTCCATTTACGTAACGCAAGAGCCTTTCTGGTTGGCTTTCCGTTGGGTTTTTTCATAGGACCTTTTACACCAGACATTCTAGCACAAAAAGACTTTCTTCTTTTTGCCGCCTTGCTTCCTTTCTTAAGTTTAGAAGGGGGTGTAGTTACAGCAGTCTTAAGGTTGCTGCCAGTTTCTCTGTTGTATTTAGCCACACCAGCCTTGGTAAGCCCTCCAGATCGGGACTTATGCTTTCCCATCTTAAGGCTAACTCTTTTCTTCTTCTTTACCTTAGGCATAAAGCAAAGATAATAAAAATAGGATAAGGCTTTTTAAGGCATCAAAGACGTTATAGTTGCTTTGTCTTCTTCCGTCAGCCTTCCATCTTGGTCGTATGATAATTGCATGGCAACGAAAACAGCATCACAATACTCTGTCCCTAATACGTGCAAAATGAAGCACATTTCATCTGTCGCGTCGATAGCTGCGATTATTTGGTTCTTGGTGTATTCCATCACCCGAAGTTTTGTTGAGA
>Ga0206677_10001201_pt1 | contig 24109 bp, 22 predicted proteins | sample M130m12015metaG_FD_155475 | JGI IMG/M metagenome (GOLD analysis project Ga0206677, IMG submission 155475) | Ammonia-oxidizing marine archaeal communities from Monterey Bay, California, United States - M1 30m 12015 | ecosystem: Environmental > Aquatic > Marine > Intertidal zone | place: USA...
AAGTGGTCCAACATGGTTGTTCTGATCCAATGGATCACCTATTCTTAATTGCTTGTATGCATTTACCAAGGCATCTCTAACCTTGTCATAAACGCTCGCGTGAATGATCAATCTTCTTGTAGATGTGCATCTTTGTCCCGCAGTACCTACGGCACCAAATACGGCTCCTGGAACAACCATTTTAAGATCTGCAGATGGTGTAATGATGATCGCATTGTTCCCTCCTAGCTCCAAAAGAGAAGTTCCTAATCTCGCGCCAACTGCCGCACTAACCGATTTACCCATTCTTGTAGAACCCGTGGCAGAAACCAAAGGAACTCTTGTATCATTCGACATCAATTTTCCGATATCTGCACCACCAATGACCAAACCTGAAACACCTTCAGGAACGTCATTCGCTTCAAATACTTCTTTTGTTATTTGCTGACAAGCCAAAGCTGTCAATGGTGTTTTCTCAGAAGGTTTCCAAACGCAAACATCTCCACAAACCCAAGCAAGTGCCGTATTCCAATTCCAAACCGCAACTGGGAAGTTAAATGCAGAAATAATTCCTACAATTCCAATTGGATGGTACTGCTCGTACATTCTATGTCCTGGACGCTCAGAGTGCATCGTTAATCCATAAAGCTGTCTAGAAAGACCTACTGCAAAATCACAGATATCTATCATTTCTTGAACCTCACCAAGACCTTCTTGAAGGGATTTTCCCATTTCATAGGAAACCAACTGACCCAGTGGCTCTTTTACTTCTCTTAATTTTTCTGCAAGCTGACGAATAACCTCACCTCTAAGTGGTGCTGGTTTTGTTCTCCATACTTTATAAGCTTCCGAAGCTTTAGCAATTACTCTCTCATAATCCGCTTCTTCTGCTGCAGTAACGGAGGCAATTAAAGAACCGTCAACTGGAGAATAAGAATTTATCGTCTCTCCTTTAGTGCTGATCCACTCGCTTCCTGTTGAAGCTCCATTATTGGTTTTCTCAATACCAAACGTGGCTAATATCTTTTGAATTTCCATATTCTATTTAAATAAGATTTGGTGCAAAGGTACTTGAAATTATTTGTTGTTTTTCCATTAATTGACTCAAAAAATAGATTCAAAAAGTAAGAAGCGGTTTATGTTTCTTATTTTTGCCGCTACAACACTTGAACTATGTATCGTACACACACTTGCGGAGCACTCCGAAATGAACATATTGACACTACAGTCACCTTATCCGGATGGGTACAACGTTCTCGAGATTTAGGCGGAATGACCTTTGTAGATTTAAGAGACCGTTATGGAATTACACAGCTTGTTTTCAATATGGAAACGGATGCAAAGCTCTGCGAAACTGCACGTAAGCTCGGCCGTGAATTTGTCATTCAAATAGAAGGAGCTGTTATAGAGCGCAGTAGTAAAAATAAAAACATCCCGACAGGAGATATAGAAATAGAAGTATCGAAGCTTTCTATTTTAAACGAGGCGAAAACACCTCCTTTTACCATTGAAGATGAAACGGATGGTGGCGATGAATTACGGATGCAATACCGTTACTTAGATTTACGAAGAAATCCAGTTCAAGAAAAGCTAAGACTGAGAAATAAAGTCTCTTTAGAGACACGAAAATATTTAGATGGTCAAGACTTTATGGATGTAGAAACGCCTGTCTTGATTAAATCTACACCTGAAGGTGCTCGTGATTTTGTAGTACCAAGTAGAATGAACCAAAACGAATTTTACGCACTACCACAATCTCCTCAAACCTTCAAACAATTGTTGATGGTTTCAGGGATGGACCGCTACTACCAAATTGTAAAATGCTTTAGAGACGAAGATTTACGAGCAGACCGCCAGCCAGAATTCACGCAGATTGACTGCGAGATGGCTTTCGTTGAGCAAGAAGATGTATTGCAAACCTTTGAGGGTTTGATTCAGCATTTATTTAGAGAAGTTAGAGGAGTTGAGCTTGATGCACAATTTCCGAGGATGACCTACGCTGAAGCCATGGAAAAATACGGCTCGGACAAACCCGACATTCGATTCGGAATGGAATTCAATGACCTCACCGAAAAAGCGCAAGGGAATGGCTTTGTTGTTTTTGATAGCGTGGATGCAGTATTGGCTATTAACGCTGAAGGTTGTGCGGGCTACTCTAGAAAACAGCTTGACGCACTTACCAATTGGGTAAAACGACCTCAGATTGGTGCCCGAGGATTGGTTTATGTAAAATACAATGACGATGGAACGAGCAAATCTTCGGTAGATAAATTCTATTCAGAGGAAGAACGTAAAGCTTGGTTGGACCAATGTTGTGCCAAACCTGGAGATCTTTTACTATTGCTTTGCGGAGAGCTTGATAAAACGAGAAAGCAGCTCAACGAGTTGCGTTTACATTTAGGAACGGAACTTGGTTTGAGAGACCCTAAAATCTTTAAGCCACTTTGGGTCCTTGATTTTCCATTATTGGAATGGGATGAAGAAAGCGAACGCTACCATGCCATGCACCACCCTTTTACCTCGCCAAAACCTGAAGACTTTGCTTTGATAGATACGGAGCCTGGAAAGGTTCGTGCAAATGCATATGATTTGGCCATGAACGGCGTTGAGCTAGGTGGTGGATCAATAAGGATTCACGATAAAGCATTGCAGTCTAGAATGTTTGATTTACTAGGATTCACTAAAGAAGAGGCGGAAGCACAATTTGGATTCTTAATGAATGCCTTTGAATATGGGGCACCTCCACACGGTGGGTTGGCCTTTGGATTAGACAGACTCGTTGCAACAATGGGCGGTTCAGAATCTATTAGAGATTACATTGCATTTCCCAAAAACAATAGCGGCAGAGATACCATGATTGATGCTCCTGCGCCGATTGATGCTGCACAACGAAAAGAGCTTGGATTGTAATTGGTTTGGTTTAAAAGAACTTACGATTGTAATACCCCTTCTATTTTTTCAAGTACTTGAATTAACTGCGCATTAGATTCCGGAATGCTGAGTTTCAAGCTCGGGTTTTCTTCGAAGTGCTGTTCAATAATTTTGCAATCTGAAGCCTTGACTGCATTCATTACAAATGGCATGGCCTCATAAGTAAAGCAAACCTCGATTTCAACTCGGTCCTCATCTTCTACAATCTTTGCATTTTCAAAAGCACTTTTTGCCGCAGTTCGGTAGGCATTAATAAGTCCACCGACGCCAAGATTGGTTCCGCCATAATAACGCACCACAGCAACAAGAATATTCGTAAGGTCAAAGGATTTTATTTGGCCATAAATCGGAGCTCCAGCACTATTTGAAGGTTCACCATCATCGCTGTAGCGGTAGTCTTCTTTATTACTGCCCAAGCAATAGGCATAGCAAACATGTACACAACCTGGATGTTCTTTCCTTAAACGATCAAGGTGATTTTTAACCTCAATCTTAGATGTACATGCGTATGCATAACCCATGAACTTAGAGCCTTTTTCTTTATAAGAACCAAAGCCTATGGAAGCTATTGTTTTAAACATTAGGAGAAAAGGACATCAATTGATGAGGTAATGGAGACGTTTTAAATCCCATAGCACAATATTGATTAATCCGCTATTAATTAATTATAATTTTTTCCGACCAGTGTTGTTCAGCATCTTTTACACTTAAGATATACATTCCAGAACCTAGTAATGTGTCAATGCTAAGGAAACTTCCGTCGTTAGAAATGATATTTGAGTAAACAACTGAGCCTCTCATATTAGTTATGGTTAACTCAGCATTTTTAAAAAGCGTATTCCCTAAGTCAATCGTAAACGAACCCTTTGAAGGATTCGGAAGGACCATTAATTTTGAATTGTTCAACGTTTCAAACCCAATAGTCGAAAGCTCATCTACTAAATTTAAATCGTCAATGTAATAAGCCCCAGGTGGTTGCTGTCCTGTAAATGGATTGTATGCGTATGCGCCAAACTCTACACCCCCAAAGCCACTCGTAACGCCGAAAGAAGTTGACATAATTCCAGCACTTACACCATCAACAATAAACTCAGAGCTTACATTGTCCAAATCAAAAGTCACAAGAATTGTATGCCAACCCGGCGTTATACCGGTTACTTCGAGATATGAGAACGCCTCCCAATCTAAAAACAACATAGTAGAATCACCAAGAAGACTAATGGAGTGCGGCATCTCAATTCCTAGTGAATCATGAAAGCCAATAAAACCTCCAGCACTCCCCTCTGGAATCAAAACACTTGCAGAAAAAGAATATTTACCTTCAGCGTAATCAGACCAAGTCCATGTTGCTCGTGTAGATCTAGTACCATCATCAACAACATATCCAGAGTTTAATTCCGAAACAAACTCATCTCCACTGACTACACAAGATTCGGCATCTAAGCCGGTCCATAATCCCCAGTTATTTGAAGCACCAACAGTACTTACTAAATCACCTATCGTGTAATCATCAAAGGATTCACTTAACACACTAAATTGAGCCGAGACAAACCATGGAGTCATCATCAATACTACTAATACTTTGTACATATCTTAATCGTTTATTTGTGGGTTAAAGTTATTCAATTATGAAAGAAAAGCCAAAAGAACCAGAACATTGAATAAAAAAAAGGCAGCCGAAGCTGCCTTTAATTTCTAGATTGGAAAATCTTATTTGATAACGATTCTTGAAGAATATTCATTTGTGTTATCAGCAACTTTAACAACATAAACACCAGCATTGATGTCTAAGTTGAAGTTTTTAGTAGCGTTAGAGACAGCAGACAACTTCTCAGTGTAAACAACAGCTCCCATCATATTAGTGATTGTTAATGACGCATTGTCAAAAGCATAGTCGTTGAAATCAATTGAGAATTCACCGTTAGATGGGTTTGGAGAAACACCAATCGCCATAGGATTGTTCTCTTCAATACCAGCACCACCAGTCATATCTACAACTTCAATATCATCATAGAAATACTCACCAGGGTTGTACTCAACAGGATCTGCAAAAACATTAATTCCAGTTCCCCATAAATCAAATGCACCTAGACCGTTTACGGCCATGGCTCCATTACCAGCTGTACCCGTTCCTACTGATACACCATTAACAAAAACTTCAGAAGTGTTTCCATCAAGATCTACCATTAAATCAACTGCATCCCATGCTCCTGGAGTTAAAGGTGCCTGAGCAATATACGCTGCACCATCAGAAACCAATAATAAGGTATCACCAGAGATAATGTAGTACATTGTTGAATAATTTTCATTGATATCCATCATGTTATCTCCAATACCAATATATCCACCTGCACTTCCTTCAGGAACGTACAAGCTCATTTTGATCATGTATTGACCGGCATTAATATTGTTCCACGCGTAAATACCGTCAGAATCAACAGTTTCATTGCTAACTGATCGACCAGACATTGAACCATTTGCAGCATAAGCAGAACTTGCCAATGAGGAATATCCAGCAGAGGCCGCACCAAAGTCAGCTCCCCATTCTCTCCATCCATTGTCACCAGCGACGTCAGTCAAAACATCTCCATCAGAGTAGCTTTCAAAGTCTTCGGACACAAGCGTGATTTGTGCATTCATCAAAAAGGGTACCGCAAAAGCGGCAGAAAGTAAAATTTTTTTCATTTTGTTTGTTTTAATTATTTAATGAGCTAAGTTAAGAATAATTCAGCTTTATTTTTGAAAACAATAAACCACTAATTATAAACAGGTTAATATTGACGCAATCTAAATAAAAGCATCCTTTGGTTAACTGCTGCGTTATTGAGGTAATTCAAAATTCATTTATGAAACTTACGATACAAACTTTAGGATTATTGGCCTTTCTCTTTTTGAATATTGGTGGCACGAAAGCACAAGACAGTACCTCTGTTTTATTTATTGGAAATAGCTACACGTATTTCAATAACATGCCCAGTATCGTCGCAGATATTGCTACTTCTTTCGGAAACCATGTTGATGTTGCATCACAAACGCCAGGCGGTATGACCTTTGCCGGTCATGCAGGTAACTCTAATACTTACAGTGCGATGAATAGCTCAAATTGGGATTATGTCGTGCTTCAAGCACAAAGTCAAGAGCCCTCATTCCCATATGGGCAGGTAAACAACCAAACCTTACCCTTCGCAATGCAGCTTGCCGATAGCGCTCAGGCCATTTCGACTTGTAGCCAGGCTATGTTTTTTATGACTTGGGGGCGTGAAAATGGAGACCCACAATGGGACTCCATTAATACTTTTGATAAAATGAATGCACGATTGAGACTTGCGTATCTACGATTTGCAGATTCATCCAACGCCTCTGTTTCTCCCGTCGGCGTCGCATGGAAATACGTGAGAGACAACCATCCAGAAATCAATCTTTACAGTGGAGATGGTTCTCATCCGTCGTATTCAGGATCGTATTTAGCAGCATGCACATTTTATGCTGCCGTTTTTCATAGTTCACCAGTAGGCACCTCGTTCAACGGGAGCCTTTCAGCCAATGAAGCACTGTTGCTACAACAGGCGGCAAGCTTGAGTGTTCTCGACAGTATGGAAACATGGCATCTTCAGCATCATGATTCTCTTGCGGCTGTTGATTTTTCGTATCAAATTGACCCTATGAATATGAGCGTTTTATTCAATGAAAATATAAATTATGTCGATTCCATACTTTGGAATTTTGGTGATGGAAACACCTCTCAAGAATCTAATCCGTCTCATACTTATATTGAGCCTGGAACTTATTCTGTTCAGCTCATTGGTTACAGCGCATGCTCAGGAGACACCATATTACAAAATGTACTGATAGAAAACCCTGTTAGCGGTATCCAATCATTTTCAGAGGAATTGAATTATTCCATTCACAAAATTTCAAATAATCAATTTTTACTAAATGCAAAGGCGCCAAACAGCATTAAAAACTTACGCGCAGTGGATATAATTGGTAGTGCATTAAAAATCAATACTATTACTTCTACTAACCAATCTATCCTATTTGAAATAAATAAAAAAGGTCCGATTTTAATCTACTTTCAATTGAATAACAAGCCACAATTCATTCGCGTTTTTAATGAGCTATAACCGATAAAAACTACCAAATAGTAAAAATACTTTGTGGTATGCTTATTGCACTATATGGGTCATATATATGCGGCATTTATTTTTAATTATACCCATTTTTTTGAGCTTTTTTGCAGTCATTATTGCAAATGGAACGGATACTGATTTTAAATTTGAAATAACCGATAATGATGCGCTGAGTCTATTCGAAGATACTTCTGAAGACTGTGTTTGTGAACTTAATATTACTGCTAAAAAAGCATATCTCAACTCGCATGACTCATTAAAAAAAGGCTCTTATTCTACAGATAGAATTAAACCACTCCCCTTTAAAGATGTAGAGACACCACCTCCGGAGTAGTTATCTTATTAACTATATTTAATTCGAAATAGTCCTAATAACATCTTAAATCAAAAAAAATGAAAACGAAAATATTTATCATAGGATGTGCAGTTGCACTCCTTTCATCTTGTGCTGTAATCCGTCCTGGAGACGTAGGCATCAAACAACACTTCGGTAAGCTCAAAGGCAAAACCAAAACCCAAGGGCTTATGTTTTTTAATCCCTTTACAAGCAGTATCGTTCGGGTTCCAATTCGAACTGTAAATAAAGAAATACGCCTTAATCTTCCTTCCAAAGAAGGCTTGAATGTTCAAGCTGAAATTTCAATTCTTTACCACATTGAAGAAGAAAAAGTTAGAGAGATTATCACGCGTGTTGGCAAGCGTTACGAACAAACACTTATCCTAAGTACCTTCCGTTCTGCGTCAGCAGACGTCTGTGCACGCTTTTTTGCAAAGGACATGCATTCGGGAAAACGTGGTGAAATTGAAAAAGAAATCAAATCACAAATGTCAATACTGCTTGAAGGCAGAGGTTTCGATATTGAAGCGGTGCTGCTAAAGAGTATTACTTTGCCAAAGGGGCTTTATGCTGCCATAGAAGGAAAGCTTCAGGCTGAACAAGAAGCACAGCAAATGACCTTTGTTCTGCAACGAGAGGAAAAGGAAGCGGAAAGAAAACGCATAGAAGCAAAGGGTATTCGCGATGCCCAGCTGATTATTAAAGAAGGGATCACCGACGAAAACATCAAGTGGAAAAGTCTTGAGGTATTAAAAGATATTTCAATGTCGCCAAACGCGAAGCTTATCTTAACGGATGGGAAAACACCTGTGTTGATTGGCGGTGACAATGACTAAAATTATTGATTTTTACTTCTAAAACTTAAGTACGGCGACTCTAAATGAGTCGCCGTATTCATTTTTAAAATGAATTGCATAAATATATATTTACTTAAATTGGAGGAATAATCTCATATATGAAACAAATCATTCTTCTTTGCCTCTTATGTATTTCTATAAATGTTGTTTCTGGACAAGTAGATACGGTCAATTTATATAGCAAAGTGATGAATAAGTTCATCCCCAACCTCGTTATTACCCCTAAAGATTATAATGTTGAGAATGATAAACTGCCCGTTCTCTATCTGCTTCACGGCGCAGGTGGCTATTTTAGCAATTGGCTATTTCGCGTCCCAGAAATAGAGCAATACGCTGATGATTTCAATATTATTATAGTTTGTCCAGACGGCGATAAAACAAGCTGGTATATAGATAGCCCTATAGACTCTTCAAGTCAATATGAAAGCTATATCACAAAAGAGCTTGTACCTGCCATTGATCAAAATTATCGTACTATAAGCAAAAAAGAGGGTCGTGCGATTACAGGCTTAAGTATGGGTGGCCACGGTGCATTTTACCTTGCTTTTCGAAACCAAGACATTTGGGGTGCCGCAGGAAGTATGAGTGGTGGCGTAGATATTATTCCCTTCGCTGAAGAATGGAATATGGATGAAATTTTAGGCACGTACCCTGAAAATAAAGAGAATTGGGAAAACAACTCAGTGATCAATCTAACCTATCTCTTAAATGGACAGCTACGCCTTATTTTTGATTGTGGCAACCAAGACTTCTTTGCGGAGGTCAATGAAGCTTTACATCAAAAACTTGTGAATGAAGCGATCCCTCATGAATATACGATCAGACCAGGGAAACATAATTGGGGCTATTGGCGAAACGCAATTAAATACCACCTCATATTTTTTGATACTTTTTTTCAATCAAGCAATTAACTGCATTACTGCCTGGACAACTCAATTATAGAATCAAGCATTCTGTTTTTAACCATTTGAAAAATGCGCTTGTTAACGGACTTTTCAAATTGAAGATATTGTTGAAATTCATCTTGACTTAGCTGACCGATAATAATACCTTGAATTTCTTTTTTAAAAGGATGGTCATTAAGAAAGGCCTGTTCTATGGCTTTTGTACGTTTCTTTTGATCCATAACATTAAACACCACACGTTTTGATAAAAAATAGCTTTTAACTCGAAGTATTAAAATATCATGTTGCATTTTAATAACAGGACGAAGCACCATATTCTGAAAAAGCTCCTCTTCTTTGAGGTTGCCCTCCACAAGTGACCCCGGAAGATTTGGCCGGACTTTTTCCATGCTTAGTTGTTGTAAAAGGACCCTAAAACACGGTCTTCAAATTGATACCCTCCCTTGGTTTCTTGCTTGTCGAGTTTGTTATATTCGACCAGTCCCCAAAGTAAAAACTCTTTAAAAAAGAGCTTATCCGCCGGACTTGCTAGTGCTTGATACATTTCCACAATCTCGTTTAAAGGCTCAACGGCATTCAATATTTCAGCATAAGCTTTATCGTTTAAATCAGCTGAAAGTGAAAAAGAGCTATTTTCCATAAACCATGATACAACGGCATCAAATTCATCGGTAGCTCCTGGCTTGCTAAGCTTCTTGATTTCTCTAAAGCTATCGTTAAATAACGTTTTGATGGCGTTACCTAACAGCAACAAAGCTACATTCTCTGCTCCTTCCTGCTCGCCTTCATAAACGAGCTCTACTTTTCCCGTAATAGCGGGAATGACTGCTAAGAAATCTGACATACGTATTGCGGTACTTTCTTGCTGCGTTGTCAGCATTCGATAGGTCGCTCCACTCAATAGGTTCTCGTACATGGTAATGCTCATTCGTGCAGAGACACCACTTTTGGCGTCGATTAATTCATTTTCTCGTGCTTCAAAACCAATTTGTTCAATTAAGGTTTTGGCAAGCTCAGGAACATAAATTGCATCCGATTGCACCTGCTTTGCGACCTCTTGGTTGGTAATCTCTTTGGCGAGCTCAATGGAATTTGGGTAATGCGTAATGATCTGAGAACCAATTCGGTCTTTTAGAGGCGTGACTATACTTCCTCTATTCGTGTAATCCTCGGGGTTGGCGGTAAAGACGAAGTTCACATCTAACGGTAAGCGAATCTTAAATCCGCGGATCTGAACATCACCTTCTTGAAGAATATTGAAGAGTGAAACCTGAATTCTTGCCTGCAAATCTGGAAGCTCGTTGATGACAAAAATGCATCGATTCGCTCTTGGTATCATTCCAAAATGAATGACGCGCTCATCAGCATAGGAAAGCTTTAGATTGGCCGCTTTGATTGGGTCAACGTCTCCGATAAGATCGGCAACAGTCACATCAGGCGTAGCCAATTTCTCTGAGAATCGATCTGATCGATGCACCCAAGAAATAGGTGTTTTGTCTCCTTCTTTTGCAACCAACTCCTTGGCATAAAAAGAAATTGGATCCATTGGATCGTCGTTAATCTCTGAACCTTCTACAATCGGGATATATTCATCTAGTAGATTTGTTAATGATCGTGCAATTCTTGTTTTGGCTTGACCTCTTAAACCAAGTAAATTAATATTATGCTCAGATAAAATGGCGTGTATCAGCTGTGGTATCACGGTATCTTCATAGCCAATGATTCCTTCAAAAAGAGGCGCTTTTTGCTTAAGCTTTTCCATGAGGTTGTCACGTAATTCTGCCTTGATTCTTTTGGAAACGTAGCTCTGCTTTTTAAGTGCACCTAAGGTTTTAATTTCTTGAATATTCATACTTATCTTTTAATGTTTTTTTTGCGATTTGTTTCGTAGTCTTCGAATATCATTCCTCCCAATCCTTTGAGTCCAGTGTAAAATGCTTTGCCCTGATTGGCTGCAGTAAATTCCTCAACAAACTGCTGTAAATACGGGTCTTGAGCGATCATAAAGGTGGTAATTGGTATTTGAAGCTTACGCGCCTGCTTAGACATGTTTAGACACTTGCTGGTGATAAATTCATCAAGACCGTTGCTGTTTTTGTAATATTCTCCACTAGGAAGTTTTATGCACGACGGCTTCCCATCGGTAATCATAAAAATCTGTTTGTTCGTCTGTTTTTTTCGACGCAATATGTCGAGCGCCAAAGACATACCCGCTACAGTATTCGTATGGTAAGGTCCAACCTGCAAATACGGTAATTCTTTTAGCTTTATGGGCCACGCATCATTTCCAAAAACAATGATGTCCAGGGAGTCTTTAGGGTAGCGCGTTCGAATCAGCTCTGCCAATGCCATGGCTACTTTTTTAGCAGGCGTAATACGGTCCTCTCCATATAGAATCATACTGTGGCTGATATCAATCATCAGTACAGTACTCATCTGGGCATTGAAGTGCGTATCGTTGACCACTAAGTCTTGTTCTGTAAGCTTAAATTCACCTGCACCATGATTCACCTGCGCATTTTTAATACTTTCCGTCATGGATATTTGATCCAAACCATCTCCAAAGACATAGTTTTTCATATCACCAGTGAAGTCTTCTCCTTGCCCAGAATGTTTTGTCTTATGGTTTCCCTTTCCTGACTTTTTAAGCGATCCAAAAATCTGATTGAGTGAGCGCTGACGGATCAACTGTTCAGTTTTCGAGGTAATCTGAAGACCCTTACCCTTGTTCTTTTTGGGGTCATCATTAAGAAATCCTTTTTTCTTGAGGTCTTCGATAAAATCTTCTTTGGTATATTCTGCAGCATACAATTTATACTCACGATCCAACTCATCCATCCAATTGAGGGTCTCATCCACGTCTCCAGACGTGAATACAATCAGCTCTTGAAAGATATCAAAGAGCCGCTCAAAAGGAGACTGCTCCTTTTTCTCATGCGGAGAAAAAGTAAAACCAGATTTTGAGTAAGAATAAGATTTAGACTTCATTTATTTAAGTAAAACGCTGTTAGACGTTGGTTATGTAATGACAGGTCCAAATTAAACAAATTGAACTCAAATAAGTTTGGTGAAAAAAAGGAATTTAAGCTGACTTCGCGTAAAAACTACTCTACACTAAACACCCTCTCTATACTTCCATCGTCATAGACATAAATCAGAAGTGTATTGTGTTTAAAGGGAGTTTCTTGTCCCATGTAATCGATAATCTTTACACATTTTTTAGGGGTGTTTTGTAAACTGCTGATTCCAAGCATACAGTCTGACGGGCAATTCTCACTGAACATTTGAACATTATCTACATATGACTCCCATGCGGTAGCGAAGTAATTACCGTTATCTACTTGAATACATGTCAGCTCCGGAGTATCTAAGGCATTGAAACCAATAAGGTTTTGACCTGCTCCGTTTTGTAGATTGAGACATGTCAGTAGCTTGGTAGAATCGCAATAGAAATACTGAAGGTTCGAATTGCTACTTAAATCCAGTGAGGTGATTGCAGAATTCCCGCAAGAGAACCACCGCAACAAAGGATTTTGACTTAAGTCAATGCTGTTCATCGTATTTTGGTAGCCAATATGGAAGGTTTGTAAATTAGGATTTTGAGTAACATCGATACTACTAAACTTATTAGAGTCACATAAAAACCAACTCAGAAATTCGTTATTTGAGACATCGATTTCGGTAAATAAATTGTCGCTTAACTCAAACTTAAATAAATTAAATGCGGAAGAAACATCTAGTTCTTCTAAAAAATTACCGCTACAATAAAGTTCATTTAAGGCACTTGGATTCGATAGCGCTACTGCTTCTAATTGATTTTGAGAACAATCCAGAATTTGTAAAACGACACTTGCACTTAGGTCTAATTCAGTAAGTAGGTTATGCTGACTCTCCAGCCTCAATAATTGTGTCAAGTTTTGGACGTTTAGCATGGACAGGTTATTGTGATTACACCAAACCGTTTTGAGGCTCGTATTTGTGCTTAAGTCTAGCTCCTGTATATTGTTTAACCCAACATTCAATGAAATAAGATTACTAAACCCCGCAATACCAGTGAGGTCCTCTATGCCTCGACTTTGAAGATTTAGTGATGTAACACCTTCGATAGACTCTGAATCGACTTGAGCATCGAGTACATCATCGTAACCCATGTCTATTAGCGCCTGTTCAAAGTTGGGGTCAGGAATGGCAGTCGTCTGCGCCATGAGTATAGTCGATGCGCAAAGAATAATGGAGAATAAAACAACTTTCATGAGTTGAAATTTGGAGATACCTAGAAGGTACTAAAAATTACAGAATTCTAAAAACGAAATACACGATTACAGTTATCAAATCAAGATAATACTTATTTCTTAAATACTTGATGTTGACCTATTTCGGTAACCCAATTTGGGAGCTGATTTGGATCATAGGGTTCACCTATCGCATTGAGGACTTCTTCGGGTTTTACAATTCCATTTTTTGAGGTAAAAGCATACTTGACCACTGAAGCCATATAGGTTTTTTCATTACGCTCAATCTTCTGAAAGAAATAAAACCAGTTCGCGTCATAACCAATAATTTTGGTCTTAAGCTCAAACTTTTGAAACAATCGAAGCCGATGGCGGTATTCATTATAGGTTCCTGTAATCGTCAGAGACCATTGGTTCTTTTTTAAAAAAGTATTGATATCTACTCGTGTTCCAAAACCATAGCGTCCCAAGTCAAGTAGCGTTACATAGCGACCATTATTGAGCTCTAAAAAAGGATCAATATCTTGAGGCCATACCATTAACGGAATGGCATCACTCTCTTTACTAAAAAAATCTAGCTTTGGCTTGTTTCTACTGGTAATCAGAACTCTAGCGAGTCTAAGGTATGGATACATTTATTTAAAGTTTTTAACAATTCAATGATAAGTATTTTTTATGAGGCATACGTTTGCTTTGTACTTGTTTTTTATCTTACAGAAAACCAAAAATCATGGAAAATTCAAAATGTACTTGTGGTTGCGCTAGCTGTAAAAATGGAAATTGTTCAGGGTGCAGCTGTGAAAACTGCTCAAGCCCAAATTGTGGAAAAAGTTAATAGTACTTTTAAAAGCACTATTTCCCGATACAGAATTTACTAAATATACTTCCTAGTAGGTCATCTGTTGAGATGTCTCCTGTTATACTCCCTAAGTGAAACATGGCTTGACGAATGTCCATAGCGACAAAATCACCCGTAGTGCCATCTTCTAAACCATTGGCCGCTTTTTCGAGTGCCTCCGAAGTTTTCAATAATGCCTCATGATGTCTAGCGTTGGCAATAATCGTGTCGTTCTCGAGATCAAGGGTTCCGACCACTGCGCTTACCATTTCTGAATGTAGCAAATCAATACCAATGCCTTCTTTTGCACTGATTGTGATCGAACCTTTTAATACTTGTTTACTTAAATCTGATTTATTGACGATGAAAAGCACCTTTTTATCTGGATGTGTCTCTGACAATTCCCTACTCCAAGATTGTGTTTCAGAAAGATTGGATTTGTCTGTGGCATCGGCCAAACAAAGTACAATAGATGCTTCTTTAATTTTCTGTTGAGAACGCTCAATACCCATCGACTCAATATATTGATTTGTTTCTCTAATACCGGCAGTATCTATGAGTCGGAATAGTATCCCATCAATATTTAAGGTTTCTTCAATCACATCACGCGTCGTTCCAGCTTCATCGCTAACGATCGCCCGGTCCTCCCCTAACAGCTGATTTAGAAGTGTGCTCTTTCCCGTATTCGGCGCGCCCACAATCGCTACAGGCACACCATTCTTAAGTGCATTTCCCAAGGCAAAAGATGCTGCCAGCTTCCCGACTGTATTTAAGACTTTACCCACAAGAGCTTTAAGCTGTGTGCGATCTGCGAACTCGACATCCTCTTCAGAGAAGTCCAACTCTAATTCAATCAAAGAAGCAAAAGCAATCAGTTCCTCTCTTAGAACTTTTAGATCTGACGATAAGTTTCCTTTTAATTGACTCAAGGCAATCTGATGTGCCTTTTTACTTTGAGCGGCAATTAAATCTGCAACGGCCTCCGCCTGAGAAAGATCTAACTTTCCATTAATAAACGCGCGTTGAGTAAATTCACCTGGTTCGGCCATTCGGCAACCATGGTATTGCAATACCCGTAATATTTGCTGCTGCACATATGGTGAGCCGTGGCAAGAAATTTCAATACTCTCCTCTCCTGTAAAGCTTTTTCCTTCGGCGAAATAGCTTATTAAGACCTCGTCTACTTGAATACCATCATTGTCGCTAATAGTGCCAAAGTGGAGCGTGTGACTTTTAACTGAGGAAAGGTCTTTTGAAAAACATTTTATCAGAATTGCTTTCGAATCAGGCCCTGAAATACGAACGATGGCAATGGCACCAATCCCATTTCCCGTAGCAATGGCACAAATCGTTTCAGTCTTTGCGTTCATGGCGTAAAGTTAAGAATTAAAGACGCGCTGCAAAAGACAGATCTGTCAATGCAATCAAAAAAGAAACAAGTGCTTCTCGCTCTTTTTTAGTTAAAGAAAACGGCTGTATTAGTGGGTCTTGAAGTTGATGCCCCGCACCGCCCTTGGCATAATGATCAATGACTTGCTCCAATGAAGCGAAACTTCCGTCATGCATATATGGCGCTGTATATTCGATATTTCTTAAAGAAGGCACTTTAAAATGACCTATTTGAGACGAGTCTTGTTTGATTCTAAAGCGCCCTTTGTCCGTACCATAATCCATATATAAACCATTATTTCGGGCTTCGTAATTGGTAAAATTAGGAGGTGTATGACATTCCGTGCAATAAAGTTTCTCAGAAAATATTTTATAGCCTGCACGTTCTTTTTTTGTTAGCGCAGAAGAATCTCCGTTCATAAAATGATCATAAGGAGCACTCATCGATAGCAATGAACGTTCAAAAGCAGCAATGCTTCTCGTTAAAACCCAAGCATCAAAATCGCGACCATAAATTTCTTCTGCAGCTTTTTGATATTCTGGCACACCCCTTAAAATTGGAATTAATGTTCTCATGTTGTGTCCCATTTCTGTAGATTCCTGAATAGGAACAATGACTTGCAGTTCAAGTGTTTTGAGATGCGCATCGAACATAACCGTAGGTAAAAAGGCTGCATTTAAAAGACTCGGGGAGTTGCGTTCTGTTTTTTGACCATTAATCCCTGTGCTGGTTTTTTTACCATCGGTAAAAGCAAGACCTGGCTTATGACATGAAGCACAATTAATTGTATTATCCAAAGACAACCTTGTGTCAAAAAATAGCGCTTTCCCCAAAGCGATTTTAGCAGAATCCATTGCGTTGTCTGTAGGTGCAGGTGCCGCAATATATACGTTGAGGTCCGGAAGAGATTTACACATCCAAAGACTAAGGACAAGACCAAAAAAACCGATAAAACAAACGGTTTGCTTTAACATTAGCGACAAATATATTTTATCGTTTCTAATTCAGTGCCTGCCTGATTTATTAAGCTTATGAAGATGATACCTTCGTGTTCACAAGCTAATACGAGTTCAGAAGCCCCTAAAATATTTTGAGATAATATAAGACGGCCAAGCTGATCGGTAATCTTAACAGACGTTGCATGGCTCGGTATATTCGAAACATTCAAGCCTGCTTGATTTTGGTAAACAAAAGACTGTGTATTTATATGTTCAGGGATGGATGCCTGAGCGGAAATTGAAAACACATCTTCAGTAAGCAAGTTGCTCATCATTTGAACATTTTCTGGACCAGCACCATGACTAATTAACATCCCTGAAAAGAGGATTGAATTGAACCATCTATCAACGTTACAATAAAGCTCAATATCAATTTGCGCGCTTGAAGTTTCTGTTGGAATCACATCTAAACTTATTTGCTTCGCAAGCTGCGGACCCACATTGTGTAATTCAAAAGTTGGCGTACCAGCAGTAACGACATGCATGTAACCAAAGGCCCATCCCCAATACATTCCAGGATCTTGAAAGCTCAATGGATGGCCTGCTGGATATGAAGAAATATCAGTTGCCTCAGCACCATCTTGAGTATTAAACCTTTCCGGCACACCTAAAGTAAACTCTATGTGTTCTATATTTTCTATTTGAAAATTCCCTAAAAACAATAAATGCTCTTCCATCGAAACAAGAAATACCGCAGGTGATGCTGTAAGTATCTGACCCCCATCGTGAGTAATCATAACATCTGAAACGTAATAGTTTAAATAATCAACGGACAAAAATTGTCCTGAAGGATGCTGATAACTCTCGCCTGTCTCAAAGTCTGCACCTTGAAATACAGGTTTTAAATTTAGAAATACATTTTTTTGACCGATAGAAACTAACGAGGAAAAAATAATTAGTACAATGGTTAATGGCTTCATGGCTTTTTTGCTATATATAAAATTTCCTTTTTCATTAAACGATAAGATTCCACCTCAGTTGGCTCCCATTTTTCATTCATATCAAAAGCTTCTACTTTAAAACCTGCTCTTTCAAGCCATTGCGGATAATCCATCCCAAAAAGACGCACATGGTCTTTTTGCCAAAAATGCTTTTCTCTTTCGGCAGGACTCGTGATACTCCCGTCTTCATATGTTTCTTTTCTCGTCACGTCCTGAGGTACTTGCATTATGGCCCATCCTCCTGGCTTCATGACCCTTTGCAATTCACTCATACAACGAATGGGGTCATCAACATGTTCCATCACATGGTTACAAAAAACAACATCGTATTGCTTGTCTTCAAGTGGAATATCATGTAAATCAAAGTGTATGTCTGCGATGGGGGAAACCAAATCCGCTGTGATATAATCTAGATTTTTTTGTTTTTTAAAGTGTGGCAAGAAGCATTGCTCAGGTGCTATATGTAAGACCTTCAAGTTTGCCGCTGAAAAAAAAGTAGTTTCCCTCTGCAGGTAAAGCCACATCAATCTGTGTCGCTCTAAAGTTAGGTCATAAGGACAAAGCACATTTTCTCTATGTGCAACCTCAGAACCATAACTTAAAAATTTCGAAAAGGAACGTTCACAAACAGGGCATTCGACAGCAGATCCACGGTAAAGGAAAGGGGCGAAAAACTTAAAGATGTAGCTCAACCTTATCAATAAAGGTCTAGGCAATGCATTCAATAAAAATTTATAGAGTTTCTTCACAACTCTAAAGGTACAACAAACAGAAAAGATATTGCGTACTTTTGACTTACCAACCTTCGTTAAACATGAAAAATTATTTGATTCTTCTTTTCTGCACAAGCTTTTACATTATGGCACAAAACAATACTCCTAAGGCACCAAAAATAGACAAGACTCTCGTTAAATTTGATCACGAAAGAATTGATCCTTATTACTGGATGAATCATCGTGACTCTTCAGATGTTTTAAAATATATTAAAGAAGAGAATGACTATTGTGAAGCTTATTTCTCTGAGCTTGAACCAGTAGTGGAAAAAATTCAAGCTGAAATAGAGCAAAGGATTGATCCAAACGAACAAAAGGCGCCTTTCTGGTATAATGGCAAACTATTCCAGGCGCGCAATGAAAAAGGTATGGAGTATGAAAAAATTTATACCCTAAAAAACAACGAAGCGACGCTGTTCTTTGATGAAAATGAAAGAGCGAAAAATCAATCCTTTTATGACTTAGCTGACTGGGAGCTTTCTCCAAATAACAAATTCTTAGCTGTTGCTGAGGATTTTAAGGGACGGAGAAAAAACACAATTTCCATCCGTAAAAACAAAACTGGAACTTATCTTGAGGACCGCATAGAAGATAGTAATGGCGATATTCTCTGGTCTAATGATAATAAGACCATTTATTACATTAAAAAAGACCCACAGACCCTGCGAGAATACCAGGTCTTTCGTCACACAATAGGCACAGACAACAGTGAAGATGTACTGGTTTATCAGGAAGATGATGAAAAATACAGTGTCTATTTTTCTAAATCTAAAACAGGTGCATTTATTTTTATTAACTGCTACAGTTCGTTAACGTCAGAGGTACGATGGCTTGATGCAAACAATCCAAAATCTAAACCTCAAATCTTCTTAAAAAGAAAACAAGGACATTTATACTCTGTCACCCATCATGGCAATGGCTTTTACATTGTTAGTAATGAAAATGCACCAAATAATAAAATTTTATTTGCGCGAACTGTGCCTAAAAGTATAAGTCAATGTCAAGTTTTTCAGGAAACTAGCACAGATACTTATATTAATGGAATCAGCTCTTTTGAAGAATTTATGGTGATTCAAGAACGCACCATGGGCCTAAATAAAATTAAGATCTATCCTTTTGAATCAAAAGAAACAAAGTATATCGCCTTTGACGAAGAAACTTATTATTTGGGTTTAGCAATGAATGATGACTATAAATCTAAAACCCTTTATTATACTTATAATTCAATGACGACACCCTCAAGTATTTATGCCTATGATATGATGAGCGGGAAGCAAACACTTTGGCATCAGAAAGAAATTAAAGACCCAAAATTTTCTTCCAAAAATTACACCTCTAAACGGATATGGGCTCGAGCAAACGATGGGACTGAAATCCCTATTTCTTTAGTTTACAAAGAGGGCATTAATTTAAATAAAGCTCCATTGTTGCTATACGGCTATGGATCCTACGGAATAACAATTCCAGATGTATTTAGCGCAACTAGATTAAGCTTATTAGATCGGGGTTTTGTTTTCGCTGTTGCACACATTCGGGGTGGAAAATATATGGGTGAGCATTGGTATGAAAATGGTAAATTCATGAAAAAGATAAATACATTTACCGACTTCATAAATGCTGCAGAATATCTTGGTCATATGGGGTATTGTGACCCATCAAGAATCTATGCACAAGGTGGGAGTGCCGGAGGGTTACTTATGGGGGCAATTTCAAACATGGCACCATACCTTTGGAAAGGTGTCATCTCTCAAGTTCCATTCGTAGATGTATTAACTACAATGTTAGATGAAACGATACCACTTACAACGTCAGAATATGAAGAGTGGGGGAATCCCAATGATGAAGCTTACTATTATTATCTGCTTAAATACTCTCCATATGACAATATAAAAAAAATGGAATATCCTGCGATGTATATCACGACAGGATACCATGACTCACAAGTTCAATATTGGGAACCACTAAAGTATGTTGCAAAAATGAGAGCTTACAAGACGGATGAACACCCCTTTTTATTTGATTGTAATATGGATGCTGGTCATGGAGGTGGCTCCGGCATAAGTAATGAAAGAAAAGAAATAGCTAAAGTATATGCCTTCATTTTGGGAATGGAAAATAAGATTAAGTAGCCTCCTTATTTTGCTCTCTCTACAATTGAGAGCTCAAAAGGATTCTTCCGCAATTGAAGACTTTAAAAACAAAAAAGTGTTCTACCTGGATATGGGCTATAACAATACTCCATTCAGTATAGATTGCCCAATCAATGGCACAAATGAAACCATAAAATATAAGAACAACTTCAAAACGCTACTGGGTATTGGCTTTGCCTACAAGTGGTTTCACTTAAGAATCGGCTTCCCAATTTTTGGTTATGTGAAAGATGTTGAAAAATGGGGAGAATCAAATCAGTTTGATCTCGGGTTTAATTTTACAATCAAAAAATTCTTTTTTGATGCCGATTTTAAAACTGTTCAAGGTTATGCCATCCAGGATTATGCTGCACTCGACTCAAATTTCATTTCACTCAATATGCCACAGTTGACAATGCCAAGTGTAGGTACCACGAATTTTAGTCTAAATAGTTGGTACTTCCATGATAGAAATTTTAAAATGGCAGCATTGCGTGGAAAACAAGCACATTATAAAGATTTAGTTCATACCTGGTACATTAAAGGTTCATTTAATCTTTTTGGTGTTGATAACAATGGGAGTTCAATCCTTCCTGAGGAGATTACAAATATGGGAAGTGCGCAAGCTAACGCCTCTTTGCTTTCGGCAATCGATATTGGTATCGTTCCCGGATATGCTTTTGTAAATCGTGTAAAAAATTGGCAGTTTTCTGGTTGGCTTGGACTTGGAGGGGTCGTACAATCCAAATTTTATGTAGCGAATGAAACACGAGGGTTCCTCGGCCTTTCTCCTCGCTATGATATCAGACTTCTTGGAGGTTATTCTGATAAGAAATTTTTCGCTTTTGTCGTTACCGAATTTGATAATAAATCTATTCGTTTTTCTGAAATTAGATATAACCTGAACTCCTACAGCATCAAACTTGTTGGCGGCATCCGATTCGGCAAGTAGAATTAGAGTTTAATAGATACCCATTGTGGATTTACCCCTTGCATCAACTTTATATTATAAGTGCCTTTTTTAAAACTTTTAAAAGGAAAATAAACTTGGGGGACATCTAATAAGATTAAAGCCAATTCATTAAAATTTTGATCTGCAATTATTACCCTTGGATCATCCTCAAAAAGGCCACTTTTTTCAAATAATAGCTGCTTGTGATCATCTTGAGTCATCGAGATAAAGCCAATATGCTTACCCTTTGTTTTTTTATCGCGCATAATTCTTTTTATCCTCTTTGCGCGTGCTTGACTTTGATCGATTTCACTATGCGTTATCGGTTGTACAAAATTTACCGCAGGTTTCGCGGGGTTTCTTTGTCCGTCAAAACCATTAGTTGGGTGCCATACACGCATATAATCAACATAAAAATCACTTGGAAATTTAGTTTCTTCATTGATTCCAGGCCCAAATGCCTTGCCATCTTGAGCTACAGCGAGATTGGCAATTAGGTGCATACTTGTTTCAAAATCGCCTTTGAAAGTGCCTGCTTCTTGCCCATTCAAATACATTTTAATCTCTCCAGGCTTCCATATTCCAGAATAAATAACAAACTCATCAGTTATTTTTTCATCTGCCTTAATCCATGCGCCCCACCTTTTAGTTCTTCCAAACCAACCTGTCTTCACACGGTTACAATTATTTGGGCAATGAACATCAACATGAAAATGTTTTGATTTTTCACCTTTCATTTCCATGAAGTCAATTTCCTCATTTGGAAAACCACCATATAACCAAAATGCAGGCCATAGACCCTTACCGCTTGGAGACTTACAACGCGCCTCAAAATAGCCATACTTGAATTGTTGTTTGCTCCAAACCGCTGATGTCAAATAGCGCAATGCAACCTGATTGCCATTTTTAATATCGACATCATTCTCAAAAGCACCTCCTGTTTCTAGAACCCACCTTGGAAATGAACGCCATTCGGAAACAGTATCTGCAGATAACTTAAGTAATCCTTCAGATTGGCTGACCATTTTTTTGTCTGCATAAGAACCCTCATCAGCTAACAAACCTCCCCATGGGTATTTAGGATGCCATATGCCTTCATTGACCTTAGTGCCATTAAATTCATCACCAAAGAAATAATACCATTGCTTAACGGTATCGCGCTCCACCTTCCAAAGCACGGGTTCAATTTGAGCTTGGACAGTCGAAAATAGAAATAGAAATAGAATTAATCGCATTAGCTTTTGATAAATATGTTTTTCGGTTCCGTAAAAAACTTAAGGGCCTCCCAACCTCCTTCTCTTCCGACACCCGATGCTTTTACGCCACCAAATGGTGTCCTTAAATCTCTAACAAGCCATGAATTTACCCATACAATACCCGAATGAATTTCATCAGCTACGCGATGGGCTTTCTTTAAGTTTGAAGTCCATAATGTCGCGGCTAACCCATATTGTGTTGAATTTGCCATTTCTAGTACCTCCTCCTCGGTATCAACTGGGCATAAAGTTACAACAGGGCCGAATATTTCTTCTTGATTTGTACGACAATCATGCGGTAAACCCTCAATTATTGTCGGTGCTATGTAATATCCTTTATCGTAAGGTGCATCTAGGATAACTTGCTTACCTCCAGCGAGAATTTTTCCACCCTCATCCTTTGCAAGTTCAATATATGAAAGAACCTTTTCCATATGGTCTTTTGAAACAATAGCACCTTGCTTAGTCTTTAAGTCCGAAGGAATACCAACTTTCATTCTTGAAACCTTTTCAACAAAGGCTATTTTAAATTTTTCATAAATAGAACGCTCTATAAAGATGCGAGAACCACAAAGACAAATCTGCCCTTGATTCGCAAAAGAAGAACGAATCGTTGTGCTCAGCATGTCATCAAAGTCACAATCTGCAAAAATGATATTCGGATTTTTCCCGCCAAGCTCCAAAGACAATTTTTTAAACATTGGTCCCGCTGTTTTTGCAATATACGCTCCTGTTGCTGTGCCTCCCGTGAATGAAACTGCTTTAATATCAGGATGTTTAACGATTGCATCGCCTGCAGAAGTCCCTAAACCATGAACAATGTTTAATACTCCTGGTGGCATACCTGCATTCACGGCAACTTCTGATAATAGGTAGGCCGTATAAGGCGTGATTTCTGAAGGCTTCGCGACAACACAATTTCCAGAGGCAAGCGCAGGTGCTATTTTCCATGTAAACAAGTATAAAGGAAGATTCCATGGCGAAATACAACCAACTACACCTATGGGTTTACGCGTCGTATAATTGATTCCTACTCCCTCCATATAATGTGATTCCGAGGCAAAGTGAAGAATAGCTGTTGCGAAAAAACTAAGATTTGAAACTGCTCTGGGAATATCTACCTGTCTTGCTAAGCTCACAGGTTTACCATTGTCTAAAGATTCTGCAGCTACAAATTCATCCATTCTATCTTCAATGCCCTTTGAGAGCCGAAGTAGAATTTCACTTCTTTCGCTAAGTGACATCATAGACCATTTTGGGAACGCTGTTTTAGCCGCCGCGGTAGCCTCAGCTACGTCCTCTAGATTCGAATCAGGAATCAAGGAAAAAACAACGCCTTTTGAGGGGTCAAAATTCTCAATATAATTTCCTGATTTTGGAGGCTGAAGCTTTCCATTGATATAATTCTGTAGTTTTTTCATGAATCCTATTCAATTTAAACAAATGTCTTAAAAAAAAACG
>Ga0206677_10001207_pt1 | contig 24065 bp, 19 predicted proteins | sample M130m12015metaG_FD_155475 | JGI IMG/M metagenome (GOLD analysis project Ga0206677, IMG submission 155475) | Ammonia-oxidizing marine archaeal communities from Monterey Bay, California, United States - M1 30m 12015 | ecosystem: Environmental > Aquatic > Marine > Intertidal zone | place: USA...
GCTACAAAACCTTGATAACACCTTAATCCATCAGCACTAGGTGCTTGGTCTGTATGAGTCCAACAATTATCACGTTTACTACTTTCCTTAGATATATAACAGCAACCATCAAATGACACTATGAGTTCATCTGTATTCCATAGTGCTTTGAAAATATCTTGGATTTGAGGTCTAGTTCGTATATACCAACCATGCCAAGTATGACCTGCCCTATGATATTTATAGATACCATGTGGATTAATTGCTTCGTGCATTTTATCGTGATTCGGAATAGTTTTTTGCCAAGCCTTAAATTTTGCTTTACATAGTTCTACATCTTGAGATGATAAAACATTGGGTACTATACAATACCCTTTTTCTACTAGTTCTTGTTTGATTAATTCAATATTCATTTTGCTGTTTGTTAATAATGAAAAAAGTAATTAAATAATTTCAATTTTTTTTAAAATTATTTAAATAATAATAGATATATAATTTAGTAATGAATTTAAATGGTGGAGGTTTACTACCAGTCACAATTGATAATTCTGGTAATTTAAAATTTTTATTTGGATTAGAACGAGATTCTTGGATAGATTCTGTAAAAGGATGGAGTGATTTTGGAGGGGCAACCGAAGGAACTGAAAGTAGATTTGAAACCGCTTGTAGAGAAGGTGAAGAAGAAATGGTAGGTTTTTTAGGTGATAAAGAGTCACTAGAAAAAAATGTAATGGAATATTTAATATTATGTATTTCAACATCAAAGTACGATTCTCATTTATATGGAGTAAAATATGATGAGAATTTACCCCAATATTTTAATAATAATTTCAAATGTGTTGAAAAAATAAGACCTGATTTATTAGAACAAGAGGGTATTTATGAAAAAAGACAAATGATGTGGATGTCAATTGATGATCTAAAATTAAAAAAAAATGAGTTTAGAAAATTTTATGCGAATGAATTTATCCCTACTATAATTGAAAATAGAAAAATTATTATGAGGAAATTAAACATGATATTAAATCCTCTTTTACGAGTAAGACCTGGGTTACTATAAAAAAAATTTTATAATAAAGATTTTTTAGTTAATTAGTTAGTTAGTTAATTTACATTTGTCCTACAATAGCGGTTGATTGTATATTCTCTATATTCTTGAAATAATCATAACGGGGATCTCCTTCAGGAATACGTCGCCAAATAGGTTCGTCGTTACAATTAGTAAATACCCAAAGCACTCCTTCTGGATCAGATTCAATCTGACCCTCTTCTAGTGGGAGGTGTAGAGGCGGATTTTTATTCTTCCAGATCTCATATTCTAGTTCGGCAATTTCTTGCTGACTAAAAGTGAGACTGTTATTAGCCAATTCTTCCATTGCGATACTTTTGAATGTAGTATCATTGTTGTCGTACCAATCAGGAATTTCTCCCTCTTCCATTGAATTGGCTTCAGAATCAATATTCGTTGGAGAAAGATAATTCCCAGCCAAGTCGTTGAATTGACGAGTCAAAACTGGAGCAATACTGGTTTTTTCCTCCTGACTAGACCCGTACTGTAGAGACTCAACTACCCGAGTCAAATATTGCAACTCAAGATTCTGATCGCAGAGACCTTGATATAGCTGGTCTACTTGTCCCTGAAGGTTTAACACAGTCTCTTCAAGGATACGTTGAGAATCTGGCTTGGGATTCAAATTGGGTAGACAAATCCAATACCAAGGATCATCGTAAACAACCTTAGCATCGCTGTTAGGATCATTTACTTTGTCTTGAAAATTTTGCGATCCGACATTATCATACCATTTGTCAAAATGAACAAATGCCATGTTATAAGACTCGCCAGTATTAGAATCTTCACGTGGAACAAAGTCTATGACACTTGTTTCACCAATTCCCAAACTCTTGAAAATATGAGTGATACGATCTTTTGTAATGTTTGCGAATACACGCGGAATGTAAAGAGAAAGCTGTTGAGATTGCATTGTGTTTAGCTGGTTGTTCTGTGTGTTCAAAGACAGGATAGAAAGTTATTGTTGAAATATATAATAGCCATTAAAAGTATTTCAATTTTTTACATAATTGATTAAAAAATGTTTGTTATTAAATAGCTAGATAGTCATTTAATAACAAACATTTTTTTATTTTTTTTCAGGTTGTTTAGGTTTTACAGCATTAGCTTCTTTAACTTTCTCCCAAGCCCTTATTCCTTTACTTGTATATTTACCATTTTTTTCATAGCGCTCTCGCTGTTTGTCCTTTCCGCGCTTGCGTTTTTGACTAGAAGAATCTTTTCGTGGCATCTTATTATATAAATATATTGTTATTTTGTGTTTGTATGATACCCAAATCTTAAAAAATCTATTTCAATTTTTTAATACTTATAAAATTGAATGTATATTTGCTTAGATATGTATATGTATCATAACAATAACTATTCCGACCAAGAGGAAATCAAAGAAACAACAATTCAATATGAACGATTATATTGAAAATATAAAGAAAAATCATTATATCCAAACAGTTTGGAGTGCTAGTAAAATATATTTGTTCTGGATCTTATTACATTGGATGTCAGTACAGATATATCAATATATGTGTGTTCCATCTACTATATGGGGTTTAGTATTTGGAGCAGCAATAGCGTCTCAAATGCCTCATTGTAGAGCAGCATTATGGACAGTTACCCATAGTTCAGTCGTTATATCTAATATGTGGATTATGTTAGGTAGTTGGTTGATAGCACTATTTATAGGAAAATCAACAGAATCAAAAGATGTACAAACTGATTCATAAGTTTAGATGACTAAAAAAAAATCTAATTATAAAATAACCTTAAATGGTTCAGCCATAGCTGGTTGCGAGTAGCCCTAATTGTGGGGGCAAAATTGAGGTCCGATTCCTCTTTATGGCAAAATATAAAAAATAAAATTGATCCAGTTTTATTTTTTATTACAATACAATAAATGGAAGAATGTAACATTTGTTATAATGAAAGAAAAACGTTTTATATATCTCCTTGTAAACATAAATGGTGTATGAAGTGTAATCTAAACCCAAAATTTCCTAGAAAATGCCCATTTTGCAGAATTCAAGTACCATTATCTCCCAAATCAAGAAAAAAAGTTGAAAGAAAAAAATCACGAGATGAATTAAAAAAGGTTTTGATTTTAGCTTTGTCTCATGCATCATTTAATGGAATAAATATTAATTTTTAGATCTGTTTTTTCAGTGCTTTTTCTTCAGTCAGAAAATTGAAATCTAAAATAGCAAAATTAAGTATTGAAAAACCTTAAATTATAACTATGGAGTACTACCATCAACTATCCTTTCCTTCAACAAATAATTGTTGTGAGTGTGAAACTAGGACCACCGACGTAAAATGTAGCAATTGCGATTTTCATGTATGTGAAAAAAAGAAATGTTCATTTAAATTTGAACACTATAACAATATTACTAAAATTATTTGTAAGACTTGTTACGATGAAATTGATGAAAAATTCAAACTAGTAATTAATTATACTGATTTAACTTTGTTAAAGAAAAAAATTAAATTAAAAAGAAAGATTCAAGAAGCCTAGATACCTATTATTAATGTAACCTATTTTAAATAAAATTGATTTTAGTTCTCTTTTTTTAGTAGATATAAATTACTACTAACATCATGGTTATTGAAACTAAATACGATTACATATATTACACTGTTTTAGATATTGAGGGGCTTTTTAAATTATTGGAAGATACTGGAGTTGCAGAAGAATATAATGGAGCAAATGAGAGGGATAGACAACGTATTTGGATTATTAGTCTCAACAAAACTTTTAAAGATAGCAAAGATTACACTGTTAGTAATTTTAAAGTTGATTCAGCGCAATATTGTGATGACATAGAACATTGGTATAACCGAAACATGCAACATAAAGAATGTCCAGTATTTGTTAAATATAAGGAAAGTCAGTCTGTAAAAATTAAAGGAGAGGGAATCATGTTTCACTTATATGAAGAATATGAAGAGCAACAAGATAGTGGGTATTGGACTCCTACACCAGATTATGGTGATCTGGATGGTTTGGCAGGTGCTGGTGGTCGCTTATAAAAGGGTATATACCCTTTCTTAAAATAAACTTTTAATTAAGTTTTGGAAAAATTGATTAAAATTTTTTATATAAACCTTGATGTATTCCCAAACATACCTTAACATTTAAAATGACTTCTCTTACAACTAAACACCGACGTTCTACACGCACTCGCCGTCAACCTAAACGGTTTACTGACGAGAAATTTGTATCTGGTCAAATAGATCAGTATACTAGAGACTACAGTGGATGGCGTGAAGATAAGTGGCTCAAAAAATATCAGGATTCTGAGGAATACTATCATGATCATAGAAATAAAAAATTTGTAACAGTAAACTGGATTAATAGTAAAAGATATCGTGTTCATCTACGAGACTTTCCAGAAAGCCTATTAGAATTTGTTAGCATATGGAGAGATTACGGTTTTGTAATGCCAAGTGACGTGTTAGATAAACTTGGTAGTTACTTGAGAATTTCAGCCGTTGATCAAGCATTATTGGTTGATGATGATACTTTTATAACAGCAGATCACGATGAAGATTGTGAAGAAATTGATCATTCAGATGAAGAATCAATGACAGATGGCGAGTTTTATAGCAGTGATGATGATGAAGGATGGTCTGCTTCGGAAGATGAAGATGATAATATTAAATGTGGGTTAAAGAGTAATAATCCTTCTACTGTTAAAAAAGTAAGCTTTTCATCAAGCGATGATGAAATTCATGAAACTTATAGTACTAAAGAATATAATAGATCAAATTATGATTTCTATGATGCTATTAGGCGCCGTGACCGTGTTGATAAAAATTGGCGAAGGATGATTATGAGAGTTTACGCACCCCTTTTACGTTAAAAAATCTTAATAACAAAATTATAAAAAAGTTTTTTTAACAAAATTGAAATAAAATAGTTATAAATTAAGTTTTCTAATTAAACAATAAAAATGAAACACTGTATTATTTGTAATAGTACAAGATTTAGTATCAAGATTAGTGAATTATCACTTCCTGAAAATGAGAGATATTATCCATATGGTGACTGTTGCTGTATGACATGTTCAGTTAAAAAATATGAGCGAAATATAAAAGTTAGTCCAGATAAATACAAAAATTCTACAATAATAATAAATGATGTAGTTTACAGTTTTAAACAAATTAAATGATTAGATTAATATATTAGTTTTTAAAAAAATTGAAGTAAACAAAGACTTTTTTTTTATTATCAATCCCCATTGTTAAACATCAAAATGTTCAGCCTCTCATGTATTTCACACGTCAAAAGAAGTAGCTCAGACAATTCACGTCCACCTGCTCCTCCAATAGCAACATTTACTCATATTATCGTTGATCGTTCTGGATCTATGTATAGTATGAATGGTGTACAAAATGGTATGAATATACAACTTTTAAAAGATACAAAAGATACTGCGGAGAAAAATCAAACACCTACTTATTTAACGTTTACTACATTTGATAATGTTGTAGAAAAATTAGTGGATAATGAAAATATACTAACCTCCAAACTGCCAAGTGAAAGCGATATAGCAGCGGTTTTAGCACCTCGCGCAACTACACGCTTTATAGATACAGTATTAGAGACTATAGAAGATATAAATATTCAAGCAAATGCATTTCTAAAAACTTTGCCACGTGCTACGCAAATTTTGAACCCTAATATTGTAAAACTAATAAATTGTACTACAGACGGAGAAGATAATGTATCATCTCATACAGAAAGTGATTTGCGCAACGAAATGATAAATTTTAGAATGAATGGAGGTCAAGCATTATTATTAGCAGCTAATATGGATGCTCAAGTAATTGGTCGTAAATATGGATTTAGAGAAGATACATCATTAACAGTTCACGCATCTAATCCTGATGCTATAAAATATGCATTCACATGTTTGCGATCTACTTCACAGAGAGTAACGTCTGGTGGAACAGCAATTGGATATACTCAATTGCAAAGGAGTTGTTCTCAAGAGCCATCAGATACATTGGATAATACAATATTGACACCTCCATCTGCTCTACGTAGACTACCCCAGTATAATACTATATTACCGCCTACAGTTGTTGATGATGATATAGACTTTAATTCATTTGGAATGGTGATGCTTCCTCCTCCTCCTCCAGCTCGCCCTCTAAGACGTTCTGCTAGACAACTGGCTAGATTGAATATAAAAAAATAGATATTTACTAATTAATATAAATTCACATATTACTATAAAATTTTTTTACTTTTGAACTAACTTTAATTTTCTTGTAGTTAAAACTTGTTAAATATAATCCTTCTAGACTCACCACTCTTGAAAGGGCAACATAAGTTTGTCCACATGCAAACACAGAATTTCCTATATCTATCTCTGCTAATTCAATAGAAGCCCCTTGAGCTTTATGAATAGTAATAGCCCAAGCAAGAATCAGAGGGACTTGCATTACAGAAACATTAGGATATAATTCACTGTCCCATGAATGTGGTTTCATTAAACGAGTAATACCATTTCTAAATTTAACAATAGGATATCCTGTTATTTCATCAAAATTTTCTACAACTCCTTGACTACCATTACATATAGGAGTTGTAGTACCCTCCATTTCTAGATTAACTATACACATAACTTGAGCCCCTTTTTTTAAGACTAACTTTTTATCACAATTGACATTGGTTTTTAAATATTCTATTTCTGTTTTAATTTGATCAACTGTAATATCATTATTCATCATACTACGTAATTCTTCTTTAGAAATGGTAGTTCCTTGAATTTTAAATTCCCTCTCTTGTCCTGATAATTTATTCATAGATGACTCATTAAGTCTATTAACCAATCTTTTCAATGGATATATCCTAGTAGGTTTAATATCTCCAGCAGAACATTTTATTCCAATCCTATCAGATAGAATTTTAATAGAACTTTTAGTAATTTTCCCAACTCTAATCTGATTTAAAATTTTAGTATATTTGTTATCAGTTTGTCTGAATATTTCATCAAAACTAATTTTATTATCATCAGGAAATAATTTATTAAATACGGGACTTTCAAAACAGAAATTTGATGTAGAAGGTTCATTTTTATCTCCTACAGGCGATAATTGATAAAAGTCACCTGAAAATATTACTTGAATACCACCGAAAAGTCTATTATTTTTTCTACATTTTTTAGCGGTAAGATCTAATAAATCTATCAGTTTCTGAGACATCATACTGACTTCATCTATAATTAACAGGTCTACTGATCTCCAACGTTCACGTTTATATTTATTAGCGGCTACTCTATGTGAAACTATGTCTATATCACCTTTACCTAATCCAATACCACTCCACGAATGTAAAGTTTTAGCCTTACATTTAAGTAGTACAGATGCACAACCGGTTAAACCACATACTTGGTACCTAATACCAGTTCTATCAGCATAGTCAACTATTTGTCTAATAACAGCAGATTTACCTGATCCTCCTGGTCCGGTAATAAAGATATTTTCTTTATTTTTAAATTTATCAAAAGCCAATTGTTGTGATTCTGTAAATTCAATATTATCGGTAAATTGTGGTTTTTCCTCAATATTAGGTTCATCATTAACCGAATTAGAAAGAACATTATTTAAATCTTGTTTTAAATCCATAGCTTCATTGGCTAATTGATCTGCTCTTTGATTTTCCTTGCGAGGAATATGTTGAAATTTAATATCTTTAATTTTATTAATAAATTCCTGTACTTCATCGTGTAATATTTTTAATTCATCATTTTTAACTCTCCATGTTCCAGAAACCTGATTTATAACTAAATTAGAATCACCTTCTACTAATAAATTAGGTAGATCTAATGTTGAAACATGTTTCAATCCACATATTAATCCTTTATATTCGGCTTGATTATTTGTAATATTATCTCCTAGATATGATTTGTTACTCCATTCTTCTTGGTCATTTTTATAAAGAACAGCGCCAGCACCACCTACACCAGGGTTTCCTCTAGCACCACCATCAAATTGTAATTTCCATATGTTAGCTTCGTGAGTTGTAAAATCCATATTATTAATATTAATAATATTGATTTATATTATTTCAATTATTTCATTTATGATGTCTAATTATTCTAATTCTAAAAGAACATTAAAAATTCTTGTTTCGCTTATTAAAGTATCTGCAACAGTACCACCAGTAGCAGCAGAGATTGTTGCTTGAAATGTTATTTCAACACCAGCATTAATACCCGCTTTATCACCAGCAATAAAACCATCGCGACGATGATGAATTGAATTATCAGGTTTTATACGATGAGAAAATAATGAAGTGGTATTAGTTTCATATTCTCTAATAACATCATTTACTTTCGGTACGGTAAGAGAACCCAGTCCAACATCTCTGAAGAATGTTTGTAATTTAGCATTGGTGTATCCATTAGCACCGTCAGCAGCGTCATCCCATAATCCACGTTTTGAACTAGGTAATAAAGCTTCTATTTTGGCAACAAAGTAATTCCAGAAGTCTTTTATTAATCCACCACTAACTACTGTAATATTATCATTGGCGGACTGATCCACAGTAAGTGATATACTATCAGTTGTAAATCTTTGAGTGTTTTCATCAAAAGTGTTTGTAAATAAGTTATTGAACATACTAGCAGGCATTTTAATATGAGCAGCATTTGTTAAACCCATATCTTGTAATACTCTATTAAGACCTTCATTTGGTGTATTTTCCTTACTAATATATTCATATGAACTTAAGAAAGTTAAGTTTCCTCCAAAATTATATGAATCAAATCTCATCATAGGCGCGTTAACATATGAACCAGAATCACCTGTAAATAATGTAGTATAAATCATTTTGTTATCATCATAATCATTATAAATTGATGTAATGGATTCATCTAATGTAGTATTATTTTTAATGTCTACTCCATTAGTGCCAAATGTAGAATCTAAAGATCCACTGTCATCAATTTTCCATACTATACCATCGGATAAACCATCTGATATTTTCTTAGCAGATCCACCAATATATACATTCAACTCTCTATCCATCCACATAGTTTCAGGATCTACATATCCATATCCAGGAATAGATAAAGCTACTTTACCATTATTACCCCAAGTGTCTACATAATCTCCATTATGTTTTATATTTAGTACTTCAGCGTAAGTAGTGCTATCACTATTAGTTTTTTTAGCTACACTGATAAATGATGATGTTTGTGTTACAGGCAGCATGTATCTAAGCTCAGATTTAGCACTGTAATATACAGTAGGTTCTACATAGTTATCAGGAGTATATCCATAAGCATATATAGATGGATTAAAATTGGATGAATAAACAGCACTGTTTCTGATATGAATTTCATCCATATAACCTGTATAATATTGGGATATTTGAGTATTTCCTCCAATCATAATAATATTGCTCTTAATATCATAAGTATTATTTTTTGAAGCAACAGAATCACCATTGACATATAAACTAGCTATACCACTACTACGTACTAATGCAACATGAACCCATTGACCTGTATATGAATCTACAGAAGCACCCGTAAAAGAATCATTACCAGCAGAAACATTAGGAATATTAGCGACAATTTTTCTATCACTGGAAATTGAAATATACACTGGCATAGTATCTCCAATTTGAATCAATCGTTGATCTCTTTGTTCACTACCGGATGTATAAAACCATGTTTCTATTGTAAAATCACCTGTTCCTAAAATGTTATCATTATCAGTAGATTTTAAATAAGCATATGAAGCACTAGCTCCACTTAAATTAAATTTCCATGATTGTTCTCCAAATTTAGATATATTAGTAGCTCTACCACTAGTATTATAACCACCATTACCTGAATTATTTACATTGACAACCGTTAATACTTTATTATTACCTGAACTGTCAATTGGTGCTGCTTGAGCATTACTTGATACAGAATCCAAATGTAATAAAAGTTTAGAATTATTGTAATTTGCTGTTAAATATCTAGGTTCTGGAATTGGTACTGGTTCACTACCAAAAGCAGAATTTTGAGGCGTGAATGTAGAAGTATATCTAGCTACTTGATTTGTTATTCTTACTTCATCAATAAAACCATCAAGATCTTCTCCGATTACATAGGTACCATTAATTGATTGATCATTTTTTTCATTATTAGTACTACGTAATGCTCCATCAATGTATGTCTTAATAACTTTATTCTCACGAACAACTGCTACATGATACCATTTATTAGTAACTAAATAAGGTTGACTATTTGCTGATGAACTATAATTATTTCCTGTAGAAGATTCCGAAGTACCTAAGGATATTTGATCATTACCACCATTACTAATCTTTAAAATTAGTCCATCACTATTTGATCTAAATAATACTGAATTATTTATAGCCTGATTTAGTTTAAAATACATTTCAATCGTATAATCACTAGTACCTTCAATATCATTTCCATTTGATGATAATTTTGATACTTGAGCACCAGTACCTGATGATGGTACTGATAAAGATTTGCTACCATATCTGGAAGAGCTACTATTTAAAGAACCATCAAGTAATGTAGCTACACTATCATTATTACTTGAATCAATTAAACTTTGTCCATCATTTTCTTCAAAATGAAGTAATAATTTATCTTGATTTTGGTAAATATCGTTATTAGTAATAGCCTGTTCTTGTGTAGGATAAAATTCATGGTTACTAGGTGTAAATACATCTGTGTATACAGCTGATGCTACGATTCTTACTTCATCAACGTAACCATTAAAATAACCAGTACCACCAGCGCGATCAGCACCAATATCCCAAGGTGAAGAAGTACCACCATCTTGCATTGTATTTAAGTAAGATGCATTAATCACTCTTTGTCCATCAACATACAAACCGACATTTATACCATTTTTAACAAATGCGATATGATACCATTTATCAACTATAGGTTCCCAAGGCAAAATTTTAAATCTTGTTGGGGAATTGTTATTATCAGTTAAATTAACTTCTAGAAATTTAAGAGTTCCTAGGACAGTATATTTAATATTAAATGAATTATTTTTATTGATTAAAACCTGACTTTTGCTTACATCACTAAAGTAAAAGTTACCTTCAATAGTGAAAGGACTAGTGTAGAAGCTTGATGGCCAGTTAATTTTACTATCAGGAATTTCTACTACACTGTTAGTTCCATCAAGTTTAAGTGATGACCCTCCAAATCTATGTTTATCACTTGATATTTCAGCATTACCTAAACAATTACAGGTTGATATTTTAGATACGCCACGATCTACAATTGTTTTAGAATTATTATCTCCTTCAAAGTGTAAAAGCAATTTTACATCAGTACTGCGACCTACATTAGAGATTTGATATTTAGGTAACTCAAATGTACTAAAATATCTTGCATTACCAATAGTAATTCTAAGATCATCAATATTACCAATAACACCATTCTCACCATTTTGATCAGAACCGATTTTTAAACTACCTGAAGTTCCTAAATTAATCGCTCCTTCATAATGAGATGAAGCTTTTAATTCTCCGTCTACATATAATGTAAAGTTATTGTCACGACGATTAAAAGCAATATGATGCCACTGTTTTTCAACCAGTGAATTATTAGCGATTAAAGAAACAATATTACTGTTACCACCTGTATGTGTTCCCATCATAACCCTTAATGAGTTTGGATCATTTACTGTATTAACAGACTCTATAATCAACCCTGTAGTGCTAGTATTTCCTCCTAAACTTATGATTCTTCTTTCATCGTCTACAGCATCTAAATAGAGCATTGTTTCAATACAGAAATCTGAGTTAGCAAAAGGAAAATCTGATGGATTTTGGTTATCACCTATTTCTAAGTAACTATTATTTGTACCAGATAATCTTAAACTACTAACTCCGAACTTTTTATTACTAGTAGAAATAACAGCATCACCTACAAATCTAATTGTTTCTCCACCAACTGGATCAGTTAAAGAAGCTGAATTATTTTCGGCATTCATTGTCAAATATACTTTTACATCATCTAAATATTGATCTCTTACTAATGAGTATAAATCTTGAGGTGCTTCTGATGCAAAAGTTACTCCAGCATCAACTATAATACTACCGTTCTTTGAGAAAAATGTATTTTCACTACCATTATAACTATAGGATTTTATATGCGAATTTCCGAAAACCGCACCATCATTTTTTAAATTATTATATCCTACATAATAATTACCATAATTATCAAAAGTCAAGGATGTAATTTGAGGTGTAAATCCTGCATGAGAAATCTCTATTTTTCCATTACTTCCGAACCCACTGTCTAAATCTCCATTTGAATCTCTTCTTGATATGTAAGAAGGACTATTATTATCGGAAGGATATTCTCTAGTAGAAACTCCAAATATTGTATTGTTAGATTTATCCACCAATAATTCTTTTGTACATGAATAAATGTTTGTATCAAATCCTCCGACTGAAATACCATAATTTCCTGAACCGTATGTTGTTAAATTCCCTGTATTGTCTAATTTTGCAATAAAAAAACCGTGCCTTGCTAATCCAGACATCCAAGCAATACCTGCAAGCGTTAATTTATTATCTGTATCAAACATCATACCTGGACAAATTCTACTTAAATCTAAAGGAAAATTATTAGGTTTAATTTGTAGTTGTATTCGGAAAGCGCCTTGCTGATTCTGACCATAATTAGAGTCTAGAGAACCATCTGATAATTTAAATCTCCATATCATCAATTCATATCTATCTATAGTAGATAGTTGTGTACTAACTCTGTATACACCCTTGTACATGTAAGTATTGTCACTTACTGTTCCAATATCATATAATTTGTAATTAGCCATTATATGATAATAATAGATAAAATATTAAGCTAAAAATTTAATTGCTTAATTTGTTTTTACTTATTTAAAATTTAAAATATAAGTTTAGTATCTCGCCCTTCATCTATCAACTCATTACCACCAAAATCACCAAAGAAGAAGTTTGAAACTTGTTCTTCTGTTGCTCCTTGTGCAGTCAATTGTGCAGTTACTTGTTCTCTATGAACTGTCTGATCTGTATTATGGGCTAAAATATTATTAGCATAATAAGTATCAGTTTCTTCAACGTCAATGTTAAATGTTACAATTGGAGCCCATGTTTCTTCCATAGAAGTTACTGAAACTTCTGAACCATCATATTTTAATAGTTTATCACCCACTTCTAAAACACGGATCTGTCTCCATTTCCATACACCATCTTTTCCAATAAGCAAAGGATGTTCCCATGTAGCTTTTAATTCAACATCATCTGATGTTTTAATAGTCCAGTAATGATGATATGTGTTTGGTGAAAACCTTATGACAGTGCTCTCAACTATATTACCGTCATCAACTTTATCGGTCTCCCACTCATACCATTTAGATTCTTTTTCATCCAACATACCATCTTTTTTCCATGATTTAAGTTTGTCACCTTTTTTGATTTGTTCAATAGGTTTTTCACTACCATCAGCCATAGCAATCATAGTTCCTTGTAAGAAACAACCACCACCGCCGCCGCCGCCAGTATTAGGTAAAAATGTTGTCTCACCAGGAGGACCTTGGATACCTTGGATACCTTGACTACCAGTATTACCTTTCAACCCTTGAGGTCCAGCAGGACCAACACCACCAGTTGAACCAGTATTTCCCTTAGCACCAGTTGGACCAGTTGGACCAGTTGGACCTGTTGAACCAGCATTACCTTTTGGTCCAGTAGGACCAGTTGAACCAGTGTTACCTTTTGGTCCAGTTGCACCAGGAGAACCTATATCACCCTTAGGTCCTTGACCACCAGTTGATCCAGTATTACCTTTTGGTCCGGTAGGACCAGTTGAACCAATATCTCCTTTTGGTCCTTGACCACCAGTTGATCCAGTATTACCTTTCAATCCTTGAGGTCCAGCAGGACCAATTGAACCAGCAGGACCAATTGAACCAGTGGTACCTTTTGGTCCAGTAGGACCGGTTGAACCAATATCACCCTTAGGTCCTTGAGCACCTGTTGACCCAGTAGTACCTTTTAAACCTTGAGGTCCTTGAGCACCTGGTGCACCAACACCACCAGTAGGACCAGTTGAACCAGTGGTACCTTTTGGTCCAGTAGGACCGGTTAAACCAATATCACCTTTAGCGCCTGGTGCACCAACGCCGCCAGTATCACCTTTAGGTCCTTGAGAACCAGTTGAACCAGTATTTCCTTTTAATCCTTGAGCACCTTGAGGGCCTTGAGGTCCTTCAGGTCCTTCTATACCTTGACCACCAGTATTACCTTTCAAACCCTGAGCACCTGTTGGTCCAGTTGAACCTGTATTACCTTTTAATCCTTGAATACCTTGTGGTCCAGTTGCGCCATCTGATCCAGCAGCACCTGGTGCACCAACACCACCAGTAGGGCCAGTTGAACCAGTGGTACCTTTTGGTCCAGTAGGACCGGTTAAACCAATATCACCTTTAGCACCTGGTGCACCAGTAGAACCAGTGTTACCTTTCAAACCCTGAGCCCCAGTATTACCAGTATCTCCTTTTGCTCCAACCAAACCCTGGATGCCTTGAGGTCCTTGACTACCTACATCACCTTGGTCTCCTTTAAGACCATTATTACCTGGAGCACCAACATTACCTTTAGCTCCTTGAGGACCAGTTGCACCAGTTAAACCAGTAGGACCAGTGCTACCTAAATCTCCCTTCAAACCTTGAGGTCCAGTTTCACCTGGTGCACCTACAGCACCAACGTCTCCTTTTAGACCTTGGATACCTTGAGAACCAGTTGAACCAGTATTACCCTTCAAACCTTGAGGTCCTTGAGCGCCAGTATTACCTATATCACCCTTAGCACCAGGCGCACCTACGTCACCAGTATCTCCTTGAGCACCGGGTGATCCAGTATTACCCTTCAAACCTTGAGGACCTTGAGCACCAGTATTACCTACATCTCCCTTAGCTCCAGGAGCACCAGTGTTACCCAAATCACCCTTCAAACCTTGGATACCCTGAGCTCCAGGCGCCCCAGTATTACCCAAATCACCCTTCAAACCTTGGATACCTTGTAAACCTTGATCACCTTTCAATCCAATATCACCCTTAGGTCCACCTGGACCAGTAGGACCACTAGGACCAGTAGCACCACCAGCACCGGTTTCACCACGCTGTCCTGTAAATTGACCGTAGGATGCAAAACTAGATCCATCAAAAGCAATTACATGTCTTGTTAAATCAGAAGTCATTCCCATGGCGGTTTTTTTATTAAATGAACGACTATCACTCGCTACAACAAATACATGAAAATCACTACTGGATGCTCCAGATGAACTAATAATACTATCAATTTTACTATCCGTAAGAGCAACATTAAATTCATCAACTTGAAATGCTTCACCGCGATCACCTTTATCACCTTTTACACCTTGTGATCCAGGATTACCTGTAACACCAATAGCGCCTGGAGCACCAGTGCTACCTAAATCACCCTTTAATCCTTGAATACCTTGAGGTCCTTGACTACCAGTACTACCTACATCACCCTTCAATCCTTGTACACCTTGAAGTCCTTGAGCACCAGTATCACCCTTTGCACCTGGAGCACCAGTATTTCCTACATCACCCTTAGCACCAGGTGCACCAACATTTCCGTCTGCACCATTATTACCTGGAGCACCAGTATTACCCTTCAATCCTTGAGGTCCTTGACTACCAGTATCACCTAGATCACCTTTTAATCCTTGAACACCTTGAGGTCCATCATTTCCAACATCACCCTTTAATCCTTGAGGTCCTTGACTACCAGTAACACCTAGATCACCTTTTAATCCTTGAATACCTTGAAGTCCTTGAGCACCAGGAGCACCAGTAGAACCAGTAGCACCGATAATACCTTGAAGACCTTGATCACCCTTTACACCAGGTGCACCAGTAGGACCAGTATTACCCAAGTCACCCTTTAAACCTTGGATACCTTGAATACCTTGGATACCGTCAGTACCTTTTGGACCTAATGGTCCATCTGGTCCAGCTGGACCAGTATTACCAACATTACCCTTTAAACCTTGATCTCCTTGGTCTCCCTTAGCTCCAGGAGCACCTATATCACCCTTTAAACCAGTTGAACCCTGAGGTCCTTGAGTACCTAAATCTCCTTTTAAACCTTGGTCTCCTTTAAGACCTTGATTACCTTGAGGTCCTTGAGCGCCTTGATCACCAGAATCACCTTTTACACCAGGTGCTCCAGTATTACCTAAATCACCCTTAGCTCCAGGCGCACCAGTAGGACCAGTATTACCCAAGTCACCCTTTAATCCTTGGATACCTTGAGCGCCTACATCACCTACATCACCCTTAGCACCAGGCGAACCTACATCACCCTTAGCTCCAGGCGCACCAGTATTACCTAAATCACCTTTAGCACCTTGGATACCTTGAGCACCTGTTTCACCATCAGCACCTTTAGGTCCTAATGAACCTTGTGGGCCAGTTGGACCAGGCGCACCAGTATTACCTAAATCACCTTTAACACCAGGCGCACCAGTATTACCTAGATCTCCCTTTAATCCTTGAATACCTTGAGGTCCATCATTACCAATATCACCCTTTACACCAGGAGCACCAGTATTACCAACATCACCCTTTAATCCTTGAATACCTTGAGCACCTACATCACCTAAATCACCCTTAGCTCCAGGCGCACCAGTAGGACCAGTATTACCCAAGTCACCCTTTAAACCTTGAGGTCCTTGAGAACCACTAGTTCCTTGAGGACCTTGTGTACCTTGATCTCCTTTTAGACCTTGACTTCCTGGCGCACCAACACTACCAGCATCACCCTTTGCACCAGGAGCACCTAGATCTCCTTTCAATCCTTGAGGTCCTTGTGGGCCATCTACACCAATAACACCTTGGTCTCCTTTTACGCCTTGTGTACCTTCAATTCCTTGATTACCTTGTACACCTTGTGGTCCTTGAACACCAGTAAACTGACCATATGATGTAAAACCACTACCATCGTAAGCCACAACTTGTAATGCTAAACTTTGAGGTAAATTCATAGAAGTTTTCTTATTTGTTGAGCGACTATCTGATGCTACAACAAAAATATGGAAATCAGCAGCAGATGCACCAGAAGAACTAATAATATTATCAACTTTTGCATCAGTTAATGCAACATTAAATTCATCAACTTTAAATGCTTCACCGCGGTCACCTTTTGATCCAGGTGCCCCAACATCTCCCTTAGTTCCAGGAGCACCAGTATTACCTAAATCTCCTTTAAGACCTTGAAGACCTTGAGGTCCTTGAGGACCATCTACTCCAATAGGACCAGCAGCTCCAGTGTTACCTGGAGCACCAACATTACCTTGGTCTCCTTTTGATCCAGGAGCACCAACATCTCCTTTAACACCTACATCACCCTTTAAACCTTGAGGTCCTTGTACACCACTAGTTCCTTGAGGACCTTGAGCACCACCAGCGCCAGTATCACCCTTAAGTCCTTGAGGTCCTTGTGCACCAGGCGCACCATCATTACCAGCAGCTCCAGCAGCTCCATCATTACCAGATGTACCAACATCACCTTTATCACCTTTAAGACCCTGTAAACCTTGAGGTCCTTGATTACCAGCTGTACCAGGAGCACCTAAATCTCCTTTAGATCCAGGAGCACCAGTGTTACCGATATCTCCTTTTAAACCTTGGATACCTTGGGGACCAGTAGCACCAAGAGCTCCAGGTAAACCTTGGATACCCTGATTACCAGTAGGACCAGTAGGACCAGTAGGACCAGTTGCACCATCATTACCTGATGCACCAACATCACCTTTAGTTCCTGGAGCACCAATATTACCTTCATCTCCCTTAGAACCAACATCACCTTTTACACCTTGAGGTCCTTGAGCTCCTTGAGCACCAGCAGCACCAGAAGCACCTACATCACCCTTTAAACCTTGAGGACCTTGATTACCTTGGTCTCCCTTAGCTCCAGGAGCACCTATATCACCCTTATTTCCAGGAGCACCAGCACTACCAGCTACACCCTGTAAACCTTGGTTTCCAGTTAATCCTTGAGGTCCTTGTGATCCTTGAGCACCAGCATCACCCTTACTTCCAGGAGCACCAGTATTACCTAGATCACCCTTAAGACCTTGAGGTCCCTGACTACCTTGTGGTCCTGCTGGACCAGCATTACCAGCATCACCTTTGTCACCCTTTAATGACCCATTGTTTAATGAAGTTTGAAGACTATTCACTGCATTAGATGTTGCAGCAACATCTATTTCGCTAAGAATAGTTGCAAAGCTCAAACTACCCTTAAGTGCGGAATTTTGATTATCGTTACCAGACATTATAATTAATTACTATAAAAAAATTAATTACAAAAAAAAAATTATCACTATTCGTTAATTAAATACCAAATGATCTAGTTATTAATGTGTTTATAAATAGCTTCTTTGAAAATACATTCATTGTATATAAATCCCATTCTAAAGTTTTATGATATTCTTTTAAAAAACTTACAATTAACGAATTAGGGTCTTGACTGCAAATTGTAGGAAAATTATGCATATTTAAATTAAAAATAAATTCATCATTATCTAAATTAGAATAAAACTTATTTAACTCTTTATATGAAATAAAATTATTTTTGGATATATATCTCAAATATTTTGAGATATTTGTTATAAACATATCATACGCTTTATCTGTTATCCTGTTATCATAACATACAACGATTCTCACATTTTCCATCGCATGTTTCTTAATTTTTAAAGTATTAAAAATCAATGCTAAAGCTTTTATGTAGTATAAGTCAGGCATTATAATATTATCATACGTACTTAGATTTAATGTAATAAACTGTATATTTTTGTATGTCAATTGCTGCATTATATTCATTTTATTCTCAAATAATTCTTCATAATTTATATATTTTTTAAAAGATTGTATTAGATCTATGAAGTGCTCTGTTATCTTATACATGTATTTGTTAAATGATTCATAATTATATGATAATAAAGTATCTTTTATTAATTCTGGATTTCTATAATTGTCAAATGTATCATCTTGTATAAAAGGTACATCATCATGTAATATTTTTTTATCATATGATAAGATGATCTCCTTCTCATCTTCATCAATTATATCCTCCATTATCAATTTTAACTCCATATCTGTTGTATATGTATTTTCATCTATTACTATCATAATAACCTTATTATCTGATTTAGCAAATATTTTTGATATAGATAATAAATATATTTTGAAAATTTGAAGTTCTGTAAAATTAGAGGGTTTAATAACATAAAATGTATTTATTTGTGACATTATTTATATAATGAGCACGGGAAAAAATCCAAAGGATTTTCTACAAATATTAGACAATCATATTTTTTTTAATGATCTTACTGATGAATTATTACAATTCTTCTTTAAAGTTATGATTAAAACCGATAGCGATCATGGATATGATGAAGAAGGTAAAATTGTTAATGACAAATTATTAAAAAAAAAGATGTTTGAATATTTATTAAATGATACTAAATTACTTATGGAAAATATTCCTAAAGTCCTATTCATATTAAATCATTCTGATAGTCTTTCGGACGAAGAAAAGAGTGAGTTAAAAAATAATTTAGAAGATAAAATTAAGGCTAGTAATGATAGACTACTAGCTTCCAATATCTCTGATATTATCAATAAACAATTTGATATATTTACTCATTAATATATATATATTAATGACTTCTCTTGCTAATTATAGATCTATATTTTCTAATAGTAATACCGATGATTCAAAAGGTTTATATGAAGCTACTAAGTTAGTAGCAACTAATGGTGGATCTGGTAATAATGTCCCTTTTTACTTTCTTAATTTTGTAGCTGATGACACTGCAACTACTACGACTACTATTATACAGCAACCTGCTAATATTGATCAAATTGATGCCGATAATAATGGTATAATCACATCAGCAGTAGATAATTATATTAAACATTTAGGGAGCGGTGAATACAATAATATTCCCACATCATCTGAGACTTATCGTAATACTATTAATCCTTTAATTAATTTAATTGATCAAGGTACTGATCCTTTAGTACAATATATTTTAGATGCTACACAAGCCGCTGCTACTGTAAGACAAATGTTTGATGATTCATTTAGATTAAATAGTGAATTAGCCGCCGAAAAAGTCAAATATTCTGAATTGCAACAAGGTTTAAATGTTGACATGGTGTTTGCATGTGAATCTGAAGAAAATACTGGAGGATTAGAGTTACATTTAAATGTTGAATTAACACCTATGTTATTGAAATATATTGAAATATATGGTGTACCTTTAGCAGGTCAAGCAGTTGATTCTGTTAAACTAACACAAATTAAAAATGATATGATAGCACAAGGGATTGATCCTTACGGACGTGATACAGATTCTGACAACTCAGAACCCGATGATTTTAATAAAGAAGGTCCTTTTGCTGTTAATGGTTATTATCCACTTTATTTAGAACAAACTAAGGCGGTTGATGCATCACCTATATTGACTGCTGATAGTATCGCAATTAATTCAACTATTTATTGGATGCCTAATTCTGTTCAACAATACCTTGGTGATTATGATGAATGGAATACTTTTAGACAAGACGATACATTTGATAATATTATTAAAACCTGGAATAATGATATTGAAAATGATATTGATACTATATTTGTTGCTGAAAAAGATGAACCTATGATTATTACTATATCATTCGGTATCATAAATTAGTAAAGATTATTATGTAATAAAAATTCATTATATATATTATAAAATGAATTTTGATTTAGATATACATAATTACAATAAAAGCGATTTAGAAGATCTATTAGATTTGAAATATCCATATGTAGCAGATGATGTCAATTCTAAATGTACTATATTTCAAGAGAGTGTAAATAATAACTCTACACTTGATAATAATTTCACTAAAAACATCACGGTTTTTTTGAATGCAGTTAAAATTAAATTAATTGGAAATAGTCAGTCTTCTGATCTTCTCTCACATAAAAGTTTTGAAAATCCTAGATTACCTACTTCAAAGGTATTACAAGTTGGTAATACACAAATTATTGAACAAAATGCACGAAATAGTATTTTAGCTAATAATCCTAGTACTACTTCACTTTCTAGTAATTTGACCTATAATTTGGCTGCTGATGAAGCTCCTGGTAAAATGAATCCTTTATATAAGCGCACTGTAACCAAGTGTCTTACTATTGATTCTAGATTCAGAGATAACTATTATAATAATTCTTCATCCGATTTTATGATTAATTTACCTATGAAATTTAGTGATGTAATCCAATTGCAATTATCAGAAATTGAATTACCACTTACATTTTATGCTATATCACAACAATTAGGAAATAACTATTTTTGGATTAGAATGAAGGAGAACACTCTAATAAACGATACAAAATGGATGAAGGATGAATATTCATCTTACTATACCATGATAGAAATTCCTGATGGTAATTATATACACAAAGATTTAACAATATATTTAAATCAAGTATTAAACTCGTTATTTAAATTACCTACATCTATTCTCTCCGGCACCATAGTACAACCATTGAAAGTAGTAATAGATATTAATACTGGTGGTTCCGGTTCAGGTAGAACTATTTTTAGTGGTACAGGTAATATCGGTACGGAAAATTCTGAGGCACAGATTGATGATCTTGTCACTGCTGATAAATTAATATTTGAATTAAATTTTTCATGTCCTTATTATAAAGATTTCCAAAAGCTCGCCGCCGATACAACCAACACCACCACTAATGTAAAAGAAATTTATGATACGGTAGATACAACTCCATTACCATTAAAGTTTGGTTGGATTTTAGGTTATAGAAATACAAAATATACTTCATTTAAAAATTTAACAGTTCCTGAGTCTGGTAAAGGAAGCACATATGTATCAGAAGGGTTTTTTGAATGTCATGGACCTCGTTATCTTTTCTTAGTTGTAGATGATTATAATAATAATGTAACTAACAATATGTTTAGCGCGTTTAATTCATCTATATTAAGCAAAAACATTTTAGCAAGAATATCTGTAAAAGGAACAGTATTCTCTATTTTATCCGATGATGCAAAGCATATTACTAGTAATACAAGGGAATATTTTGGTCCAGTGAATATAGAAAAAATGAGAATTCAGTTATTAGATGAATATGGTAGAATAATAGATATGAACAATATGGATTTCTCAATGGCTTTAAATATAAAAAGTGTTTATGATAGTTAATCAAATTATTTGTAGATTTTTTAATATACATAATAATTATAATGCCAAACGAATTAGTTTTTGCCGGTGAAGGTCAGCTTGCTATGGCCCACAAATACGATGATATCGCTATCCGCGAGCAGAGTTCTTTAACTTCTGCCGATCTTGCTGACGCTGTTGTTATCAACATGCAGAAAGCAACCATGAACGCTAAATTGGGTTCATTTGATAATGCTACTGATAGTCACGCAAACTCTGCTGCTGTCTCATTTTCTGTAGCTGAATTAGTTGCTGATATTGAAGCACAGGGTGGTGCTGCTTCAGGTATCGCTCAAGTTGGAGCTCTTTCCTCTAAACTTGCTACATTCAAGCAGAATGTAAAAGATGTTTTCACTGCTGGTTCTGAGACCATTTTCGCAGATGAAGCTTTCAATGACTTGTCAGACACCTTCGGTGCTGCTGAGATGTTGGCTCTTATGAAATTGAGTGGAAGTGCCCAGGATGCTTCATCCAGTCTTGCTCTTAAGAACGTTGATAAATTACTCCGTGATGCTGTGGATCAAGGACAAAATGGACGTTCCAATGCTTCTGAGGTCAGTGATGGTTTCAAAGCTGATGACAAAGTTTACTTTGTAAATGGTGTCAAACTTGACATCTCTGTTGCTTTCGTTGATAACGGTGGACAGCGTGATCTTTCACCTGCCAATATTACCAACCAGTCAGGTATGAGTACCTCTCACTTGGCTAACCTTGTGCTTCACATCAAGTGAGATGCCGGGTCTGGTGGAAGCTCTGCATTAGGTGGTGGACAAATAGGTGGAACCCTTGATTTTGGATCTACATAAATTTGATAAACCATAATCATGTGGATATATTATTCCACTTGACGTGTAATCATAAAATTATTAGATTTTTATATATAAATTTAATAATTATAATTAATAAGATGGAAAAAGTATTTGTAGGTACAGGTCAATTAAATATCAATCATACTATAGCTAGTGTTAATTTTGATGCTGAAGACCAATTTTATAATATTGATCTCTCAAATGATACAGTTATAAATATAGATAAAGAAGTTTTAAATTATAAACTAGGAAGCTTTGATAATAATGTCTGGGAAAATAATTCATTTACAATTGAATTAAACGAAATAAAATCATTGGTTTTATCTGATACTGATATACATAATTTAGGATCAATAAATGGTGTCAATTTACTTTATAGAGATTTTGTAAAAAATACATTCTTTAGACCAGAATCATTATATAATGATGAGGATTGGATTAATAATTATGACACTATTTTTAATAAACAAACATTTATTGATTTAGTTCAAACAGCTGAAAGCGGTCAATTTACAATGAACAATATTAATTCATTATTTGAATTATGGAGGAATTCAGGAGTTAATAATTACAATAATAATGAAGGTTTTATTAGTGGACACTATCTATATTTCCCAGCAGGTATATCATTGTTATATAGTAATGATTTTAGAGATAATACATCAAATACACAAGTAGGTAGTATTTCATATAATAAAAATTTTAATTTAGTTTTTAAGATCATTTAAGATCTCCTGTTTTTTTATATTTAATCCATGATACAGGGGATATTTTTGTTCCACCATCATATTTAACAGCGTATCTTTCATCTAGTAACCATTGATTTAAATGTAAATCATCTAAGTATACATCGGCTAGTACTCTACCATACTTTTCTGTTGCTACATTTTTTA
>Ga0206677_10001210_pt1 | contig 24045 bp, 38 predicted proteins | sample M130m12015metaG_FD_155475 | JGI IMG/M metagenome (GOLD analysis project Ga0206677, IMG submission 155475) | Ammonia-oxidizing marine archaeal communities from Monterey Bay, California, United States - M1 30m 12015 | ecosystem: Environmental > Aquatic > Marine > Intertidal zone | place: USA...
AAATCCCATCTGCAACTTTCACATGTTCTTTTGAACTTGTGGGGGGCATCCCCCGACAGTTTGAGGTCGTAGTTCCCACACAATCATTTTCAACCCCTACTTTCGAGGACTACGGGCTATTCCAACAGACTGAAGTGGGTGAGAATACTGTTTGTTCTTTTGTGGCAAGCCCCGAACTCATCAACTGTGTCGAGGCAAACAAGGCTTATTATAACTATCAACTTTTCATCAAAAAAGTCGTAGCCAAGATGTCTTTCAATAAACAATCCCTTCGGAGTATCGACCGTTATTTCACAGAAAAGAAAATGGATAAGACTTCCAACGACTATTATCGGAACTACTGCAAGAACTGTTATGCCATTCAACTACGCAAGTGTTCTTCAACTTCGGAAGCACTTCAATGGCTTCTTCAACAAAGTAACACTGCACTGAGATCCGACACCCCAAAGTTCTTGAGAGAGATTGAAGCCCAAGTCAATTACGGAACATATCTTCACTTAATGGATTACATCAACGACAGCCCTCCTACTGGACAGTTCAACTTTTTCACTAATTTTATCAAAACACACACATAGGACAAACCTCATGACACTACCTCCACAACCCAATTTCATCCAAATGCTCTGCGATGCAACCTATAACATCAACGCAAATCGTTGTTGCCATCTTCACCCACAACGAAGGTCTGAAACCTTATTGGGGGATCTACCCACTCAGTTCACACTGAAAATGACCCTTACAAAGGCAGCCCTCCAGAGGGGTGTCAAGAAAATTGTGATTGCCTCATTTACCGATTGTCTGTGGTATGCCGTACAGTTGGATGAAATTGTCGGTAAGACACACACACTTGTGTTTCAAATGAACCCCTCGTACGTTAGAGAGATCAAGGCCCATCTAGATCGATATCAGTATGAATTGCTCATGAGCAAGTTATCCCATTGGGATATCCCTCAGAAAGACATCAATACTTCTTCTCTTTTACAGCCTAGACCCCCCTATGCGGCTCAAGTACAAGTAGAGGACTCTTTCAAAAAACTTTACTATGACCACATAAAAGCATCTAAATCTTCCTTTCAAGGAGTGTTACTCTTCCTCTTAAATCAATATACTCTTCGGCAACAATGCCATCCTCAACTCAAAAAGGCAGAGAATGCCACTCTGACTCTCTTACAAGGGATATGTTCTGAAATCCTTCTAGGAACTAAGTCTTATATGAACACACATCCCACCCCGATAAACTTTCATCCCGTACTTGCTCGTCATCTCAAATAACAAATGGAACTGAAAATGCGATATACACACAACACATTAAAGACACACACAACAACATCAGACTTCGCAGAAATAGCACAAGCAATTTACGAGGCAAACCACCTTATTTTCACGGCTGGGGCTGGTATGGGTGTCGACTCTGGACTCCCCGACTTTCGTGGGAACAATGGCTTCTGGAAAGCCTACCCAATGTTGAAATCACAAGGAGGATTCGCTCACATGGCGAACCCCACACACTTCCAAACCAACCCTAAAGTCGGTTGGGGTTTCTATGGACACCGTTTGAATCTCTACCGTGATACCACACCCCACAAGGGTTTCAACATCCTTCGCCAATGGGCAAAAGAAAAACAAGGGGACTACTTCATCTACACCTCCAATGTGGATGGTGCTTTTCAGAAGGCTGGCTTCAATTCTGACAAGATCAATGAATGTCACGGGTCAATCCACCACTTACAGCCAATAGACTCCCGTTATGGGACTAGAAAGGGATCAATAGTTTCGGCTGACCCTTACGAGGTCATCGTCAATGAAAATCTCCAAGCCCAAAACCCTCTCCCTCGTGACAGTGAAGGCAATCTTCTCCGACCCAATATCCTTATGTTTGGTGACTGGGGTTGGGATAGTTCTCGAACTGACAAGCAATACAAAAAAATGGATAAGTGGCTCAGAAATGTCAACCTCCGAAAGACTGTTGTCATTGAAGTTGGGGCGGGGACATCCATCCCATCTGTGAGAAGAACCTCAGAACAGTTTCAAAGACAAGGTGCGACTTTAGTTCGTATCAACCCACGAGAGTCGCACGGGGGTGATTACTGTATCCCTCTTGGTGGTTTGGAAGCCCTAGAAAAAATCAATGAGGTTTATTCTTCGTAGACCTCGTAAAGATGCCTCGTCATTAAAGCCGATATTTGAATGGTTGTTAGCAGCCCTTCAGTATCGGCTTTTTCGATGACAACACTGTCTTCAAGAATCTCTACCACCCGAACTATCGTGCCCTCTTCGAGGAAAGAAGCAAGTGTCCTTGTCACTACGAAAACCTTATTTTTCACGTTCTCTCCGTTTTTTATTTAATACCAAGCCCCAATTAAGAGATTGCTGGGGGTGGTTTATGGCTGAGGTTATCGATCTTGTGTTGTACCGACATAAGCAGAAACTCTTAAAGTTCTTGACTGAAGGGGTGACACTTAATATTGATGACAAAATGCTAGAGGAGTTCCAGTGGCATTTGGAATGTTTTCTGTCAGAAATATATTCAGAATATACCTTAATCAATGACGGGGAAAACACCCTAGAGATACAAGAGTTGAACCAAACTATCATGTTCTTTCATTTTCTCCACAATGAGTTTACAGTGTCTTTGCCTTACGGCTCAGATGTGACAGATCCCGAGTTCATTCGCAAGATAGGGGCAGTGGCTAACTCGGGGTTCAAGTTCTGGCTTGTCTTTGAGGATGAAATCCCTCACATACAGCAGTCCTTCTTATAAACGCCCCCATAAGATATCCATCAACATTTCAGATGCCAAAATATCTGAGGGGAAATGAAAACCACCCACCAATCTCGTGTGAGAGATGGCTTTCGCTAAATCTTCAAACGCCTCTGCAATCTCTGGGTATTTTTCCCCATAGAATCTTGAGAGGGCTTCTGCTTGGATGGTGTGTCCACTGGGAAATGCTCCAGACCACGCTGAAATAGAGGGCATAGGAAATAGAGGAATACCATGATGTGGGGCTAACTGATATGGTCTAGCCCTATTGAAATACAACTTCATCACTCCAGCCAATGACCCCCATTTTTTCATGAGTTCGATTGCTTCTTCTTCATATGTGTCAATCTGCCATTCACCACACATATCAAAAAACACGCCCGACACAGAGTCATCGGCTCGTTTAATGATTCGTTCCATGTAAGGTCTTTCTTCCTCTTGGAGTTCATAAAGATACTCCAACTCCTCTAGGGTTTCTGCACTGTCATTGCGAGGTGGTTTGATGGCTTCCACGAGCAATAAAAATAGTTGTTCCGTCACACCTAGTTCTCTAATTTTATCTAGGTCTTTCAATGCCTTCTTAATGGGATGCCCGTAGGTGATGTCGTTGATGTCCATAGTCGCCTCGTATTTTCTTACCATTATTTATCAGAGCATTATTGCAATAGCCCTTTTATATTTCTAGTTCGGTATGAACCGTCTATTGAAAACATTCCTAGTTTCTTTCTTTCTCACGGTGCTTTCTTTCTTGTTGGCACTAGCAGTGGGCTTGTTTTTGTACCTCTTTGAAAGTGCATGGGTTGTCTTTGCAATTTTCTTTGGGTTCTACCTACCTCTCTCTTATCTCATAGTTCGTGAGATGAACTGATTATCCTTATGGAGAACACTATGTCAAAATCAAGTACAGAAAGAATAGCCCATCGTTATTTGAAACAATCAAACCTTGACCGTGAGTTCAAGAACATACTCAGACAGATGAAGCAAATTGAAGTCAAGAACAACCAATTAGAGGACTACACAGAGGTGGTAGAGGATTTCTTTGGTTTTCGTCTTGCCGCTGAAGCGATGACTACTTTCAAAGAGATACTAGCAAAGTTCAATGAATCAAAAAAAGTCAGAGATAATGCTGATAAAGTGATCGAAAACTTGAAGGCTACTTTGGAGTTAGTTCAACAGACTGGGAATACATCGTTAGCGAAAAAAATCCAATCTGCATTGGTGTCAGCCGAGAAGCAAGCCGAGAAAGCATCGAAAAATAGAGAGAAGTTGCGAAAAACCCTCATAAGGGTAGAAGCAAAAGCATTTCCGAAAACAGTTGTAGATAATTTCAAGCCTTTCTACAAAGAGATGAAAAAGTACATCTCGAATATACCCCCTCTCCGAGATGCTTCAAAAAGACACCGCACGAATGGACAATGGAGAATGATGCTGGCTCTGACAGACAACTTGTCTTTCGGCATTGTGTTAGAGACATCGGGCGAATATAAACACATCATTGTGCATGACGGATGGATACAGCGGTTTACGACACTCAAACCAGCAAGAGAGTGGCTCTTGGAGAATGGTGAGATGAGTGGCGTAACTATAAAGAACAACCCCAATCAAGAGTTCGTCAACAAAAGACAAGAAATTGTGGATGTTTTCAAGTCGGTTATTCGATACTATGACGGCAATCCCAATGATGTGTTTGTGAGTGGGAAGACGATTCGATGCTACACGGGAGATTCTGGTCACTATGAGGAATACGATGGTGACGGTGCTGGTTGGCCCATTGAAGCACGGTTTGAACGTGCCTTAAAGCCCTACAAAAAATACATCGAGGGCATCTCTGTTCAATGGTATGGCGATGGTGAATGGGTCTGTGCTGTTGAGTTAAAGTAATGGAACTCTATAATTATAAAGCCTTGATAACGGCTGTCTATGACGGGGATACCGTAACAGCCGATGTTGATTTGGGTTTTTATATGATTCAGAAAAAGGTCAAGATCCGTCTGTACGGGATAGACACTCCCGAACTACGGGATAAGAATCCCGAACTGAAACTGGCTGCCCAGAACTCCCGTGACGAACTCAAAAAACAAGTCCTCAATCAAGAGGTCACTCTGAAGTCTTACGGGAAGGGTAAATATGGTCGATGGCTCTGTGAGATATTTGTGGGAGATACCAATATCAATCAATGGCTCATTGAGAAAGGTTTCGCCAAGCCTTATCTCATCTAGCCCTCAAAGATTCTTGAACTACGGTTAGAGTCACACCAGCAGAATAATCTTCCTATATATTTTTAATAATGAAAAACTTACGGAGAACTACAATGGATTCACAAAAAAGCCTTGCGTTTATCACGGAACTTATCAAACAAGCAAAAACGAACCCAGAGATTCGTGCCGTCTTGAAGAAAGCCACTCTCATGAACCGAACAGCCGAGGTGTTGGTGGGAATTGATGATGGACATTTAGAGAATCTATATGCCATGAACACCAATCGTGGTGGTGCAGCAATGTTTCTGAAGGCAGTTGAAAAAGCCTCTAGTGGTAAAGCCCCAAAAGGTGTTGTGATACAATCGCACCCGAACTTCATTCGTGACTTCCAAAAGTTCTTCCCAGCGACTGTTCCTTTTGCCGTGATCTCTTTGGAACACACAGTCATTCATTGGGATGAAACCTCTGAAACAAAGCAAAGTAATAAACCACAAGGCTTCTACAATGACATGCCTTCCCTCATAGCCTATTTACAGAAAGTTGGTTTGCAAGCCCCCTTCGAGATTAAGGCTGGTAAGAACTCTCTTGAGTTAATCAGTCAGAAAACAGATAAAGACCAAAAGAGGCTTCTGGCTGAGATGTTGGGAGATGCTCAATCTTTGGCAAGTGCAATGAAGAACGAAGAAGTCGAACTGGAACGCTTGGATATCTTGCAAGATAAGATAAACGAACTAGAATCGGAACTCCAAGAGGCTCAGTTGAATGTTCAACAAAAAGAGGAAGAACATCAAGTGCTGAGAGCCAAGGCTACGAGAATAGAACAAGAACTTGAAAACATCTCTCCTAAGATGAATGGTGAAGACAACGAGGCTTGGGTTCAAATGGAGAAATCTTGGAAAGAATCTTCTGAGGAAGCCAAGAAAGTCTTCAAGGATTATCGTAAGCAAAAAGAGTCAGCAGACAAAGTAAAAGGGCTTTTGTCCCAAGCAAGAGTTCAATTTGAACAACTTTATAGTGCTAATGACAAAGATCGTCTCAAGATGTGGCAATCTCTTGATTGGCAAGGTGGTACTCCCTCTGAAGATCAAATCCATAAATTAATTTATATGTTGGGTGAGCGATATCGTCCTTTGTTGGATGGTTTGCCAAAAGAGGAAACCATCACAGTCAATATCTCTTGTTCTTTGAAATCAAGTTCAAAGGGCTACAAGGAAGGAACTTTCAAGCATCTTTCAGACTTCATCAAGTTTTCTATTTTCTAATAATAAGAAGATCCTCATGTTCGGGAGGTGTTGTGCGAGTTTGTGCAACACCTCTTTTAAATTGGATGCTGAGGCGTGTCGCCCCCATCCCCCACCGATTTCTTTTTCAAGCATAGTGTATGACCATCGGTCTTTCCTATACTGGACAAGTATCTCTAGCGACCCAAGACACCCGTAAAAGGTGTCTTCTGTTTGTTCCTTCAGTGTGATTAAAGACATAGCAGTTGTTTCTCCTCTGGGTTTCCGTATAAGAAAAGTCTAGCACTTCTCACAAAAAAAAGGAATACCCCATGCCAAAACAAGCAATGCGATTGTCATACAATGAAATAGCGAAAGGCGACCTTCTTTGGGTTTGCTTTTTTTACAAATCGGGGGAATACAACTTCCCCGCCATCGTACAAGAAAGTAATCATCTAGGCGTTCGTGTTAAGTATGGTGACATTGAATCCTTCTCAACGAAATGGGTTCACCACCACTTTGATCAAAGGGATTACTCGGAAAACCCAGAGCGATTCCCAACATCGTTCCAACCTAAAACAGAACTGACCTTTCCAGTTAAAAACGTCCCTAAAGTTGGTGTTGTTCATCCCCTCATAAAGAACAACCGAATTGAACTTCAACGATATCCCGTAAGACTTTTTCTAGCCAACCCCTATAATAGAGTTCACCACAATGGCTCTTTTGGGGAGTTCCACCCATCAGTACAAGGCTTTGCCGACAAAGTGTGGGAGATTGAGAGCGAGAGACCTCTACAAAGGTTCTCTAAGACTGTTCTGGAAGACTATGTTCATAACCATTTCTTCCAAACTTTTGGTGACCCTCAAGCAACAATCAAATACCCCTCATTATGCCAAGAAATGTATATCTACACCACGAGAACAGAACAGCATTATATTGATGCCCCCGTTGGTAGAGAGGGTGTCCTCAAACGGTTTATGGAACACTGTGTGCCTTACCTCGCAAACAAGGCTTGGTACGATGTCATTCAAACCTCTGGTTTGAATCATATAAACTACTACCCCATTTTATGTGAGATACACAAAGCATATCTTGTCGCCACCCATTTGAAACAACAAGGGGCAGTGTCTTTCAGCGTGGAAGATCAATTATGGGAGAACACGAAACGGATATTAAAAGCATTGGGTTTGGAGAAAGTGTCTTGGACACAAGACAAACGAACAATCATACAAGTGAAAACAGAGGATTTACAGACCAAATTGGGATCGACTCAACACAAGAAAACCGTGTAACTAGAACAAGGAGTTTATTATGACTGAAGAAACAAGAGTTCTAATTGAAGAACTGAACAAATACCTCGTTACTGCCCCAGAAACTTTCTTCACGAAGAATCATGGGCGAACGCTTACGAAGGATAAAATCACATCATTTCTTTATCTCCATTGTTTGGAAGATGTGACTTTCGATAATTATTCCCTCATTCAAGTCTGCCAGCCCCGACTGGTTGGATATGTTTTAGATGAAGCCCTTTCTAGTCTTTCAAGAGTTTGGGGGGACACTAGTGAAGGTGAATCCTTTTACGAGATGAGTATGATGGAAACTTCTATAACCTCATCCAAACTCGTCATTAAGTTCGGTATTGGATATGGCATCAGAGCCATTGTGAATGAATTATCCTTCGGGAAAAAAACCCGTTGGGTGAATGTCCCTAAAGAACATCAACAACTAACCAACCTCTTACAAGGAGCAACCCAATGATAGCCCTAGCCTTACTGTGCAGAAATGCCCACAAACTCACTCGTATGGAAACCACTGAATGGACAGTAGTCGATGGAAATCTACAACAGTCTATACCGTCTACTTGGAAAACGGGCTTGTGGGCGATGAACCACGATAAGACTTTAGACTTGGTGGGGGAAAACCTCATTCTCGTTGAGAGTAAAGCCGAACCGTCATACATTGGTGGGGTGATAACGGGCTTCACTCTCATAGAAGGCAATCGTGTTGAAATCACATTTGAAGAAAACCCCGAACTCTGTGGGCGAACTGAACACACCCACCTCTGGCGAGGGAGTAATCCCGTCTGCTATCTCAAAGCATCATTACGAGGAGAATAAACATGGAAATTGAAGTCTTCATTGAAGTGAGCAAAGGAAACGCCTTTGTCAATTACGGACACAACTGGGAAGAACCCCTTGAACAAAAGAAGGAGATGATACCATTCACATCTCTGTCTGGGTTCATCAAAAGTTATGTCGATGGCTTGGGACTTAAACGTAAGGATTCTGTGTCTTTTGAACGGCACTCCCCACCCATCACCACCTCTTTGAGGGTAGAGGACAACAAACTCATTTACCACTCAATAACAGAGGTTAAAAATGACGATGTCCATCTGAAAACCTTTGATAAGTCTGTGATGTCTTTCTGGTACAAAGGGACGGAGGTCTTTCTGTACGAGGTCTTTGAGGAGATTTGAACCGTTCATCAGATTCTTGAAACCAACAAACAAAAAAACGAGAGCCACCCACGATGTAATATCGGGGTGGCTTTTCTCGTGAGCGAGAAGCCTCCCTATGAGGCTTTTCGGATTGGCACAATGTAAGTAGGCTCTGAAGTGATTTCCTTGCCTTCCATAAGGAAATATGGGATAGCAAAGCCATCGACCTCGTTACCCTCAACAAAGCGTTTTGGGAAGAACTCGCTCTTACCATTCTCGTCCTTGATCAGAACGGCTTTGGCTGTTTCTCGTTCAACTGTACCACGCACAATGTGGTGGCTAGGACGACCTTGTGATTGTGCAAGGTCTTGACCCTTGTCTTCAGTCTGACGGTTCTCCCATCGCCAAGCAACGGCAAGAGCGTGCTTGCAAGGGGCATTGGTGTCTTTCTTAGAAGCCTCACAAGTACATTCGTGCTTGGCAACCTTGCCCTCAAGGGTGAGAGTGATTTCGTAAGTACTGCCGTCAGCACCAACACACTCTGCTTTGAGGGCGTTCTCTGAACGGTCTGCACGCACATTGACAAGGTGAGGAAGAACTTCCCACACTCGCTTGTGGGTTTTCATGCGAGCGTTGTCAAGTGTTGAAGTGGCGATTGTGTTCAAAGTTTCAAGTAATGTCATAGTATTCTCCGATAGTAGTGATTGATTGACACTATCTATACGGGTCTCTTAAAAAAACGCAACCGCACTTTTCTTAAAGATTACTATGTAATTCTTCTATATTGGGATGTAATAAGAATAGACTTTTTTAGTGGTAAAACCTTTTATTTGATATTCATTTTGTGTCGCAGAACTAGGATGTTCAGATCAATAGAAAAACCCTCAGATTTCTATCTCAAAATCATCTCTTAGTTCGACATGGGTCACACCATGACATCCTTTCATCGGGGAAATCCTTCCCACAACCCTCACAAATCACGAGAGATTTCTCTTCGGCGGCACTCACCAAACCCGCAACTTTTTTATCGCCACCAATGTAATACACCCTCAACTGATACCATTTTGATTTCACTTGTGCGAACTCCACTTCGTAAGTGTATTGGTCTTCTTCTAGTTCTTCTGGGACATCTCCTCCGATGGGGATAATCTTCCTCCCAGTTTCGGCTAGTTCTTTATAATGGGCTTCGATGGCTTCACAGAGTTCAACAATGATATGATTCCAACCTTCTCCATGAGAGAGACCCCAAGCCATACAAGATTCTTGTATGGAGAGGTCTTTCTGAGAGAACAACTTAGGGAAGCGAGCAAAGATTTCTTCTTGAGTTGGAATGTTCATTGTTACTCCTCAACGGGTTCTATTATCTGACCGACAACGCCTCGTGTCTTTGATACAACATACCCAACCAATGCTTTACGGGATTTGTATCCTTTACTTGCGTGCCAAGCATCAGTTCCAGCGAGGGATGGCATACGATACACAGTCACATTACCGAAGGTCGGCAGTTCTCTTTCTGTGTGGAAGTGTCCCGTGAATATGAACTTGTTCTTGGTGATACCCCATTTCTCTCGCTCTTCCCCAGCAATGATAGCGGGCCAATCTTTCACTGAACCAATATCACCGTGTAGGAAAGCAATCAAGTTCGTTCCGTAAACATCGTATTGACGATTCAACATGCTCTCACAAATCTCAACTTCCTCTGTTCGATGAAACCAACCTTTCATCGCTGCACGGAGAAGTGTTGCAGTATAATAATCATGATTACCAGCAACCACAAAGAGTTTTACGGGTGCGAACTGTCGAACTAAATCAACATATTCACGACACATCTCAACCCAAGTCCAAGCCAGTTCTTCTGGTGTCCCATCACAATCTTGGAGTGTTCCACGAGTTGTAGTTTTGTTTTGGTTATCAATGTGTAAGCCATCGCCCCCGAGAGCGAGATAAATATAATCGGGTGCTCCTCTTTCTTTGACTTGAGAAAGGATACCTAGAGTTGCTTCCCACAATCTCTCTTTGGCGATATCTCGATTGTAGGGGTCACCACCATAAACGGGTGCATATTTACCCCAGTGGAAATCAGTGGGAGATATGACAATCGAATAGGATTCTTTTGTGGGTTTCTTCCATTTGGCTTTGGGGACATTGTATTTTTTCGTGCTGTCAAGCAAACGATTGAAGGTATCATTGGCAATCATTGAAGCCGAACGATATTTGTCAGCATCTTTTTTGACTCGACTCCACTCTTTCTGTTGGGCTTTCATCAAGACTTTTTCTTCCTTCTTACGGAGAAGGTCTTCTATAAGTTCCCCTTCCCCCCTTTCTGAGAACTCCTCGTCTGTGTAAGGTGAACTATCATGAGTCACACCCATCACTCGCAATAGTTCTACAACTGTTCTACGAGATAAACCTTGCTTCCGACAAATCTCATTGACACTTGATGGTGTCCCATCCCAATTGGAATAGGCTTCTCGAATGGATTTCCATTTACTTTCTGGAATGGCAAGAGGTTTCTTTTGGGAAGGCAGATGCACGACATACAACTTTCGGTCTTTGTCGTACCAATAAGTCTGGTTGTGTGCCCAAGAATCTACGAGCAACGGCTCATCTGGAATATCAAGTGTGTCTTCTTCTGAAAAACCTTCAGAGATTTCTTCAGAGATGTCCTCAGTCGCATCCCACTCACGAGACATAGCCCATAAACCAAAGGCTTTCGTTTGGGCGTAATCCAAACCGAAAGCCTTTGTTATCGTCTTGTTTAATCGTTTCCACTCACGATATTTCGCTCGTATCAATGTTCGATCTTTTTGTACTTCTGTTAGTTTTTGCCAGATGTCGATGAATTGCATAGTGAATACTCCTAGTGTTGGTTTCACTATGCAACATCGAATAAAATGATTATTCAAATCATCAGACTTGACCTAGATATTCGTGAGAATAGCAAACTCTCCGTCTATCTCTCTCATCCATCGGCACTACCTCACCTTTTTTGTATCGCATGGATTCCCGAATAGTTCCCCGATTGTCTGTGCGATAAACAAGATTTTTTGAAGTGGCTCTCCAAAGGGTTGAGTTTTCCCGATATTGACCCATTCTCGGATGAGCCGTTCTCGAAAAATACCTTTTCCCTCTTCCTTTCATAATCTCACCAATGGCATCACTGAGTCGAACCCCGAAACCCATCCCTTGAAACTTAGGGAAGATGACTGTCCGATGACCACGCCAAGCATGTTTTATGGCAGAAGGGAAAGGCAAGACGGCAGAGAACCCAACCAGTTTCCCCTCCCAAGTGGCAACAAAACATTTTGCAGCCGCATTGATAGAGTGATTTAGATAGTGATACGGAGCAAACATTCCCCAAGCAGATGAATCTGTTCCGAAGATTTGAAGTTCGCACGGTGTCCGAAGTGACCTCCCAACGGACAACTCACCCGTATTGGAATTGAAGACCCAGTCGGGTTGTAACCATTGAAGAATATCATCGTGACAAGTAGCCACCACAATGTTGGTGTATCCCTCATCGTCTATGAGCCTCCGTAAAGACACAGACAAACTTTTAGCGGTGTCTCTGTCAACGACACTCGTGAACTCATCATACACTGCCCCCGACCTCACAGTCCGAGCGACTACGGCTCTGTATCTCTCACCCATAGAAAGCACATGGTAGGGCTTCAGCCAAGACTCGATGGTATTGAATCCCACACTCATCAGTTTTTTCTGGGCTTGTTCGGGGTTTTTGAAATGAGAAGCCACTGCTTTTCGTTTCTGCCATTTCACTGTTTCGGGGTCACCAAACTCTTTCAGAAGTAAGGATTTACCCGTGCCACTGTCCCCCACGATAACACCCACACCAAAATTGCTAGGTACTGTGGGCATTGTCCAAGTTGTGAACTCGGAGCGACCAGTGAACTCATAATCGAAAGCGTTTGATATTGTTTCCGTGAACTCGTCACGGTCAACAGACACAAAGACTTTCTTCTTCGGTTTGTTTTGTAGTTCGTCAAATATTGACATATACACCTCCTAAATTGTGTAGGAAATATACGGAAACACTACTCTTTATCGATCCCACTCTCTTCAAGAATCTCAATTATTTCATCGAGATTATCACAAAGCCTATCTTCGGAGGGATAACTCTCCATTACTACAATAGGGGCTTCTTCTTTTAGCCTTGTTTCTAGGCGATACTCTTCAACTTCGGTTATGACGATATCTTTTTGGGAGGCATTTAAGGATAGAATCAGACCGAATAAAATGAATAATATGCCAAGTAGAACTCTAGGGACTTGTGAGAATGTCTTTGATGACATCTATCTTCTCGTTGGCTGAGTCTAGTTTCCCAGACACTTTCACCAATTCCAGACTGTTCTTTTGGACGGCATCTTCAACCCGCTTGATACTTTGCTCTGTCATAGCAATTTTTGCTTCAAGTGTATCAATCTTTTCCTCTTGTACAGCAAGAGTGGTTTCCAACCGAACACCCCATAAAACCATTGGAATTACCAGTATGGTAAGACCATCTTTTACATTATCCCACGTCATAACATGCCTCCACAATAACACGACTACCTATATAGGTTTTTTATAGGCAGAGTAGCGAAAATTAGGGCTTTGACACACTTTTTCGGAGTTCACCTAGAAGTCTAGTTAGAGTCTGATATACTTGAGGACGGCTCAATCCGAGCACTTCAGCAATCTCCCGATAAGATGTCGGATTCTGACCTTTCAAACCGAATCGCATTTCAAGCAATATTTTTTCGGGTTCATTGAGTTTCGCTAGAAGATCCATCAATACTTGTTCCCTCTCCTTCTCAAAAAAATGTTCTTCGGGATTGTCATCAACACCAATGGTTTCTAGGATAGATAAGCCCTCAGCGATCTCGGCTTCTAATGAGGTGCAACTGCAAGGTTGAAGAGCCAACATGATATCTTCTCTGCTTAAACCGAAGTAATCACATAGGTGTGAGATACTCTGAGGGTTCTCACCCATTTCCTCGTAAAGAATGACTATCTTTCGATTCATACTCTGACGGTAAGAGGGTACTTTGATGGTACGATCTTTCTCTAGTGACCGTTGGATACTTTGTCGAACCCACCAAATGGCGTAAGTCGAGAACCGACAGCCATATTTTGGGTCGAACTTTTTGATGGCAGTGATTAAACCGATGTTCCCCTCTTGAATTAAATCTTGTTGCTGTTCTGGGTCTACCGAAGGCATCTTCGAAACTTGGTAATGAACTAATCTCAGATTGGCGTGCAAGAATCTTTCAATTGCGAGAGGTGCATCCTCACCACCTTCTTGAATTATTCGGGATAGTTCGATTTCTTCTTCGGGGGTTATTCGTTTGTAAATCACATCTTATCCAATGCTCTGTATAGCAATGCTTCATGAATAACAACAGCCCCTATTTGGAGTGTGTCTTCTTCATAACCGAGTTTCTTGTTGAACTTCGTGGCTATCGTTAGACAGAACTGAAAAAGGAAACCCACAAACTGTGTTTTGTTCAAGCCTCTGTCTGTGATTTGCTGGTGTAGTATCTCTTCCACACTTTTAATATCGAACTCATCTCCATAGAGATAAGGTATCCACTCAAAATGTTGTAGTTTATTCGGAGGTATCAGTGTCAATCGCATTGTCTGTTCTCGTTAAATCTTTTATTGTGTTCTCTATTTCAAGGAAGATATCTTCCCATTTTTGCTTCATACTCTCAAGACTCGTCACACTAGCCCCTTTAGTATCCCAATGGGGAAGCACTGTGGATAATACCACATAAACATCAAAGTCCACGACTCGAAACAAACCATTCAAGTCTTCAATACACCCCAAGACACTTTCTTTTGAGTGTTGGAGACAGCCTCTACGGAACTCCGAGAAGGAATCCTCCCCGTCTGGGCTACGGGAGTTTCTCAAGAATCTTTGACAAAGAGCAATCCACTCGTGGAAGGTGAAGAAATAATGAGTACCCCTCAACCACTTGCTAGGGATTTGGGCATTGTCGCAAGCCATCTTAATCTTAGGCATGGGTCTTCGTTCTAATTCCTTTGAAATGAACTCCAGAAAATCTCTATCTGTGAACCACGAGAAAGTCACCCAAGAATACTCTGTTTCTTCAAGGGCTATCAAGGAGGTTCTTTCTGTCACAAAAATTGCTGCGTGCTTCTTAATCATAAGACCCCTCTGCTATCCAAATTATGATGCGTAACTGGTGTGGTTTCCCTATCAACCCTAAATGGGCTGAACCCCAATTGAGATACCATTCACTGACCTCTACTGGAACACCGTGTAGTTCAATTAAATCTAAAAAATCTTTTAGGTCACACCACCAAGTGGTTTGTTGGTGTGACCAACTGTCAATCTTCTTCTGAATGGACTTAGATAGTGTTTTCGGGAGAGGTCTGATTTGTTCAATCATAGCATTGAAGCCCAACGCTTCTCTTTGCGTAGGGGAATAAGACATCACCCAAGACCAAGACCCTAGTTGAGTGACCCTTTTGAAGACACTCGCTAAATCTTTGGTGGCTAGAACCTCTATCTCTATGTGAACACTTTGTCCCATCTATGCTCCTTTTCAATTGGAGACACATATAAAAGAACTAGCCGATCCACAAAACCAAACGAACCTCATATCGGCTCGCAGAGTGTAAAGAGAGGGTGAAAGCACCATTATAATTAAAAACTTTTTTCAGTTGTTCTGACACTGAGTGTTCTGGCACTGGCAGAAGTTCCCCTACATTGGTTGCAAAAAAAACCTTGCGTTCAACCTCTGGGTCATAGTAGGTGAAAGGACATAGGTGTGAGATATTTTCCAAACTTGATATCAGAACCGCCCCTCGCCATTGTCTTCTCATTCTTTCAGACCATTCTTCATTCTTTTTTTTCATAGTACTCAAGTCCCACATATTTACACCCCCACTATTTAGACTAACTTATTTATGGATTACTCAATAGTTCTCAAATAAGACCACACAATTTTTTGTGGAGGTGATTATGGAAGAACTGCATTTATATCTGGATGCCTTAGAGTACCCAAAACAAGAACCCAATAAAAAGGATACTACCGAACAAAGGGGTTGTGAGGAAGTTGATTTCACATTGTCAGACGACAATGTCACAGATAACATCTGCAATTAAAAACCATACTTCTTCAAGAGGTCTGCTGAGGGTTTGAATCCGATGTTCTTACCATCGAGATATCGTTTCAGAAGATTCTTGATCTGATCGTTTGTCATCCCAGACAATAAGGTTTCTTCATTGATTTCTTTGGCTTGGGTTAAGCCGACAGATGTTTTCATAAAAGCCATGTCATTCTCCAAACTTTGAGAGTACTGCATACAGAACATTTTTACTGACGAGACCCTTCGCCTCACCCACTTGTTGACCCTCATGGAAAATGAGCGTGGTAGGTAAACTACGGATCTCAAAATCCTCTGTAAGCCCCTCGTTCTCCTCTACATCTACCTCGTAAAAAGAGATGTGGGGATGGTCTTTCTCGGCTTCAAGTAAAATGGGGTTGAAAGCCCTACAAGGAGCACACCAAGAGGCTGTGAACTTCACGACCACAGTGTGTGCCACATCAAGGACTTTCTCGTCAAATATTGCATCGGTTATTCGTTCCATACTTATCTCTGCTCTATATAGAAAGACTATTCACAACAACAATGTTTGGAACAACAATCACAACTATCACAACAAGATTTGTCTTTACACTCACATTTTTCACACATACAGCACCTCCTATCTATAAGGGGTCTGATATAAATAAACTATTTCAACGGGGCTTCTATATTGCACATATCCCATCGAACGCAACTAGGGTCTTCATCGACAAACAGTTCAAGGTCAGCCTCAGTGAACTGCTGTAAGAAACCCATAAGACCGTGTTCCTCTCCTCTCGCCCAGTTCATCACATCATCGATCTTCATATTCACTCATGTTATTCTCAGTATTTTTCAGACCACTCAAGAGTTAGTTCACGAACCTTCTTCACGGCTTGCGTGACGGCATTGGAACTCCAACCAGTTTCCTCTGCCATCACTTTCCGAGTGTCTTTCCGAATCAATCCCTCAAGGATTACAATCAGTTTGGGGTCGTAGCCTCTGATATAATCATATAAAGAATCTTGTGCTTCATTGTTGATGTATTCTTGCTCGGGAGTGGTTTCCTCGACTTCCACAGCATATGCCGAAACATCTTGGAGTCCATATTCATCTGAGTCCCAGTTGTAGATACCCACTTGTTCTCGTTCCCGCCTCTTTTTCATCTTTCTGTGATAGTTCGCCATTATGCAGCCACAGACCATGTGAACATAATGCCCAAAGGAACTCTTACGAGGGTCGAATGGGCAAATGCCTTTGTTCCTAGCAATCAACCCTTTATAGATTTCTTGGAGAACATCTTCGGGACTGTAGCCAGAAGCAATACATCTCGCACCGAATCCCGCATAGAATAACTTGCGAACTTCGTGAGAGCGATTCACGAGATCAATTCCTTTTTTGATCTTGCACTCTTGATACAGTTCTTGGAACAAATCAACAGAGGGCTTTGTTGTTCTTTGGGGGAAATACTTCTTGAAGGTCATACGGGTTCGTTTTCCGTACAGTTCTTCAAATAATCTTTTCTCTGTATCGTACTTTTTCTCACCCAAGAGAAACCCCGAATCCAATATCTTTATCGGTAAAGAACCATGTTTTTGCTTTGTATATAAAACCTCACCAGCAACAGCGACCATAAAAACCCCCAAAAAACAGCATAAGAAACCACACCACAAAGTGATTGGTCTCTGAAAAAATCGTGCGAAATGACTCAAAAATAAAGATACACTCTTTTATCTTGACACGCCAACTTTTTTGAATCTTTTTTAGATTTCGGTGGTTGTTTTCGCTGTGAACATCCCAAAGAGTCTCGTCAGTTCAAGGGTCAACTCATTGATTGAACTAAAAACCCATAAGACCATTCCCCGATCACCGATTTGGAAAGACATCAGTGCAAACTCACCCCATTCATCTTGTGGGGGGATATCTTTGAGATGGTCTTCATTGTCGACATGGGCTTCCACAAAAACAGCCCACCATTCTTTTTCGATGAAGTCCCCTTTTCGGATAGACAAGACACTGCCGTTGTCGAGGGTTTTACTGAGGAGGATTTCCCATTCCAACATCCTCTCCATATTCTGTGAGATTAAGTTCGTTAATCCATCGGGCAATTCATCAGACATTTGGTTTTCCTCCTACATATAGAAGGAGATTATTTATTGAGTATTGCAATAAGGACTCTATTTCAGAATCCAATAAGTGTATCCCTATGAGATTGTATGCTACCAACTGTTTTGGAGGCTGCAATGCTGTTAATATTCTGTCGTAAATGTTTTGATATCTTCAAGTTAGAGGATGTCTGTCGTTGGTGTTCTTGTGGTGCATGTGGTGGTGCAACAGTTCAAGAGTCTTATGTTCACTGGGGTGGTGACCATCATATCTTGAAGTTATCCCCCGATAATTTGAAAGACTTGGTTTTCACACCAGAGAGGTGGGAAGGAGTTGAGATCGGGCTTATCACTATCCCAACAATCAGAGCAACCGAACTCCCTAGCCTTGACCCGATGAAAACTTTCCCAAAGAAATAAGTTTTTGGGTATTCTTTCTGTAAGATGGAGAGAATCATGCAAATAACTGTTTTGGATAAAGGATTCGTGTCACTTGTTGACCACATGGGTAGTGACATATCTGTTGTGAACTCGGCAAGGGTTTCTTTCGGGAAACGAACAGAGGAACTTAGACCTCGTGATGAAAAACTCATCAAATACCTTTGGGAACATAAACACAGTTCGCCTTTCCGACACGCTACAGTTCAGATACACATCAAAGCACCGATCTTTGTGCTTCGCCAATGGATGAAACATCAAATTGGGTGTTCTTGGAATGAGGCTAGTTTAAGATATATTGAGTTCGATGGGGATTATCATCAACCAGAGTTCTTCCGAAAACAAAGTAAGGATAATAAACAAGGGTCGTTTGGAGAACTGGGACTCGCTCAAGAGTTGGAAGCCCAGTCTATCTTTGAGGAGGCTTGCTTAAATGCCATCTCTTCTTATCGTGCTTTGTTGAGTAAAGGGGTGTGCAGAGAGCAAGCACGCTGTGTGTTACCCTTATCTCTTTACACTGAATGTTATTGGACATGTTCGCTCCAAGCCTTGATGCACTTTTTAGTTTTGCGTGAGGATTCTCACGCTCAAAAGGAGATACAAGAGTATGCCGTAGCCATTCGGCAACTTGTAGCCCCTCTTTTCCCTACCTCTCTCAAATTAGGAATCTCAAATGGATAATCGAATTAATTTAAACACCACCACTTGGTTGTTTACTCGTGAAACGGGTGAAGTCCACCAAGTCATAGAACAGTATCAAAACAGCCATGCAGCATTAGGTGGTGCGTACAAGGTCATGAAAAAAGCCCTAGAAGACACATATCAGTATTTCATTTTCACAGAATCTGTATCTTTGGATGTGCATGGTTCTGAACGCAAAGGCATCGCAGTTATGTCAGATGAATCCAAACTAGGGATCTTCATTCCAGATGCCGTGATTGACGGGGATATCGATCCCATTTTAGTTGTAGGTGGTTCTCGTAAGCCCCTCTCTTACTTGGACAACAACTCATAACTGCGGTTGTGTTTTTAGAATAGACCCGTATACCTCCCACAATCAATAACTTGGGAGGGCATATGCCTATCAAATACAATCCTCGTGATCAACACCACCGTTCCACTCTCGCTGGTTCGTTGCTCCACAAACTCAAAACTGCTGGTTTCACTGACGAAACAGCACAACATCAACCCCTCTGCAAAGAGAGGGTGTTTTCTCGTGCCATCCCGAACTCAGATGTTCGTGTTTTGGTTTACACATCCATTGATATTCGCTCCAATGAAATGAGAATTGTCGGAGAGGATGCCATTCGGGTTTGTGGCGTTCGCAAGTTCGCTGACGGTTCAACACGAGGCATTATCAAACGCAAGCGTATCAATCGTGTGGGAGGCGTTCAAGCCATCCCAGACCGTATGCTAGAGCGTATGCGTTCGGCTTACGGAGAAGCCCGTACTGCTCACACAAACCCTACCTTCTGTAAGTCTTGTGGGGCAAGGAACTTTATCACCAAAAAAGGCAAAGAGTGCTGTTCTGCTCTCTGCTGGAAAAAATAAACAATCAAGGAGAATGACAATGCGTATTTATATCGATCAAGACATGTGTAACGAAATGGAAGTGACCTATTATGGGAAACCGACAGAGGAGAGAATCAAAATCACTCCCTTCGATCTCATTGCTATGAGAAAGTATCGTGGGGGCTATGACAAGAAGCACACGGACTTCTTCAACGAGGTGGGTGAGTTCGCTATCCTCACTTTGAAGAACGAGGGCTATGGGTGGTGGGCAGTTCAGTAAGTCACTCTGGGGGGTTCATTAGAACCCTCCCTCTTTTTTGAGGTGACATCAGATTCTTGACTCGGGTTGTTTTTTTGAGGGCTTTCCGTATACCTCTCAGCAAAGGAGCATACAAATGAAACTAGCCCTATCAACCACCAATCAAATCGCCCACCTCAAAGACTTCTTCAAAAAGTCCCTCGTAGGTTATTACAAGTCAAACGGTTTTATGGACACGTTGGCGAAGGTTGTTCAATCTGGGATTCCTTATCCACTATGGCTTGACAATCTACCCAAGTTCAGACAAGAGGGGATAAGGTTCTCTGAAATGCTTTACCAGTATCACGCTAGTGTGCTGTTTAATCACTGGAAGATTGAGTCTTCTGTCTTGTATGACATCGAACCCACTCTCCTAGAAAGTTTGCAAACGAACGGCTTGGAGTACCGAAAGAAACAAGGTGGGGTGGAAGTGTTTCCCTATCGGTTCGACTTGAAAGAACACCCAGTGGCTTTCAAACCCTTCTCTCCCCATGCACTACGACATTCAGACGAGGTGATATCAGTTTTGATGTGGCTGGATACCAGTAAAACCCTCGCAGCACCTTTATCTTCAACGAAGCGTTTCCAACAAATCCATAATCAGAGGGTTAAGACGAATATCGCCTTGAATAACTTACATAGAGGACATGCCTTAACCTTCAATGAAGGTGTCTTTGTCTATTGTGAATATCACCTTTGCCTCTGTGACCGAAACGGAAAAATCATATATGATGGCTCTCGCCCACAAGACAGTGCGTATGCTTGGGCGAGCAAAATTATGTTGTTCAAAGAGGACGTGGTATTCGAGGAAAAGTTTCTCACAGAAACAGAAACCAGTCACCGTTTTCTATTCACGCACCTCAACCTCCTCACTTGCCTCCAAAATCCCAAGACAGTCGTCAAGGAAACATCAAACTATTCAAGGCAACAAATCAAACAAGCAAAGAAAAGAAAACGAAATCTCACAAGAACAAAAACACTGTTTGTTGAACCCGAAACACTCCAACAAATCAACTCTTTGAGAGAAGCCCCTCAATCCATGACTAGGACTCAATCCTATCAATATGAAAGACAGCCGTGTGAAGCCAAGAAGTGGGTTCTGAGAGCGAATCTTGAAGTGGGTATGGAAGTTATAGCCAAGAAGCCTAGACGGAGTGGAGAGGGCTATCTATACCTCGTGCAAGGCAAAAGAAAAGGGGCAGTGTGCAACGCACATCTACCCCGAAGAGAGAAAACTATTCAGACCGTCAAGGTCAAGCAGTTTATGCTTTAGATTGTTTCAGCAACCATTTGTAAGCGACTTTGGAAGCCAGACGATGTTGTTTGGCTTCTTTCTTTTTAGCGAATCTCTTATTGCGTAGTTCGTACCAACCGTGTGCTTCATCAAGGTCAACCAACGCACGGATTAGTAAAAAACGGAAGTTTTCTACGAACCTTTTTGTTTCGGCTGAAACACTACTCGGGAGTTCTACATAATCAAGCCATGTGGTAGGGTCTGTTTCAAAGTCAATCTGAACTTGACGAACAAGACAATCCATTCCTTTTTTCCAGAAAGGCTTGTTTCTCAACCTTTTCCCAGAAACCCATTTTTGGTTCAAAGACTCTCTAGCGGCTTTCATGAGTTTTATGAAAGACTTGTTTGTCATTGCTATCACACCATCTTTACTCTCAATATCAGCAGAAGAAGGGTCGAACCGACCAACGATGGTTTGAGCATCTGAGTTTCTAGCAATATCCCTTGCAGAGATACTCAAGTGTTGTGGCAGAGAAATAGAAGCGTTTGAAAAGGGTCGAGTGTGTTTCCCGTCTAGTAGGTCACGGAAATCACCTTCGGGAAGATTCTTGACCTTCTTGTCTGGAACTACCAAATAGCGTAGTGCGGGATATCTTGTCACAACGAGATGGGCTGTGAGATTGGTTAGCCAGTTCTTAGACTTCAAGGCTACGGGGCGACCGATAGTGATATTCTGATCGATGTTTATATCCCCAAACAATGTCGTGACCTTTACGGAGTAATCACCAACGGAGTTCGCTATTTCAAAAAGTTTTCTCTCAAAAGCATCTGTTTTTCTATCCCCTACAAAAGCAATATCCATTACAGCCAAAGCAATCTGGGAAATATTGCTTGAGAATAGTGCCTCAATGTCTGCCACTGCTTGCCCCACTTTCTCATCCCGATTCCCAGCGGCTTGGATCTCATCCCAAGAGTTCAAGTTGAAAGTCTGCCCAACACCGACCGAACGAGAGATTTCCCCCTCCATTGCGTTTTGGTAGGCTTGTGCTGAATCACTGTCGTCACCACTATTATCCATTTGAACCATGCCCTCTTGGCGGGCATTTTCTTGTCGGATTTCATCTCTGGCTCTTTGTCGGAGACTTGTCTTCATTTGAGCGAAAGTTGTTTTGATGTCCTTTATGGATGACGCATCCCGTGACCCCCACAAGGAAGCCCACACAGCCGTGGATCGGTCAGAGAAAGCCGACAAGAACGCTTGGGCTTTATCGACATTATCATCACTAAGGCTCTGCTTCAATTTACCCTCAGACCAGTAAGACGAAGGGTTTATCCCAGCGAGATAGAGATTTAACATCTGCTCAAGGTCATCTTTTTCAAGTACCTTCACATCCATCACGGAGTACATAGCCGTCACAAGATCATTGTAAATACCCACAGCAGTATCGCCATATTGACTTAAGTCCATCACACCAACAGACTTTGCAAAGTCATTGATCATTTGAAACTTCATCTGTCGGTTCATCGCTATCTTTTTAATTGTACGCATTGTTATCTCCAATAGGGCTTTTCATAATCTACCAAAGATAAACGAATTATTGAGTTCAAATCTTTTCTCGAAAAAGGTCAAAATCTGTCCATAACGCTCTGCGGTTGCGTTTTTGCTTGTGACCCGTATGTAAATATGCTATACTAAGTCTAGTAGCACAACTACGCTTTGTGTGAATTATTAAAAATCATTGTCCTCTTTTGGATAATGTACTCGTTTATCTCTCTGACTACGGTCACCCCTAACCCATAAAATAAGGTACTCGCCCTATGACTAATTTGTCTACTACATGGCTACAAGCCAACTTTTCCTCCCTCTACAAATCCACGCTCGATTGGCTTCAAGTCAAAGTGAAGCACAACTTTCGGAAGATAGACCTAGCGGATATCCTTCACGATTACTATCTTGTTGCTGCCTCCTCCGATAGACTAGCGTGTCGTTTAACGACAGATGAAAACGGAGATGTGGTTGAAATCAAAGGCAAGGAAATCACAGCCTCTCGTCTTGCACTCTTCGCATTTAATGCGATGTTGGACAGCCTTGACAAGAACATCCGTCACAATGTGGATGTAGCACAGCAATGGGCAGTCACCAATGATGATGACCGTCAGATGGTCAAGTTCTACGCAACCCCACCTTCGGCACTCAGTGAAGCCTACGAGGGTTCAGTCGGTGTTGAAGAGGCTACCACTATTGTAGTAGCCACCCCTTCTTCTATAGAAGAGAGAGCCGATGAGATTGACCCAGTGGAACATGAAGCCCTCTTTGAACTGATGGGTGAGATGACTGCCCTCTTCAAAAAACGGGGTAAGCCCATCCCTTATGCTAAAGAGGCTGTCGTAGCCGAAATATTCGGCTGGACGAGTACGGAGTTAGCCCAAGAACTCGGTATCAATCGGGGGAACGCTCGTGAGAAAATGGTTGTTGCTCGGCTTGCTATCGACCACTGGGCGAGTATTCACCGTGACTGTCTTGGAATCCTCAAGATTTTAATTGGTGGTGGTCGTGTTCCCAATGCCGACCCACAACTTATGCTCTTGATGCAAGGGAAGAAAATAATTGATCGCAACGGTGACATTACGAATATTGGTCGGGTTTTCGCTGACCTCCCAACGACACCTCGTGTTTTCCGAGAGAGCATCCCGTACCACCTCCTCTCCTAAGCCGAGAGCCGTAAGCCCCCCTCAAAGTGAGGGGG
>Ga0206677_10001211_pt1 | contig 24044 bp, 23 predicted proteins | sample M130m12015metaG_FD_155475 | JGI IMG/M metagenome (GOLD analysis project Ga0206677, IMG submission 155475) | Ammonia-oxidizing marine archaeal communities from Monterey Bay, California, United States - M1 30m 12015 | ecosystem: Environmental > Aquatic > Marine > Intertidal zone | place: USA...
CTAAATTTTCACTAATCAATTTCTCTTGTTGAGAAAGAAGCTGATTCTGTGTAATTAGGTACTCTAGGAAAATTTTAAATCCTTCACCTGTTATTAATACAGGGATGTTTTTGTTTGCGATTTTTTTAAAAATCCCATTTAAATAGAAAGGGTTTTCAATCGGTCCTGGGGCAACCCAAATGCCATCATATTGCTGAAAATAACCCTCTTTGTGTTTGAGTGCCTCACTTATTTTAATCCAATAATAATTCAGTTCTACTTCAAGGAATTCTGAGGAGTGGTCAAGGGATAAATTTGTCGCATGGTGAGCATTGAAGGTAAAATTATAATCTCCTATAATTGCTATTTTGAGCACCTCACTCATTTAATTTTTATTGTTTTATCTCTTAAACCATGAAGTGAACTTGGCATTAGTGATATCCAAATATTCATCTTGGCTTGTTTGGGGGTTAATTCTCCAAACTTTGCAGGTGAAATCACATTCAAATATGGAATAGTCTCCGGTGTTGTCAGAAGCTTGACTTAAAATGTTAAATGTTGCTTCTTGACCTGGGTCTGTTTCTCTAGAGATCCAAGAAACTCCATTGTTATCAATATATTCAATTTCAATTCCATTAAGTCCATCATCAGAAAAACCAACAGGGCTCGATGCTGCTAATTGATGATAATCATTAAACATGGTAACTGTGGGTTGAGAATTTGCAGCGGCATCCCAATCTAATGTCCCGTATTTCAGTCTTATCGCTTGAGGATAATAAAAAGATTTTATTTTGGAACCGTATGTTTTTTTAGAAGGGGAGGGTGATGGGTTAATATCTTCAAAGTTCACTACTTCAGAGCCGTATCCTTGAACATTTTGTGTAAATTCTACTTGAGTTCCATTTACGAAACCAACAAAATAACAATTTAAATCTACCGTATTTACTGGTGGAGGAATCACCTCGTGTTCGATGCACGAAGAGCTAAATAAAATCACCAAAAATAAAAATGAATATATGTTTTTAGTTTTCATCTTGAAAAAAATGTTTAATACAGTCTATAAATATAACCCTAAAACGAAAATTATCCTAAAAAGATGCTTTTTTTGATGCTTTTTTATGCAAATCATAATAGATCTCCCATGTTTCTACTTTCGAAATCTGGCACCCTTGAGTACATAATTTATGAATTTCATCTGTTAATTTCTCACCTACTTGCTTTGTTGAAGAGTATAGTTCCCATGAGTTTGGATGGCTAATTAGGAGCTCCGGAATCAATTTTTCATTTTTAAAAGTGAAGGTTGGTTCAGTACTTTTTATTAAAATGAGGTTAATAGTCTCTTTATTTATTCTAAAAATTGAATAGACTTTTTCAGAAACATAGCTTAAATATTTAATTTTTGAGTAAACCTTTGCTAAAACGGTATCGCTAAAGATTTCTACGATTTGTATGGCTTTTTCTTTATTTTCAAGATTCATTTTTCGCCATGAGTCATCATCAATACCTTGAACAACTAAAAATTGTGTAAAATCGTCTGATAGGGCATTTAATTCCTCATCTGTCAACATTCGGTATCTCATCACCAAACAGTAGGTTTTACTTCGATGGTTAAATCGGATAATTCATCTAGCTGACCAATGGTTACCGCTTGTTCTAACTGAAAAGAATATGCCCCTTTGCAAAATCTTCTTTGTCTAAACTTGAGCTTATGGTCAATGTAGGTGCCTGATTTAGATCCAATCCACTCTCCATTCGGTTTGGCCATTTTAATTTCAACAGGAACCTTTCCTAGAATTGATTTAGAATCTGTGATTTTTTTACAATCGGGTCCGGTTGTCGTTATATACAACCAAATATTGTTGTAGGCATAATCGGTTGTGCTTCTCAGCGTAAAGATCACATCATAAGTTATTGTGTCGCCCGGAAAATTAACTTTAAAAACGGGCTTTTCATTTTGTTTCCATTGATTATTGTTAAACTTATGCGTCTTCATATACAAGGTGTTGTCAGTACAAGATTCCACAGAGAAAAGGAGAGCCAATAAGGAGATGAAAATAATATTTTGTTTTATTGCCCGCATCTAATTGCTCTTATTTGGTTTTTTGCCCTTGTATTTTTTTCTTTTTTTCTTCTTGAATTTACTTTCGAACCGACTCACGCTGTCTTGGCCGACTACATTTGAGTAACCAACTTCTTCTTTCACCAACTCTTTTTGGATTTCATAATCAGCCAAATTGTTTGGTTTTTTTCCGGTCTTATTGATTTCAATAATTTCCTTTACTCTGTCAGGCGACATGGAGTACAATTCACTTTCCCCAGGGTATGCATACCACATCATTTTCCTGAACACATCGGTCTTTACATGGTAGGCAATTCCTTTTTGAGTTTTTAATTTCACATCCGTTTTAGGAAATTCACTTAATCCCTCCAAATACATATCTAGCTCATAATTTAAGCAGCATTTAAGTCGCCCACATTGTCCGGCCAACTTTTGTGGATTCAAGGACAATTGTTGATAGCGAGCGGCCGAAGTGGAGACACTTCTGAAATCTGAAAGCCACGTCGAACAGCACAGCTCTCTTCCGCAAGATCCAATTCCACCTAATCGAGCAGATTCTTGTCTGGAGCCAATTTGTTTCATTTCAATTCGAATTCTGAATTCGCTAGCCATGTCTTTTATCAATTGACGAAAATCAACTCGGCCCTCCGCGGTATAATAAAAGGTAGCCTTTGATAAGTCTCCCTGATATTCTACATCAGAAATTTTCATTTGTAGATTAAGATTTAACGCAAGTGTTCTCGACTTGTACATGAGGTCCTTTTCTTTGTCACGGGCCTTTATCCATAGATCCATGTCTTTTTTCTCAGCAACACGAATTACTTTTTTAGCCTCCAAAGGCTTGAAGTTTTTTCGTTTTTTCGCCACTTGAATTTTTGCCAATTCACCGCTTACAGATACGACACCAACATCATATCCTTTTAGCGCATCCACCACGATGACGTCACCGGCTTGTAATTCTTTGTCTAAAGTATTCCTGTAAAAATCCTTTCTCGAGTTTTTGAAGCGTACCTCAATAATGTTATAGGGCTTTTGGCCGCTGGGTAACTCAATATTTGAGAGCCAATCGTAGACTTCTAGCTTATTACAGCCGCTTGTATTGCAAGTTCCATTCATCTTACATCCGCCAGACTTTCCGTCCCCACTACTACACGAATTACAACTCATTTTTTTTTTGTTTAAAAATATAAATATTTAAGGAATTAGGCCTTATGAAGTAGTCTCATCGATTGAAAACAAATCAGTGTAAATAGAATTTTGGGATTTGCATTTCTGTCGAGTTGGTAATAGGCTTCATCAATAGATTTCATGAATTCTCTAATATTATTCCCATTAATAAAGGGTGCGAATTTATTTAGAAAAGACAATTCAGATTCGGAAACCTTGACATGATCTATGCTTCCGTAATTCTTAATGATGCATTGTCGCAGCATATGAGAACAGTATATTAAAAAGAATTTTTGTCGTTCTTTTCCGATTTGCGCCATACCTTCTGCCCAATTCATCATTTCCACAACATTTTTTTTATAACTTGATCTCATTAGACCCATAAAATGCTCGCTCAGCGTGTTGTCATCATCGTCCAAGTCAAGTAATTCATAGGCTTTAATTAGGTTGCCTTCAGAGAAAGAGGCAATTGATTCCGACTGTTCTTGGTCGAGTTGATATTTTGATTTTAAATGCAATTTAATTGCTGCGTTGTCTACTCTGTTCAAATGAATTGTTTGACAACGGGATTTAATGGTGTCAATTAGGATTTCATCATCCTGACTTACTAATATAAAAATGGTTTTATCTTGTGGTTCCTCTAAAATTTTCAGAAGTTTATTTGAACACGATAAATTCATTTGTTCGGGCATCCAAATGATCATAACCTTGTAACCGCCTTCATAGGATGTCAGAGTTAGTTTTCTTTGAATTTCTCTACATTCGTCAACGGAGATGATGGGCTTACGTTCTTTAATATCAATGACTTGAGTCCAGTCGAAAAGGGTGAAATACGGATTCTTTTTTACTTGGCCTATCCAGTGAGAAAGAAAAGGATTTGAAGTAGTACTTTCACTTTGTACAGTTGGAAAGCTAAAATGCAAATCAGGATGTTGCAATTCATTGATTTTTAAACACGATGAGCAGGTGCCGCAGCTGTCGTTCTTTTTTTTGTCCAAACAAAATACGTATTGAGCATAAGCAATGCTTAAACCCAAGGCTCCGTATCCTGCGTCACCTGTAAACAGTTGAGCATGACTGATTTTGTTTTTTTGAACGCCATGTATCAGCTTTTCCTTAATATTATCCTGTCCAATAACGTCTTTGAATTGCATAAATCAAATTTACTAATGTTTTCTAGTATTGAAATCAAAAAGAAAATATAAATTAGATTAAAAAAACATGAAACTACTGATTCTCATTTCCCTCGTTTTTATCTCCTTTTCATCGTTTAGCCAAAAGGCTAGAGTACAGGAGGAAAATTTTAGTTTTTCAGTGTCTGCGAATGCAAATTCTTTTTCTGTTGAAATTCCTTATGCAAAAAAAAGCTTTATTGAAAGTAGGTTGAAAAAGCTGCTTAAAGGCTGGGGAAAACATAAAGAAAGTAAAGGGGAACATAGCTCATTAATGGTTGAAATGAAAGATATGGGAAAGATGCCTTTTAATGTATATGCTAGATTGACTGAAGGAAACAATGAAATCATAAGTATTCATTTTGGATTTGATTTAGGAGGGGCATTTTTGTCGAAAAGAGAACATCCAGAAAAATATAAAATAATGGAACCTAAAATAATCGATTTTGCATCAGGTCTCATAAAAGACTGGATTTCTGAGGAGTTGAAAAACGAAGAAAAAATATTGAATCAATTAGAAAAAGATCAAAAAGATCTTGAAAAACGAAAAGAACATTTAGAGAAAGAAATTGAAGACTTTCAAAAAAAAATCACTCAAAACGAAAAAGAGATAAAAGAGAATATTGATTTACAGGGCAAAAAAAAGGAGGCCATACAGCTACAAGATAAAAAGGTTAAAAAAGTAGATCAAAAACTTAAGGATTTAAACTAATCTTTACCGGACACCAAAAGAACGATTTCTCCTTTGGGTTTGTTATCAGTAAAATAGCCAATTAAGCTAGATAAAGACCCGTGATGGTATGTCTCGTATATTTTGGAGATCTCTCGAACGACACAAGCTTTTCTGTCAGAATCAAAAACCTTGAGCATTTGACTCAATGTTTTGAGAATTCGATGTGGTGATTCATAATAAATAAGGGTGCAATCAAGCTCCATTATATTTTTAAGTCTCGTCTCTCTGCCTTTTTTATGAGGTAAAAAGCCTTCGAAATGAAACCTTTCTGAAGGGAATCCTGAAGCAACCAAAGCAGGTATTATGGCCGTTGGTCCCGGAAGACATTCCACCTCGATGCCTTCTTCAATACATTTACGAATCAAGAGATATCCGGGGTCTGAAATCCCAGGTGTTCCGGCATCTGAAACTAGTCCTGTAATTTCCTTATCTTTAATTGATTCGATGCATTTGTCTAAAATGCGATGTTCGTTGTGAGCGTGAAATGCAATAACGTGGTTCTGGATTTCGAGATGATTTAAAAGGCGTTTCGTTACACGGGTATCCTCCGCATAAATGACCTGACATTCCTTAAGCATTCGAATAGATCGAAGTGTAATATCTTCGAGGTTTCCGATTGGGGTTGGTATAATTACAAGTCTACCCATTATCTATTATTATGAAAAAACATTTCTAACAACTTCATCAATTCTAGAACATTGAACAATTTCTATTCCGTACTTCTTTGAGTCAAATCCTTTGATGTTGTTCGAGATTATTATTTTTTTGAACCCAAGCTTTTCAACTTCACTTATTCTTTGATCTATTCTATTAACGGGTCTTATTTCTCCAGACAGACCTACTTCAGCAGAAAAAGCAATTCCCTCGGGAATGGCCAAATTGGCATTGGAAGATAAAACAGCCATAGACACAGCTAGGTCGATGCCGGGATCATCTACTTTTATTCCTCCAGCGATATTTAAAAAAACATCTTTAGCTCCAAGCTTAAACCCACACCTTTTCTCTAAAACAGCCAGTAACATATTAAGTCTTTTTGAGTCAAAACCAGTTGATGATCTTTGTGGAGTGCCATAAACAGCAGAACTCACAAGAGCTTGAATTTCGATTAGAAATGGTCTTAAGCCCTCTAATGTCGCCGAAATTGCAACACCACTTAATTCTGAATCACTGTTTGTCACAAGAATCTCTGAAGGATTTTCAACGATCCTTAAACCGTTGTTTTGCATTTCATAAATGCCTATTTCGTTTGTTGAGCCAAAACGGTTTTTACTGGTTCGAAGCAAGCGATACATGTGATTTCGATCTCCTTCAAATTGTAAGACAGTATCAACCATGTGCTCCAATACTTTTGGACCAGCAATGCTGCCATCTTTGGTGATGTGACCAATTAATAAAATAGCTATATTTTTTTCTTTGGCGAGTCTCAATAATTGACTAGTACACTCTCTCACTTGTGAGACACTTCCAGGAGCACTTTCAATTTGATTGCTATGAAGTGTTTGAATTGAATCAATTACGATGAGCTTCGGTTCAATGGAGGCTGTGTGGTTAAGGATAGCATCAAGATTTGTTTCGGTCAGTATAAAACAGCTTTGGTTTTCTATTCCAATTCTTTCCGCTCTCATCTTTATTTGTTGTTCACTTTCCTCTCCTGAAACATATAGTATTTTGAGACTTTCCTTGATGGCCAATTGCAACATCAATGTAGATTTTCCAATTCCTGGATCACCTCCTATTAGAATCAAAGATCCCTGAACAACTCCTCCTCCTAATACTCGATTAAGTTCAGTATCATTCAGGCTGAATTTTGGATTGTCCTTTTGCTGTATTTCGTTCAGCTGTTTTGGATTTGCCTCAGAGGCCTTTCTAGAAAATGGTGAGGAACTGCTTTTTTTTACTTTTATTTCTTCAACCAAGGTGTTCCATGAGTGACAACCTGGACATTTTCCGAGCCACTTTGGTGATTCATGGCCACAATCTTGACAAAAAAAAGCGGATTTGGTTTTTGACATCTACGAATTTAACAAAAGGAATTAAAAGGCATAAGCAAATTTGAATCCCAACCCAAAATGTAGCTTTGTGTTTTTTACGGGAGTGTTGGTTCCAAATTGGTAGTCCTTAATAAAGGTCAGGCCAATATTGGCATTCATGTCAAATAAAAAGTGTTTGTCCAAATACAACTGATAGCCTATTCCAACTCGTGGAATGAATTTCCTTTCGTATTCATTAACGGTTTGGGTGTAACCAGAGCTATTAACTTCTTGATACACCTCTTTGTATCTTCGGTATTTCATTTCTCCTTTACAGTACATGTAATCTGCTCTTCTAAAAGGATAGTACCTCGCTGCAATTAAAAAACTTGGTCCGAGCTTCATCAAACGCGTGTCTCCAAAATTAGATTCTTGAATGAACTGATTCAGGTAGTTTTCTGTGACAAACCCTATCCCTGCCTCAACTCCAAATTTATCTGTAAAAACATATTCGTAGGAAGGTAATATTTCTCCAACTACAATTGGAGTTATTCCTAACTTTACAATATGTTTAGGTGATGCGGTTTTCGATTTCTGTCCATAAACGTGCACACAAAATGAAAGTAAAAAAAGAAAAGAAATCTGAATGGTTCTCATTCTCAGCAATTAATTAATTTAAAATTAACGAGATTTAATGTGATTTTCTATTTTCAACCCATAAATCTGTGAATGAATTATCGTTAATCAAATTATTATTCGTGGTATGGAATGTTTGAGCATTTTAAAAACAGTTCTTTTTCAGTATATTTGAGCGTATTCAATCTGCATGAAAAATCAAAATAAATTTAATTCGTTACCGCTATCTCCATCAGTTGATAAAGTTGGAGTAGAAGAACGCGTATCTCGTTTTCAAAAAAGAAGTATTAAAGCAAATTCCAAAATGGATGGTCTGAAAATGGTTCTTAATATGATTGACTTGACCACCCTAGAAGGTAAGGATACTCCTGGTAAAGTGAGGCAAATGTGTTATAAAGCGATTCATTTACACGACAGCTTTCCTGGTTTACCGACTGTTGCGGCCGTTTGCGTTTATCCTTCAATGGTGGGTCTAGCGAAGTCCATGGTCAAAGATTCAAATGTGAAAGTAGCTTCTGTATCTACCGCTTTTCCATCAGGCCAGGCCCCTTTAGAAGTAAAGATTACAGATACGAAGTTTGCTGTAGAACAGGGAGCAGATGAAATTGATATGGTAATTTCAAGAGGAAAGTTTTTAGCGGGTGAATATGCATTTGTATTTGATGAAATCGCTCAAATCAAAGAGGTTTGTGGGAAAGCTCGTTTGAAGGTGATTCTCGAAACGGGTGAATTGGCCACCTTGGATAATGTGCGTAAGGCGAGTGACCTTGCGATTTATGCAGGTGCTGATTTTATTAAGACATCAACAGGTAAAATACAACCAGCAGCAACAATGCAGGTAACGTACACTATGCTCATGGCCATAAGAGATTATTATGATGAAACGGGCATAATGGTAGGTATGAAGCCGGCTGGCGGTATTTCAAATTCCAAATTGGCACTGCATAATTTGGTAATGGTTAAGGAGCTTCTCGGAGACGACTGGCTTACCAACGAGTGGTTTAGATTTGGAGCGAGTAGCTTAGCTAATGATGTTCTTATGCAAATATTAAAAACAGAAACAGGCAAATATCAATCATCTGATTACTTTACAATTGATTAAAATATGACATCTAAAAATAAAAATTGGGAATATTCACCATCTCTTGAAGGTACGGGACATATTAATCTCAAAAAGAAGTATGATTTATTTATCAACGGAAAATGGGTTAAGTCAGCATCAAAAAAATATTTCAAAACGATAAATCCTAATGATGAAGCAGTAATTGCTGAAATATCGCACGCAAATCAAAAAGATGTGGATTTTGCAGTTGCTTCTGCTCGAAAAGCTTACGACAACGTTTGGTCAAAGATGCCGGCAAATGAAAGAGGTAAATATATTTACCGTATTGCTCGAATCATGCAAGAGCGGGCAAAAGAATTAGCAGTAATTGAATCTATGGATTCAGGGAAGCCAATAAGAGAGGCAAGAGATATTGATATTCCTTTGGCATGCAATCATTTCTTTTATTATGCGGGTTGGGCAGATAAGCTGGATTACGCTTTTCCAAATAGAAAAATTAGTCCCTTGGGTGTGGCAGGTCAAATCATTCCTTGGAACTTCCCTTTATTAATGGCAGCATGGAAAATAGCTCCTGCTCTTGCAGCAGGAAACACAGTGGTTTTGAAGCCTGCAGAAACAACCTCATTAACGGCACTTAAATTGGCTGAAATAATTGAAGAGTCAGGTCTTCCGGCTGGGGTTGTAAATATCATTACTGGACATGGTGACACCGGGGCATCAATCGTTAATCATCCGGATATAAATAAAATTGCATTTACCGGCTCAACAGGAGTTGGGAAAATCATTCAAAAAGCCATTTCAGGCACTGAGAAGAAAGCCACCTTAGAGCTTGGAGGAAAGTCAGCGAATATTATTTTTGATGATGCTCCATTGGATCAAGCCATAGAAGGGATTGTAAATGGTATTTTCTTCAATCAGGGGCACGTTTGCTGTGCGGGTTCAAGGTTATTTGTGCAAGAAAACATTGCCGAGAAAGTGATTCGTAAATTAAAACACCGAATGAAGTCATTGGTCGTTGGTAATCCTTTGGATAAAAACACAGATGTTGGTGCCATAAACTCTAAAGAACAGCTTCAAATCATCAACAAATATATTAAGCTAGGTAAAGAGGAAGGTGCGGAAATATATCAAAGTGCGTGTCCTATTCCAAAAAAAGGTTTTTTCTGTCCACCAACGATATTTACTAATGTTGCTCAATCTAGTATTATTGTCCAAGAAGAAATTTTTGGTCCAGTCTTAACGATTCAAACGTTTCGAACTGTTGATGAGGTAATACAAAAGGCCAACAATACGCCATATGGATTAGCCGCTGGTGTTTGGACCGATAAAGGTGCCCGAATTTTTAATTTAACGACCAAGCTTAAAGCAGGTGTGGTCTGGGCAAACACATACAATAAATTTGATCCAGCGTCTCCTTTTGGAGGATATAAAGAAAGTGGTTTTGGTAGAGAAGGAGGAATGCATGGGTTATCGGCATATCTTAAATTAAGCTGAATATGAAAAGAGTTGAAATTTTGAAAACATATAAAATATATTCTGGTGGTAAATTCCCCAGAACAGAGTCGGGAAGATATTATATGGCTTTAGACAAAAAAGGGAATCCTATTGCAAATATGTGTATGGGGTCTAGAAAAGATGTTCGTAATGCAGTTGTATCTGCGCGAAAAGCATTTGGTGCTTGGTCTGGAAAGACAGCATTTAATAGAAGTCAGATTTTATATAGAATTGCAGAGGTCTTAGAAGGTAGAAAATCACAGTTTGTGGAAGAGCTCATTCTTCAAGGCAGTCAAAAAAATAGTGCAACAAAAGAGGTTGAAGATTCAATTGATCGGATTGTTTACTATGCAGGTTGGTGTGATAAGTTTTGTCAAATAGGTAGCTCTGTAAATCCAGTAAGCTCCTCTCATTTCAATTTCTCAACTTATGAGCCAGTCGGCTTGGTAGGTCTTGTGGCTCCTCAAGATTCCTCTTTACTTGGTTTGGTTTCATTACTAATGCCTATTATTGCTGGAGGTAATACTTGCGTGGTTTTGGCTAATGAATCTTTACCATTGTGCTCAATTACTTTTTCAGAGGTTCTTCATGCGTCTGATGTGCCAGGGGGTGTTGTAAACATTATTACAGGTCATATATCAGAACTTATAAAACCTTTATCCACGCATATGGATGTTAATGCCATTGCATTTTCAGGATTGAAAGAACGTAAAAAAGAAATCGACCTATACAGTGTCGAAAATTTAAAAAGAGTTCGTTCCTATGACATGGATTGGAAAAAATCAGCTGATCAAGGATTACATTATATAACAGATTTTCAAGAGGTTAAAACAACTTGGCATCCAATTGAGAACATAGGAGGTGCGTCAAGCACCTATTAAACAAAAGGACTTTCTTTTACAGGGATTATCCAATTTTCTCTCAAATCTTTTAAAGAATTAATGTTTGGATTAAAAATCTGTTCTTCTCGAAAGCTTTTAAGCTCATGGAATGAAATCAAAGTCGGTTCTCCATTTTTTATAATCAACATGTTCAGTCGATTAAAAAAATCAATTCCGAATCGTTGACCAATAGATTTTACAAAGTTAACGGAGCTGTCAATTGAACAGCCTGAAACGGCTTCGGTCTGTTCGTCAACTGCAAAAATTACAAACCTATTCAAGATAATCGCTCCGGAGGCATTTAAGCTTTTTTGGTGTGCCTTCCATGTAGAAACAAATGAATCAACCTCATTCGAAATAAGTGTAGATTCTTCCTCATTGAATATTCGATTTGATAAATAAATCCAAACCCTAGAGTGTTCAGGAAGTGTTCTGAAAAGATCGTTATAGTTCTGCTGCATTTGCAATGAGTTCAGCGACGTCTAAAACCTTAACGTTGTCTTCTTTTTCAAAATTCTTAACTCCATCAGTCATCATAGTGTTACAAAAAGGGCATCCTGTTGCAATATAATGTGCAGAAGTTTCCAACGCGTCTTCAGTCCGTTCAATATTAATTTCTTTATTTCCTTTTTCCGCTTCTTTAAACATTTGGGCACCACCAGCTCCACAGCACAGTCCTTTTGATTTGCATCTTTTCATCTCTACAAGCTCAGCATCCAATTTTTCAATAAGTTTTCGAGGAGCTTCGTATACATCATTAGCCCGTCCAAGGTAGCAAGGGTCATGAAACGTTATTTTTTTCCCTTTGAAGGTCTCATTTTTTTCAAGTGAGAGCTTTCCTTGATTGATTAACTCTTGAATTAGTTGGGTGTGATGAATGACCTCATAATTTCCACCAAGCTCAGGGTATTCATTTTTTAAAGTGTTAAAACAATGTGGACAGGCAGTAACAATTTTTTTCACCTCATAACCATTTAAAACTTGAATGTTCATCATGGCCTGCATTTGATAAGTAAATTCATTACCTGCTCTTTTTGCAGGGTCCCCAGAACAACTTTCCTCAGTTCCAAGAACGGCAAAAGAGACATTGCAGTGGTTTAAGATTTTCACAACAGCTTTGGTGATTTTTTTGGCCCGATCATCAAAGCTTCCGGAACAACCAACCCAAAACAAGATGTCTGGCGATTCTCCTTTCGCGATCATTTCAGCCATAGTTGGTACCTGTAAACTCATTTATTATTTTTTAAAGACTTGAATACTCGCACTTTTTTCGACAAGATTGGTGAATTTGCCTTCATACCTTGTCGCTCGAACAATATGATTATCTATCCAGTGATAATTTCCTCCTCTCGGTTTACCCATAAGGAGTCCGTGGTATTTGAATCCGTTTTTATTTAACCAAGTTTCAGTAACTTCTCTATGTGATTCTATTCGTGAAGTAAAAAAAGTAATGATATGACCTTCATCGTACCAATGGTTGATGGTTTCTAGGGCATCATCAAATAATGCTGCCGTTTCCATTCTTTCTGGTTGTTCATTCGGTATATCGTCACAAATGGTGCCATCAATGTCAATTAAATAATTTTTAATTTCATCAGGAAGAACTGGTGATATTTCTTGACCGTCTTCTAGTTTTTTAATTAACGATATGTTTTTTTCTTCATTCTTCATTGGCCCAGTTTAATCTGTCGTTTTGTGAAAATTGCCAGGGAGCACCATTGTTTTCTATATTGGTGAGCATTCCTGTTAATTCGTTAGGTATCTTCGATTCTTCCATTACTAAAAACCTCCTCAAGTCAATGATAATAGATAAGGGATCTATATTTACAGGACATTCATCGACACAGGCGTTACATGATGTACAAGCCCACAGCTCTTCTTGGCTTATGTAGTTTCCTAATAATGATTTTCCATCTTCATAATCTTTGCCATTCTTTCTTTTTCCTTCACCAAATTCCACCAAACGGTCACGAGTGTCCATCATTATTTTCCTTGGAGATAGAAGCTTTCCAGTGATATTTGCTGGGCATGATGATGTACAACGACCACATTCTGTACATGTATATGCATCCATCAAGTTTTTCCAGGTTAAATCATTAACATCTTTTGCTCCAAATCTCGATGGAGGAGAAGCATTAGGATCAACAGCATATGGATCTGCAGAAGGGTCTAACATGAGCTTTACCTCGTTGGTAACACTTTCCATGTTCTCGAACTTTCCTTTCTTTTCCAAATTCGAATAATAGGTGTTTGGAAAAGCCAAAAGAATATGAAAGTGTTTGGAGTAGGGGAGATAATTTAAAAATCCGATGACCATGAATAAGTGACCCCACCATCCTACACGTTCAAGCATGAAAAGAGAAGAATTACTCATGGAATCAAATAATAAAGGGCCTATAATTGAGGATATACTAAAACCAAATGATCCTTGCATGTCTGACGCATGTGATATACCTCTATTGTAGAGTACTTCGTCTGTACCATTCATGGTGAAAATACAAACGAGTAAAATAAGTTCAAAAATTAAAATCAGGTTCGCGTCTTTGGTTGGCCAACCGATCATCTCTTTCATTTTAAGACGAGGAAGCTTTAGTAAGTTTCTTCTTGCTAAGAAAATAATAGTTGCGAAGAATGCCGCAACAGATAAAATTTCAATAAAGCTGATCGTGAAGACATAAAAAGAACCCAAAGAATTTGAAAATACTCTATGGTTGCCACTGACTCCATCTGCAAAAATCTCAATCAATTCTATTTGTGTAATTACAAATGCTACATATAGACATAGATGAAGAAGAGCTGGAATAGGTCTCGAAAACATCTTTTTTTGGCCAAATGCTACTAAAAGCATTGTTTTTAACCGGTCTCCTTTTTTGTCATTTCGATTTAAATCTCTTCCGAGCCTTATATTGTATCTGATTTTCCAAATGTTATAGGCAAAGAAACCAATTCCAGAAATGCTTAGAACAATAAATAAAATGAGTTGAATATTCATTAAAATTTAGTCTTGAATAGTATCTAATATCTTCCTCAATTTTTTCTCCTCTCTGGGTGTCAAGGAAGCTCCTTTTGTTTTAGATCCCATTAGAGAGAAGTGAATGTATCTTTCCGGATGAAGTTTCAAGTCTGAAACCAGGTCCTGAAGCTTCTTGTTGCTTTCAACGAGCTCGTTGTAAAGGGCGTCATCATGAAGTAATTTACTCATAGAACCGCTTCCATTCTGTAATTCTTCCATTATGGTATTTAGCTTCTGGATAGTCGAATTTGCATCAGTAATCACTGATTTGAAATCTGCAGAAACCAAATCATCCGTTATCTTTTTTGTGTTTCCGATGATCTCCGAAACTTGTTCGTTGCTCTTCTTGAGATTAGAGGTAATATTTTCCACATTGGACATGATACGAGCAAATTGAATTTTTTCTTCAGCAACAAATACACCTATCTCTTCAGCGGCATCACCCAATTGGTTAATTGTCATCTTCACGCGATTGAAGCTTCCTTCTATTTCAGAAGTGGCCGTAGAATCCCAAAATGCTGATAAAGAATTCACCATATTGTCTACCGAAATCATCATGCTCTGAAGCTTTTGAGCAATGGGATCTGCGTATTCCTTGACTTGATAAGCGATATCTTGACTTGATTTCACTCCAGGGATTTCGGAACCTACGTCGTAAATATTTTTATTATTTGGATTTGTTTTTAGAATAAGTCCTTTTGAGAAAAAGTCTGGAGAGCCAATTTCTACGGTGCTTCCTCTTGCGATTTTTATGTTTTTGTTTTGAATATTGAAAGTAACCTTTACACGTCGATTAGGTGTGTTTTGAGGTAGGATTTCAATATCGGTTACCTTCCCAATGATTACCCCATTTAAGGTGACATCAGAAGCCACCATGAGCTGATTGGTGTTTTCAAAATAGGAATGATACGTATCGTCTCCACCAAAAAAACTGGAGCCTTTAAGGAAATTGATGCCTAGCACCAATAAAGCAATTGAAAATACAGCGATAACACCTGCTTTTATTTCTTTTTGAAATTTCAAATCTTAATTTTCTACTAATTTAATAGCTTTTTCAATACCAATTCGCTCTCCATCCAAGAAAGCGACCACAAATGCACCATTAAAGCCCATATTTCTCATTTTAATCTTATGATTTTTGGCTAAATCTATATTTTGTCCAAAATTCCCGGCACAATATTTATATAAACCACTTTGAAAATATTTATAAATATCTTTTTGATTTTTGAACCTGCTTGAACTGGATGCTAGGTTTTTGGTGGAACTTATAATTTGAACCCTAAAAATTAATCCGGAATCTTTCTCTTTCGCACTTTCATTATTCTCATTAGTATCAGAATCTACATTGTTTTCCTTGTTCACATTTTCAGGTTCTACTTTCGTTTCGCTAATGTCTGAATCAGTACCCTCAATTTTATTTTTATAGTCTACGAAGGCGTCAAACATGGCACTAGCCATTTTATTTTGCCCTAGGTCTTTACCTATAAAGTTTTCTTCTTTAGGATTAGTTAAAAAGCCAGTCTCGATCAATACAGATGGCATTGTAGTTCTATATAAAACAACAAAACCGGCCTGCTTTACACCTCTATCATGTCTTCCAAGTTTTTTAAATTCTCGCTGTATATTTTGGGCGAATAAAATGGCATGATCCAAGAAAACCGAAAGTTGTAAGCGTTTTGCAATAATCGCATCGGCTGAAATATTGAAGTTTTCATATTGAGCGCCTCCATCATTTTCAAGTTTAATGATCGAGTTTTCTCGAGACGCTACTTTTTGTTGGGCATCAGTTCTGTGTAGCCCTAAAACGTATGTTTCTGTTCCATAAGCAGCTGGTGAAGCTGCATTTGCATGTATACAAATAAATAAATCGGCTTTTGCTTTATTTGCAATATTCGCACGCTCTGCGAGTTCAACAAAAACATCAGTATCCCTGGTGTAAATTACGTCAATGTTCGGGTATTTGCTTTCTATTAATGCCCCTAGTTTTAAGGCCATGGATAAACATACATGTTTTTCTTTTGAATGTTTCCCATGACATCCAGGATCTTTTCCACCATGTCCAGCATCGATCACAACAGTCTGAACGGCATTCTGCCCATATAGGAAATGGGTTTTATTGGTAAAAAGTAAAACCAGAACAATTAAAAGAGATGTTCTTACGTTTACACAATACATTGTGAAAATTGGTAGCTTTGTCTTTACGTTCTGCATACAAACAAATTTAGTTCACTCCTATTGAGCAAACTTCATTCCATACTATATTTTATACCCTTTGTTTTGTTAATAATACAAAATTCATTCACGGTTACCTGTCAGGTTGATACCCGGGATACCCTTTATGTAAAAGATTCTGACTTCAATGACATTATAAATTACTCGGCAAGAGACTCGATTTATACCGATGTTAAAAACAAGCTGGTGTTCTTATATGGTGGCGCTGAAGTTAATATGGGTGAGATTTTGTTAACTGCTGGTTTTATTGAAATAGATCTTAATAAAAACGAATTAAGTGCAAAATACATTTTGGATTCCGTTGGTGAACCTATGGAATATCCTGTATTCAAAGACGGACAACAAGAAATGGTCTGTCAAGAGATGCGTTACAACCTCAAAACCAAAAAAGGATTTATTCAGGAGCTAAATTTAAAGCAAGATGAGTTTTATTTTCAGATGGAAACCGCCAAAAAACATTCAAACGATGAAATTCATTTATTGAAGGGCAAGCTTACTACGTGTGATCAAAAAGAGCCACACTATCATTTTCAGCTTTCCAAAGGCGTCATTGTTCCCGAGGAAAGAATTGCTACTGGCCCTATGAATTTGTGGATCAACGGTATTCCTACCCCTTTGGGTTTACCATTTGCATTAATACCAAATCAAAAAGAACGTACTCATGGCTTACTTTTTCCGGAATTGGTTCCGATATCAGCTTATGGTTTTGGCTTTCAAAATCTTGGGTATTATTTTCCAATTAATGAAAGTTTTCAAACATCCGTCTATGCAAACTTATACAGTAGAGGGAGCTGGGGAATAAGGAATGATTTAGATTATGCCAAGAGGTATGCATATACAGGTAGATTGTCACTTGGGTTTCAACAATTTCGAACTGGATTTCCAGACAACCAAAGCCAAAATAAGGCAACAGTTGTTTGGTCTCATCGGAAAGCGCCTAAATCCAATCCTAGTTGGGCTTTTTCTTCAAACGTAAACTTTATTTCTGATAATCAATCCAAGAATAATCTTGATCCTATAAATCCAAGTTATTTTAATAATTCCTTTAATTCAGATATTAATTTGAATAAGAGCTTTCCTGGTCAACCTGTTAACATGGGTATGAAGATTTCGTTAAGACAAAATTCTTTAGCTGAGAGTATTTCATTAGTGAGTCCAATATTGACCGCAAATGTTACGCGTATATTTCCGTTTAAAAAGTTCATCAAAAGGTCGAATAATGAATTTAAGAAAATGATAGAGCGTCTGGGTTTTTCGTATAATTTTGACGGTCAAAATAGATCTAACTTTTCAGATTCGTTATTAAATCAAGGTGATTTTGCGCGTATTTCTGATCAGTTTATGTATGGAATGAAACAGTCAATGACCATCCAAACGACTGGGGGGGTGTTTAAAAACATTGTTAAAATAACACCGAGTGCTTTTTATGCAAGCAAATTAAATTTCCAAGAAATAACGAAGTCATATAATGTTGTTGAGAATAATACTCAAATTGACACCCTCAAGAAAGCTTCATTATCTCATGAGTTTAATTTGAATGTGAATGCCACGACCATGCTGTATTCTTATTTTGATTTTATAGGCAAGAAAAAAGCTAAAATGAGACATATTATGACACCTACGATAGGTTACAGGTATGTGCCCATGCTTAATCCACTAATTTCTGTTGATGCTGGAGTGAATCAATCAACCATTTCATATTCTAAATTTGAGAGGAGTCTTTATAATGTTGCGAATACTTCGGAGTCGTCCTTTTTGACCTTTGCAATCAACAACACCCTGGAGCTCAAGTTTAAATCAGACGAGGATACGGTTACTGGTTTTAAAAAAGTTAGACTTTTAGATCAATTTTCTATTGTAGGGAATTACAACTTTAAAAAGGATTCGATGAAATTATCCAATATTAATTTAAATATGCGGGTGAGTCCGAAAGATTACTTGAATTTTGTGGCTACGGCTTCATTTAGTCCATATGCATGGGATAGCCTATCTGGAAAAACAATTGGTGATTATGCCATTTCTACTGATCAAGGATTAGGTCGATTTTTAAATGTGAATTTATCAACAACCTTATTGTTGGCTCCCAAAAAATCAAGGGAAAAGATAAAAGAGGAGAAGTCAAAAAGAAACGACGTTTGGAATGCAGATTTTAATTACTTCGCTCTTCATCCAGAGGAGATAATATTTTTTGATATTCCATGGAAGATGACAATGTCTCATATATACTCTATTCAAGCCAATCAGAATATCTCTACAAGTAATCCTGATCCATTGATTTTTATTCAGTCATTAAGTATTAGGGGGGATGTAAGCTTTACAAAACGCTGGAATTTATCGGGCAACATCAATCTAAATATCATAGATAAGAGCATTACGAATGCCAATTTTTCATTGAACAGGAATATGCATTGCTGGGCTTTATCGTTTTATTGGACGCCTGTAGGGGGGAACAAAAGCTTTTTGTTGAGTATTCGGAATACCTCTGCCATATTTAGGGATGCTAAGATAGAGTTCAGAAAGCCTCCATCATTTTTATAATAATTTTGAAAGGAGTTAGAGACGAATTTTTAGTCTTCGTACAATAGTATTTTTGGTCCAACAACCATGCTAATTCTACTGATTCTTCTTTCAGGACTATTTGCTTTAAGTTCGCTTTCATCCAAATTCGGTGGTGTTGCTTCACCTCGACCTTTAATGTCAACATCAATTAATAATTCTTGACCAAAATCGTATTTGTTAACCTGCTCTAATATTTCATTTGCTACGGCTTCAGCTCGTAATTTTGAAAGCTGAAGGTTCTTTTGTTCATCACCTTGTGCATCAGCATAACCATTTACAATAATCATCAATCGATAAACTGAATCTTTAAATATATTCACGTTGTGGTCACCAAGATAATCGCCCCAATTTTTGATATCTATTTTAATAGACTTAATCAGTTTGGAAATTTCTTTTTTGCCGTTATTGTTTAAGTCAGAACTTCCTACGTTAAAACTGATGTCCCCTCCAATTTTTTTAACCTCTTTATTGGATTCAATCATTTTCGTCAAGGGCTCAATGTAATTTTGCATTAAATCGTTTAGCTCAGCAGCTAGTTTTAGTGTTTTTTCATGACCATTGAACGAGTAGGGGGAGGTAGAGTTTAATTCCTCAATGATTTTCTCTGTTCTTTCATAGATTTTTTGAAGAGCTAGCTCAATCTCTCCAACTCTTTCGGTGGTATCAATTTTATTCATTTCAACCTGCTCTGCTTCAAGGATTCTTTTGGCTTCATCGGCTTTTTCTAGCGCCATAAAATGTTCTTTTTCTCTTTCCGCCCTGTTTTTGTTTAAATTGGTAACCCCTTTATCCCCTTTTTCTCCTTTATAGGTAGTTGTTTCAAAAAGTGGTTTTCTTAATGTTTTGTTTGATGCACATCCTACAAATAGGATACTAATAATGCCACATGCAAAAATAAAAAGAGGAGTTCTCATAATGTTTTTTTTAAAAATAAGGTTTACTTATTTTGAAAGTAGACAATTAAATAAATGTTATTAATACCTCAATGTGAATCAATTTTTAAATCCATACCAATACTGAAATTCAATTAATTAGCAATCTTTTTATTTATGCCGATTGAATTGAGATTTTTCAAAGGCTCAGTACTCGATAGAATTATTTGTTCATTGGTATGCGATAAAAAGTAATTTAAATAATGGGTTCCTAAAAAGATTGAATTTTCGTAGATGACTTCTATCTCGGGGGCTTTATGATATTCATCAGGCCTAAATCTAATTTGTTTCCCTTCGATATTTAATTGATTCACGATGCCAAATAACTTAGAATTGCCTAAATGGGCCAAATTGTAGTAAGCATTTAATGGTGTTTTTCTTGGGCTCAACCTGCCCTTATTTAAAAAATAAATAAAATCTGATAACCCAAGAACATCCTGACCTTCATGTGAAACGATGATGATTGACATGTTTTCTTCAGCCCTTAACTTTAATATGTGGTCAAATAGCTTTGCTCTAAGTTGGGAGTCTAAATTTGAAAACGGCTCATCCAGTAAAAGAAGATCTGGTTTTAATGCAATAGCTCTGGCAATTGAGAGCCTTTGCTGTTCTCCTCCAGATGCATGAATGGCTTTAGTCTTAGAAATATCATTAAGCTTGAGAAGTCGCATCAATTGCTTCACTCTTTTGTTTTTATCTGCTTCAGCTAATGAGATCAGTGCTTCTCTTATATTTTCTTCCACGGTATGATGTGGATCCAAGTTGTAATCCTGTGAAACGATTTTTATTTTTTCATATCCTGGAACTAAAAGTTCTCTTGGGTCCTTAAGTTTTTCACCATTTAAAAAGACCTCACCTTTGTTGGGTGTTAAATGACCCGCCAATACATTTAATAATGACGATTTGCCTGCCCCACTTTTACCGACCAATCCCATGATTTGGCCTTTTTTTATTTTAAAACTAATGTTGTTTAATATTGGTATTGTCGAGTCAAATTTTAAGGAGATGTTGTTGACTTCAAGCACATTATTTTTCACTGTCTTCATCTTCGTCTATCGTATTTTCTTGAAATGAAGTTGGAAGCAATTCAGGGAATAGTTTTGAGATCATAGGTAATAAAAAAGCCCCGCCAGGAAGAAGAAAAATGGCAAGTGATGGCATCGTTTTTAAAATGTCATAAAAATGCTTTTTCATTAATTCTTTTTCATCATTGGATAATTCTTTCACTGTCGATTTAGTCAATAAATCCATGAATTCTTTACTTTCCCTTAATTCACCAACGATTTTTTCTTTATTTCTTCCGAGTATTCGCGTCCATTTACTTTGAATGTTCTTATAAAAAACCGAAAGAGACTTGTCTTGGTTAATGATAGAGAGGTTTGATCTGTTTTTTAGAATAAAAGTTCGGCTAAAGAGTGAGGCTTCTTCAATCTCTGATTGATTCAAATTAAGATTCTTTCCAATTTCTCGGAGCTTTCGATCTTCATCTGGTTTGACCTGATGAGTCCCGTAATTTAAATAAACACACAATTCAAATATGAACTTTCGATGCAATAAGTTTGGTGGGTATTTGATTTCGATGTTTTCGTCAAGAGTATTTTTAATGTGTGCTTCTAATTGATTCTTTCTACCCTCGTCAAGGTTGCTTGATTGAAGCAGATACATGAGTAAGCGCATCTCCTTATCCTCAATTAAGCCATCAATTTGAGCCGATTTAGTCATATGAAAAATTACATTGAAAACAATGTTTTCGTGCAGACTTTTGGGATCAAAATTATCTTCTTTTAAGAATGTGGAGTAAAGTAAAATATCGACAAAAACGAGTCCATTTGAGCTTTGGTTGAGCCAATAAGTACCATCACCAATTTTGGACTTTAACTTAACACGTTCGTTGATTATTTTTTCAATCTTAGTTTTCTTTTTTGTGTCAAAAGTGAAATCCCAAAGGCTAATTCTACTTCCGTAATGCTCATAAAATGAGCCAAGTGATTTAATGAAACTTTCATATAAATCATCTTCGCTTGTATGGTAATAGCTGTAGGTAAAAAAAAGGTTCTCAAATAGAAGAAGTTTTAGCTTTTCTTCACTGGTTAAATGTGAAACATATTTTTCGGGACAATATAAGTTAGAAACAGGATAGCCGTATAATAAACCTGTTTGATTAAATATGTAATGCAAGCAGTCCTCTAAAGAATGAGATTTGAATTTAAATCCAATATTAAGCTCTCCCTGCTGATGCAGGTGAAAGAAAAATGAAATCCAATTTTTCGACCCTGGAGAAATTCTGTTCTTATCTAATTGCATATCTAATTGCCAGGCCTCCTCCCCATGCAAATCTCACATTAGGTGTAAAGAAAATGAACGGACCAGTATCAAGTGAGCAATTGATTGGAACTTCTTCGAAAGTGTATTCTATCCCTAAAACGCCGTTTATGCCTGTATGTAAAAATGCTCTATCATCGAGATTGTTTGTAAATCCAATTAAGGCTCCACCTCCATAATACCACGAAAAACCACTTTCTAAAGCACTGTTGATTTCATAGTCTAGCATTACAAATCCACCTGAGCCTCCCTCGTTTGTGAAACCGCCTAAACTGGCTTCAAAAGCCGTATTCGCACCTATAAAGTGTTTTGCATTCAGTGTACCAAACCCGGGATATCCCCCTTTAAATCCGACTGCAGTAGAATAATTTTGTCCAAAAGACCAAAAAGAAACAAATAGAATTGATAATGTTAAGACTAGCTTCATGTTTTTTTTAATTTCTTCAAATTTAGATTTTACCTGCAAGTGTGCATGCTTTTGTTTGGGTGAAAAATACACTACCGTCTGTTGAAAAAGCCTCAAAAAGCATAACGTAAACCCCAATACTCGCTTTTACACCCTCATTTGTCGTTCCGTCCCATGAAAATGAGCCGCTTGTTCCTAGCAACTCATTACTGAAAAGATCTTTAATAATTCTGCCCTTATCATCATAAATAAAAACTTGTCCTAAAAGACCTTCCTTATTGAGTTCGTATGTTACTTGCAGAACATCCTCAAAACCGTCATTATCTGGAGAAAAAACAGTGTTAGTAAAGATGTATTCCCCATTATAAACGGCGGGAATGTATTGCGAGTTGATACGCCCTGGAGTACCAAACCCGATGTTTTCGGCAGCAGAGTGCCAATTGAAAGAGTCATTAGATAGTCCATTAGGGTCAATGCGTTCTAGTGATATTCCGTCGGTATCGTCTAAAAGAGAGAAGTGCCAATCAGCAGTATAGGAGACTTTATCAATTAAATTAAATCCGTTCATTAAATAAATGGTGCTTGAGTCATTAGAGTAGGTAGGAAGGTCACTGATTAAAAACTTGCCAGTAACACTTGAGGGATAATTTTCAATAATGAAGCTTGAATCTTCTCCAATAACGACGTAGTCTCCTGGATGGAGGACATAGTGATCATTAATCATATCAAAATTGTCAATAGTGTCATTGTCAAAATTGGCAAATTGCCAATTCAGCAGATCAATGTATTTTTCTGAATTATTGAAAAGCTCAACCCAGTCTTTACCATCATTGTATGGGTTACTAACAAATTCGTTAATCACTAGGTCTCCGAATGTTCCAATTTCTGTCATCGCAAAGGTGGAAAACATTTCATTGGAATTTAGCCAACAATCTTGGGCATTTTGAACGCTTATTGAATATAATGTTCCTGTTTCGATGTTTTCATTGAATTCAACAATCATACTTTGAGCAGGAGAACTTTCCACATATGTGTTTTGAATGGTTAACCCAGGAGCCGTATAAATTGAGGCATTAACGAGCGAAGAGGAATCCATTGCTTCACTGAAATAAATTTCCAGAAAGTTTGGGGGCAATGAGACCAGCTGATTGATAAACGGCGCTTCTTCGTCAGGAGTATTGTCATAAACTGAGTTTTCAAGTCCAGGAGTTCCACCTGTAGGAGAAATAGATGCCATCCAATTACTGATATCAGAACAAGGGTCATTTGGGTTGATGATTTCTAATGAATAACCTCCTGATTTTTTAATATCGTCTTTGTACCAATCATCAGTGTAAGAAACCATGTCGATTTGTAATCCATTTGGGTCAAATAGAACGACATCGTCGCCTGAATTATTCAAGCTGGGAAAACTTGTTACCGGTAT
>Ga0206677_10001215_pt1 | contig 23991 bp, 25 predicted proteins | sample M130m12015metaG_FD_155475 | JGI IMG/M metagenome (GOLD analysis project Ga0206677, IMG submission 155475) | Ammonia-oxidizing marine archaeal communities from Monterey Bay, California, United States - M1 30m 12015 | ecosystem: Environmental > Aquatic > Marine > Intertidal zone | place: USA...
TTGACCACATGCTGCATCTATGTCTTTTCCTCTTGACCTTCTTACTGTCACAGTAATTTTATTTTTTTCCAATAAATCTTTATAAAGGTTTATGATGTTATCAGTTGCAGATGTAAAATTTTTATCACCAATTGTGTTGTATTCAATTAGATTAACCTTTGATGGAATAGATTTACAATAGCTTACTAATGCATTTATATCATCAATACTATCATTTATACCCTTCCATACAATATATTCAAATGTTATTCTTCTTTTTGTTTTTGAATACCAATATAATAGAGACTCTTTAATATCTTCTAATGAAAATTTTGTTGAGAATGGCATAATTTGATTCCTAGTCTCTTCCACAGCTGAATGAAGTGAAAGGGCTAGATTAACTTTTAAATTTTCATCAGCAAGTTTTTTTATCATTTTAGGAATTCCAGAAGTTGAAACTACAATTCTCTTCTGAGACATATTAAGTCCTTTGTCTGATGATATTTTTTCAATTGATTCTATTAGGTTGTTGTAATTCATTAATGGCTCACCCATACCCATGAAAACTATATTTGAAAGAGGTCTTTTAAAATATTTTAGACTTTGATTATTAATTGTTACAACCTGATCATAAATTTCATCAGGATTAAGATTTCGCATTCTTTTTAATTTTGATGTAGCACAAAATTTACAATCAAGGCTACAACCCACCTGAGAAGAAACACATGCTGTAGTTCTGTCATCAGTTGGAATCAAAACAGATTCTACTGTATAGTCATCAAAAAGTTTTACAGCATTTTTAATTGTTCCATCAGAGCTTTTTTGAATTTTATCAACTTCAATGTGATTTATTACGAAGTGGGTACCTAACATAACCCTTAAATCCTTAGATAAGTTTGTCATATCATCAAATGAATAAACAGATTTTTTCCAAATCCATTCATAAACTTGTTTACCTCTATATGAATCAAATCCTTTATCAAGAAAAAACTCTATAATTTCATTTTCTGTTAAACTTCTAATATCAATTTTCATTTCGAGAGCAAAATTAAACTAATTACTTAGATTTGCTTTATGGAAAACACATATGCACTAGTTACAGGTGCAACATCAGGAATAGGACTTGAGATTTCAAAAAATCTTGCTAAAAGAGGATATAATTTAATATTGGTTTCTAGAACAAGAGAAAAATTAGATCAAACATCAAAAAAATTAATTCAGAATTTTAATATTAAGTGTGACTATTTTTCCTCTGACTTAACATTGATTGAATCTCCTGATGAAATTTATCAATTTACAAGTCAAAAAAAATATAACGTGAGTATACTAGTTAATAATGCCGGATATGCTTTGCCGAATGCGTTTCATGAAAATTCGATGGAGGATGAAGAAAGGTGTTTAAGAGTTTTAGGAACATCTGTAATTGCTCTTACAAAGAAATATATTAATGATATGATTGCAAACGGAGGTGGGAGGATAATGATAGTTTCTTCAGTAGCAGCATTTGCCCCAGCTTCATCCCTTCAATCTCTTTACGGACCTGTCAAAACCTTCATGAATCGATTTAGTGAATCTTTAAGTTTTTACAATAAATATGGCATCACCTCAACTGCAGTTTGTCCTGGATATACTGTAACCAACTTTCATACTGCAAGTGGTGTTCAAAAAGAAATGGATAGTGTTCCCGGTTTTTTGAAGAAAAGTGCAAAAAGAATTGCAGAAGAAGGAGTAGATGCGATGTTAAAAGGGAAGAAAGTCTCTGTTCCAACTAAAACATGGAAAATTATTGTATTCTTATTAAAGGTTATACCAAATTCTGTTTTTTCATTAATTAGTGGATTATTAGCTCCTGGTAGATATAATGATGTCTAGTAGGATCTTAAAAGACCTCCATCAATTGGAATTGAAGCTCCATTTATATAAGAAGCTTTATCTGAACTAAGAAATGATACAAGATATCCGTATTCTTCAGTTTTACCTAATCTGTTAACTGGCACTAAAGATTTCATTTTTTCTAAAACCTCCTCTTCAGATATATTTAAAGATTTTGATTTCTCTTTATTTAATTCTTTAATTCTTTCAGTATCAAAATATCCAGTTAAAATTGAGTTGACTGTAACTCCGTCTTTTCCAACATCAACTGATAGACTTTTAGCCCAAGCTACAACAGCAGACCTAATACTGTTTGATAAAACAAGATAATTAAGAGGTTCTTTTACTGAAACTGAAGTAACATTAATTATTCTACCCCATTTATTTTTTTGCATCTTAGGAACTATAAGTGATGTTGTGTAAACAATACTTTTGAATAATAAGTCGAAAGCTTCTTGGTATGAATCAATATCCTTAGATAATGAATTTCCTGCTGGAGGTCCTTGTGTATTATTAACTAAAATATCTACTTGATTATTCTCTAAATATGCTTCAATTTTAATTTTATATTCTTCAAAATTCGAAAAATCTACTATTAAATAACTATGATTCTCAGAATTAGGAAGTTGATTAATAATCTCCTCTAATTTAGATTTATTCCTCGCCATTAGACACACACTAGCTCCAGATTCAGCTAATTGAGATGCTATTCCTAAACCAATACCTTTGCTACTCCCACCTATTAGAGCCTTTTTTCCTGATAAGTCTATTTTCATCCTAAGTCTTCTCTTCTTGGACTAAACACATCCATTAATATACAATCACTAATTGCCCTTCCAGAGTGAGGAACATTCGAAGGTATAAGAAATGTAGACCCTTTTTTGCATAAGTTTTTCTTTCCATCGATTGTAAATTCAAATTCACCCTCTATCACATGCATTAACTGTTCATTTACATGATTATGTTCTGACAAACAGGAACCTTTATCTATTTCCCAGTATACCCAAGTAAAATCAGATCCATGAATAATTCTACCTCGAAAACCTGGCATAATTTCATTTGATTTTAAATCTTTAATATTCATCTCTAAAATATTATTATTTCAATTTACAAAGTTTTGCTCTACAATATCCCTAAGAAATAAAAAAGTAGAACGAACATAATAACAACTATAAAAAAACTTATTAAAATTCTTTTAGCAATTATTAGTGCTATACTATTTTTGTTTTTTTTATTAATACCCTTAATCAATTGGTCTATAATTTTTTAAATTAAACAAAAATTCTAATTTTATAAAATATCTAATTAGAATCATCAAAAATTTTTCAACCTTAAAACAAATTAAATAATATGAATGGGAGTTTTGAATTTTTAGACTATTTAATTTTTGGACTCTATGCTGTCACAATACTAGCAATAGGATTATGGGTTTCAAGAGACAAAGACGGGAAACAAAAAAATGCTGAAGATTATTTTCTTGCTAGCAAATCTCTTCCTTGGTGGGCTGTTGGTACTTCTTTGATTGCAGCAAACATTTCTGCAGAACAATTTATAGGAATGTCAGGTTCAGGGTTTGCTCTTGGATTAGCTATAGCTTCATATGAATGGATGGCGGCAATAACATTGTTAGTAGTTGGTAAATATTTTCTTCCAATTTTTATTGAAAAAGGTTTATATACAATTCCAGAATTTATTGAAAAAAGATTTAGCACTAATCTAAAAACAATACTTGCTATTTTTTGGATTGCACTTTTTGTTTTTGTTAATCTAACAACTGTTTTATTTTTAGGAGGTAAAGCTTTAGATACGATTATTGGTGTTGGAGATGGATCTATTTTATTAAACAGTATTATTGGACTTGGTTTATTTGCAGCTGCATATTCTCTATGGGGTGGTCTTGCATCAGTTGCTTGGACAGATGTAATACAAGTGGTGATTTTAATATTTGGAGGATTATTAATGACTTATTTTGCCCTTGCTAATGTCACTGATTCAGGCAGTTTTATTGATGGAATGAAATATGTTTATGAAAAAGCACCTGAAAGATTTTCCATGATTTTATCCAAAGGTGAAATTATAAAACCAAATGGTGGTGATGCATGGTGGGATCTTCCAGGACTAGCAGTATTAATTGGTGGTATTTGGGTAGCAAATTTATATTATTGGGGATTTAACCAATATATAATTCAAAGAACACTAGCGGCTAAAAGTCTTGCTGAAGGACAAAAAGGTATTGTATTTGCTGCCTTTTTAAAATTAATAATTCCTGTTATTGTTGTATTACCTGGAATCATAGCATATGTAATGAATTTGGATGATTCTGGAGTTCTTACAGTTGCCTCTGTAGATCCTGGATTTATTGGAGCTGCCGGAAATATTGCAAATGATAATGCTGCACCATGGTTAATTAAAAACTTTATTCCAGTTGGAGTAAAAGGATTAATCCTTGCCGCACTTGCAGCTGCAATTGTATCCTCACTTGCTTCTATGTTGAATTCAACATCCACAATTTTTACAATGGATATTTACAGGTCTCACTTTAACAAAAATGCGACGGATGCTCAAATGGTATCAGTTGGTAGAATTACAGCTGTAGTTGCTCTAATTATTGCAATTATTATAGCACCTCAACTTGGAAGTCTTGGTCAGGTGTTTATATTTATTCAAGAGTATACAGGAGTTGTAAGTCCCGGAATCTTAGCTGTATTTTTAATGGGGTTATTTTATAAAAAAGCTACAAATAATGCAGCTATTTGGGGAGCTATTTTATCTATTCCTATAGCCATGTATTTCAAAGTAGCACCAAAAGGTTGGAGTGATGCATCTATTTTTGTTGAATTACCATTTATGCATCAGATGGGTTATACATGTCTAGTTACTCTTGCTTTAATTGCATTTATCAGTTATCTAGATGGCAACAAAGACGATTCAAAAGGCATCAATCTTACTAAGAAATTATTTGCAACTAATAACACATTTAATATTGGTGCATTTAGCGTTGTTCTTATTACAGCTTTCTTATATGCAATGTTTTGGTAGGTAATAATTTAATTATGAAAAAGTCAATATCATTTTTTATTCTATTTTTTCTTACAGTTGTAATATCCTGTAACAAGGAAGAGATAAATGAATTAGAAAAAAGAAACGAAGAGTTAATAGCCCAAACTAATAAGCTTCAAGAACAGATAGTTAACTTAACAACTGAAGTTAATACCTTAACCATCGATGTTTCAAATCTTTCATCATCAAATGATGTATTATCATCTTCAAATAATGACCTATCAAATAAGATTTCAGATCTTCAAAACACAATTAATGAACTTGAAAATGCATTAAATGAGGTTGAGAATGAATTAAACAATATGACAAATGATTATGAACAATCTGAAGCTGAAAATAATCAGCTTTACGATGATTATTCAGGTCTTCTTAACAGTAAGAATGAGTTACAAGCACAATTAGATAATCTTATATCAGAGATAAATACTATCTCGTGTCCTACTATTGAATATTCTAATTCTGACATGAAGTCTGAACAACTATTTTGCACATTCGAAATAATTGATCCTATAAAGTTTGATTTTGATGATGATATATATTCACTTTCTTTTATTCAAGATTCCATTCCACAGGGAGTATCTATAATAAAAACTCCAGGAAATGTTTTTGTTTATGGGACTCCATATTCTGTTGAAAAAGATTTATTTTCATTTGATTTGAAATTTACTAGCGATACATGCGAGGAAGTTAGAACAATAACACTTGCACGAAGCCCAAATAGTCCTACAATAACTTATATTTCTGGATCTCTAAGTCAATCTATTGCGGCTGGAACTCAAATTGATCCAGTAGAATATAAATATGGTGGAAGTGCTGAAGGTCTAACATTTAGCAATCTGCCTGATGGATTAACCTATACTAATGATGGAAATAAATATACAATTCAAGGAGTAGTAAATGAAGCTGGGTCATATTCAATTCAAATTTCTACAGCTAATCAGAGTGGGTGTATGGAATTATATGAAACTATTTTCTTTGAAGTTGAAGACGCAGCTGCTCCAACAACTCCAACAACTCCAACAACTCCAAGTGGAGGAGGAACTTCAGGTGGAGGAACTACAAGCACAACAACTCAATATCAATTAACAGTTAATACAGGTGCAAATGGATCCGTCTCAACCACAGGAGGTACATACAGTGATGGTACAAGTATTAGTGTAACAGCAAATCCTGATACTGGTTATGGATTTGTAAACTGGACAGATAGTTCTGGCAATGAACTTAGTACAAATACGACATACAGTTTTAATCTAAGTAGTAACACAACAATTACTGCAAACTATGAGGAGCTTATATTTTATTTACATTCAAATGGAGTTACAATTTTATGTCCAAATGCTATAGTTGGAGCAACTGGGACTATTAATGGTGTTCAGTATACTAAGGTGGATAGAAACTCTCTTATTGCAAAAAGAAATGCCGGAGAAAATTTAGCTTTAGTTTGTACTTCTGGCATTACTGATTTAAACTCTATGTTTCGAAAACAATATACTACTAGTAATCCAGCTGTATCATCTGATATCAGCTCTTGGGATACATCAAAAAACACATCTATGTCTAGAATGTTTGCAAATACTGACTTTAATCAAGATATAAGTAATTGGGATACGGGAGAAGTTGTAAATATGTATAATGCATTTCAAAATGCTTGGGAATTTAATCAAGATATAAGCGGATGGGATACACGTAAAGTAGTTACTATGAGACAAACCTTTCGTTTAGCAAAGAGGTTTAATCAAGACATAAGCGAATGGAAAATACCTGCAGTTAATGACATGAGAGGGTTTTTAAAACAAACTGAAGACTTTGATCAAGATCTTAGTGATTGGGATGTTACAGGTGTTACGCAGTGTGATCAGTTTATACTTAATGCTCAGTCAATGTCAGAAGCTAAGATACCAACCTTTACAAACTGTACTCCATAATATTTTACACTCTAATCCTATTCCTTATTAGTTTTTAATTAATTTTTTACTTAATTCTTCAAGAGAAACTCCTTTTGTTTCTGGCATCATAAAATGAGTAAAAAGTAACTGAAGTACCATCATAAAGGCGAAGAATGCAAATACAACTCCAGGTCCAATCCATCCAAATAGAAAAGGTACAAATGATGGTATAATAGCGGCTAAAACCCAATGAGTGGAAATCCCAAATGACTGTCCATAACTTCTAATATGATTTGGAAATATTTCTGATATGTATACCCAAATTATAGCCCCTTGTCCAATTGCGTGAGATGCTATAAATAGAAAAAGAAAAATAGGAAGAGCTATACCTCCCCATTCTAAAATAAATGAAAGACTTATTAAACTAAGTGAAATTATATAACCAATAGATCCAATATACATAAGTACTTTCCTGCCAAGTTTATCAATTAGATTAATACCTATAAATGTAAAAATTACATTAGTTAGACCTATGCCAATGCTATTAAGTAGGGCTGCACTCTGGCCAAGCCCCCCTTCTTCAAATATTCTTGGAGCATAATACAAAAATGCATTAATACCAGAAAATTGATTGAAAGCTGCAACTAAAAAAGCGAGTGTTAATATGAAACTATATTTCTTTTGAAAAATTGATTCTGACTTCACATTTGATTCTTTATCATTTATTATCTCGCCAATTAATTCATCTGCATCCTCTTTAGAGTATGCATCCCTTATTATTTGTTCTGCTTCATCTTGTTTATTATTCAAATAAAGCCATCTAGGACTTTTTGGAATAGATAGAACTAGTATAGTATATAAAAAGGCTGGAAGAGCTTCAATACCCATCATATATCTCCAATCATTCTCACCAATTCCACTTAGTAAGTAATTAGATAGAAAAGCAATCAAAATACCTGTGACTAAATTAAATTGATATAAACCAACAAGTCTACCTCTGTCTTTAGCAGGTGCAATTTCTGATATGTAAGCTGGAGCGGCAATACCTGAAATACCAACACCTACTCCACCTATAAATCTGAAAGCTGCAAAGACAAATGGATCATTTGCTAAAGCTGATCCAATAGCAGAAACTGAATAAAATATACCAATCCAGATTAGTGTATTTTTTCTTCCAATTTTTCTTGTTGGAATCCCTCCAAAGATTGCACCAAAAACAGTTCCCCATAAGGCCATTGCCATAACAACAGAACCATGAAAGATATCAGAAGACCCCCACAGCTCTTGGAGTTTTTGATCAGCACCTGAAATAACAACAGTATCAAAACCAAAAAGGAATCCTGCCAAAGCAGCAGTCAAAGACCACTTAAATAGCTTGTTCATACTTAAATATAAAAATAAACAAAAAAAAAAGAGCAAAAGTTCAAATAATTCAAACTGCTCTTTGTGTTAACACTTTTAAATAATGGGAAGCCTTGCTATTATTTGAGCCAATAACGAGATTTGAACTCGTGGCCTCTTCCTTACCAAGGAAACGCTCTACCCCTGAGCTATATCGGCAAAAAAGTTGAGCGGGAGACGAGGGTCGAACTCGCGACATTCAGCTTGGAAGGCTGACGCTCTACCAACTGAGCTACTCCCGCATTAATTTGTGGGGAGAGCAGGATTCGAACCTACGAAGGCGTAGCCAACAGTTTTACAGACTGCTCTCGTTGACCGCTTGAGTATCTCCCCAATATCAAAATTTCAAAGAGCCGATGGAGGGACTCGAACCCACGACCTGCTGATTACAAATCAGCTGCTCTAGCCAGCTGAGCTACATCGGCTTATTATAAAAAACTGTTTGCAAAATAAATGCTTTTTTCTCCTCAAACAAAGTAAAAAGAAATAAATTTTCAAATATTATTTAGCTCTAGGATGAGAATTTTTAAACACTTCTTTAATTCTCTCCATACTAGTATGGCTGTAAACTTGTGTAGCTGATAAACTCGAATGACCTAATAGTTCTTTTACTGAATTTATATCAGCACCTTCATTAATTAAATGAGTTGCAAAACTATGTCTTAAAACATGAGGGGCTTTTTTTATTTTGGGTGAAACTAATTTGAAATATTCATTAACAGTTCTATAAACAAATTTTTCAGATAATTGTTTACCATTTTTTGAAATGAATAAATACTCAGGTGAAGTTTTCCCTTTAAATTTTGACTTAATTTCCCTATAGTCTTCAAGAGATTTTTTAAGTTTTGGTAAAATTGGAATTATCCTTTCCTTACTTCTTTTACCCATAACTTTAATTGTTGATGATTCTAGACTAATATCTGATTCTTTAATATTTATTAGCTCTATTCTTCTAACACCTGTAAAATAAAAAAAAGCAATTATTGATTTTTGCAAAACACCCTTATAATCGTTAGTAAAAAAATCACTATCTAATAGTGAGTTTATTTCTTCCTGTGAGAAGGGAACTTGAATTTTTTTTGATTGTTTTAATGGACTATGTGCTTTAAGAGGTGAAGACTTAATAGTATCTGTTTTAATAAGAAACTTATAAAATGATTTTAAACTTGATACTTTTCTGTTTATAGAACGATTTGATATATTACTATTCACCATACTAACTATCCAAGATCTTATAATCTTGTAGTCAGCATTTTCAATTTCAAGATTACCATTATTTTCAATGATAAATTTATTATACTGAATTAAATCTCTTTTATAAGCAGATAATGTATTGGAGGAATAATTTTTTTCTAATTGTAAGTAGTCTAAAAATTTCTCTATGAGCATTATACATCTAAGTTACGATGTAAAGAAGAAAAATTGAAGTTATTAAAGATTTTCTTGATCTCTAAGCTTCTGTACATATTGAGCTTTTTTAATTTTAGTTCTATGTACAATTGATGGCTTAACAAATTGTTTTCTATCTCTAAGAGATCTCATCACTCCTGTTTTGTCAAACTTACGTTTGAATCTCTTTAGAGCTTTATCAATGTTTTCGCCGTCTTTTATAGGTATAATTAACATCTAAATTTATTTACGAACGCAAATATAAATAATTGTATTTAATATGCTTGTTATTTTTTATTATTAATTGCATTTACATATTTAGTAAGTTCCTCTTTTACCTTAGGGTATAAAATAAACAGACCTATCATGTTAGGAAATACAAGAGCTAGAATCATTGCATCTGAGAATGCCCAAACAGATGACATATCACCTGCAGCTCCAATTACTATAAACAATAGAAAGAGAAGTTTATAAGTAAGATCAGATATTTTTCCTTTACCAAAGACATACATCCAAGATTGAAGACCATAATATGACCATGAAATCATTGTTGAAAGAGCAAAAAGAACAACAGCAATTGCAAGGAATGGACCAGAAAAAGAAATATATTCAGCAAAAGCTGCTGAAGTAAGACCTGCACCCTCAAGTTTTTGACCTTCTATCATTACTGCTGAAGATCCCTCAACTAAATTACCATAGGTAAATAGAGTATTATCTCCGTTAAATATTATTATAACTAGAGCTGTCATTGTACATATTACTACTGTGTCGATAAATGGCTCTAGTAAGGCAACAAGTCCTTCAGATGCTGGGTAACTTGTAATTACAGCTGAATGAGCAATAGAAGCTGAACCAGCTCCAGCCTCATTTGAGAAGGCACCTCTTCTAAAACCTTGAATAAGAACACCTATAAATCCTCCAACTGCTGCAGTTGGAGCAAATGCACCATTTATAATCATCGCAAATGCATCATCAACAAATGAGAAATTCATTATTATTATATATAGACATGCTAACACATACATTCCTGCCATAAAAGGAACTATTTTTTCAGTTACTGATGCTATTCTTTTTATACCACCAATAATGATTATTCCAACCACAATCATCATTATTATACCTACAATTGTTCTAGCTGATCCTCCTGTTAACCCAAATAAGTCAACCATTTGAAGGGCTGCTTGATTAGATTGAGCAGCATTACCTCCTCCAAACGATGCGCCTATACACAAGACTGCAAAGATTACTGCGAGTACTTTTCCAAATTTTTCAAAACCTCTTTCTTTAAGACCTTTTGAAAGATAATACATCGGTCCCCCATAAATTGTTCCATCAGGACCAACATCTCTATATTTTACACCAAGTGTACACTCTACAAATTTTGAAGACATCCCAAGCAATCCACATAAAATCATCCAAAAAGTTGCTCCTGGACCTCCAATTGCAATTGCCATTGCAACACCTGCAATATTACCGTTTCCAACTGTTCCAGAAACAGCTGTAGCTAATGCTTGAAAGTGACTAACCTCTCCACTACCACTTCTTTTTTCATCCAACCCATCATATCTACCCATTACAGTTCTAATAGATAATCCAAATCCTCTAATATTTATAAATCCAAAATATAGAGTAAAGAAAGCTGCACCACCAACTAATAGAAAAATAATTGTTGGTATTCCTGTTCCAAAAAATTCATGAAGAATTAAGCCTTCCCAAAAGTTAGATATTGGTTGAAAAGCTTCATTTATTCTCTCATCTATTCCTATTTTTTCTTGTATAATCATAATTTATAAATCAAATGCTGTTTTTTTTCTATGGATAATTAAATCTTTTACCTTTAAAATTAAGGCGAATACCAAATATAAAATAAATCCTAGTAGAAGAGTAAGGATTAATAAATAAAAAAACAAAAACCTAAGCGTGGTAGTTCTTATTCCTAGTTTTTTACTAATTCTATCACAAACTCCTAGACCATATTTACTAATATATTCTATCAATTAGTTATTTTTTGATCCTGTCCATTCAGAAATACCACCTAATAAATTATTTAAATTTTCAAAACCAAAGCTTTTCATTACCTGACAAGCCTGAACACTTCTAACACCAGAATGACAATAAACATAATAGTTTTTAGATTTATCTAAATCCTTAAGTCCGTCCATAAATAACTGTGGATTACGAATATTTAGAAGTTTAGAATCAGGGATATGGGATTCTTCATATTCTTCTTCAGATCTAACATCAAGAAGAAATGCATTTTCATCAGTTTCTAATTTATCAATAAGTTCATTTGAGGTTATATTTTTCATTTTATTTTTTTTGTAAAATAAGTAAATCAAATAGTAATTTAAAAAAAACATAAGAATTACTTTTTTTAATTCAATTGTAATTATGTATTTTGGGAGTCAAATACATTACACATGAAATATTTTCAAAAATCTGACATTTTTTTAATTAGTGCTGCATTTGTATCTTTTGTCTTATCTGTTTCACTTTGGTTTTATGGATATAAAGATGAAGGTTTATTTGTAGGCTTATGGGTTCCTTCAATTTTATCTTTTGGATGTTATTTTAAATTAATGCTAAAAAGATAATATGGGTGATACTTTTATATTTATTATGGGTTTAATATGTACTGGTTCAGTAGTAGCAGCTACATTTCTATCGATAAATGAACTTAAGGATGTTAACGAACCACAACTTGATACAATGAACATGGCTGAGGGAACAAAAAAACATTTAAAACTTATTTCAACAGCAATATTTATTATAATAGGTTTTGTCTCTCTTGGTTTGTTTTGTTTTTATTTTATATTTGCTTAATGAAATTAATTAACTCATACTGGTGGTGGAATTACAATATTTAAATATTCGTGATTAAACTAACTATGTAATAGCTTGTCTCACGACAAGCTTTTTTTTTGCTATGAAGAAAATAAAATTAAACAACTATCATAAAAAAATCTTTGCAGATACTATAACTCCTGTAGAGGTTTATTTAAAAATAAGAGATATCTATCCAAATAGTTTACTGTTAGAAAACAGTGATTATATGCTGGCAAATAATAATTACTCTTTTATTTGTTTCAATCAAATTGGGTATATCAAAATAAAAAATAATGAAATTACTTTTTCATATCCTGGGGAAGCAGTTACTTCAATGCAACTATCAAAAAATGAAAAAGTTTCAGATGTAATTCATCAATATCTTGATAGATTTGAAACTTCAAAGTCTGATTTCAAATTTTTAAATAATGGATTATTCGGATTTATGAGTCATGAATCTGTTAAATACTTCGATTCTATAAATATTGAGAATAAAGATGACTTTGATATCCCAGATATATATTATGGTCTTTATCAAAATATTATTGCAATAAGCCAATATAATCATGAAGCACATATATTTTGCAATACAATAGATAATTCAAGTAATCTAGAGTCAATTGAAGCTATATTAAATAATAAAAGTTATTCTGTATTTAGTTTTAAAAAAGATGGTCAGCCTGAATCAACAATTACTGATAATGAATATCTTGATTATGTTAAAAAAGCAAAAGATCATTGCAAAAGAGGTGATGTTTTTCAGCTTGTGTTATCAAGAAGATTTATGCAAAAATTTAGTGGAGATGAATTTAATGTTTATAGAGCATTAAGATCCATTAACCCCTCACCCTATCTTTTCTTTTTTGATTATGGTGATTATAAAATATTTGGTAGCTCACCAGAAGCTCAAATCATAATTAAAGATGGTAAGTCAGAAATTCATCCAATTGCTGGTACTTTTAAAAGAACAGGAAATGATGAGGAAGATCATATAACAGCAACAGAATTAGCTAAAGATCCTAAAGAGAATTCTGAACACATTATGTTGGTTGATCTTGCTAGAAATGATTTAAGCAGAAGTGGTAATAATGTTAAAGTGGAGAAAAACAGGGAGATACAATTCTATTCTCATGTTATTCATTTAGTCTCAAAGGTTACCGCAATCTTAAAGAAAAATATTAAACCTTTTAAAGTTGTTGAGGATACTTTTCCAGCTGGCACTTTAACAGGTGCTCCAAAACATAAAGCTCTTGAACTAATTGAAAAATATGAAAAAGTAAATAGAAATTTTTATGGGGGTGCGATTGGATATATAGATTTCAATGGAAACTTTAATCATGCAATTATTATAAGATCCTTCTTTAGTCAAAATAATATATTGAATTATCAAGCAGGAGCTGGAATAGTAATCGACTCTGTCCCAGAGAAAGAATTAGAGGAAGTAAAAAATAAATTAGGGGCTTTAGATAAAGCATTAAATGATGCAGAATTAATAAAATGAGAAAAATTTTTTTAATAGATAATTATGATTCTTTTACATACAATCTTCTATACTATTTAGAGGAACTTGGATGCGAAGTAACAGTTAAAAGAAATGATAAATTTGACCTTAATGAAATAAATAATTTTGATGCAATTTTAATTTCACCAGGACCCGGCATTCCTCAAGAAGCTGGAAAAATAATTGAAGTAATTAAGAAATACTATAATACTAAAAACATTTTTGGTGTTTGTTTGGGTCAACAAGCAATTGCTGAAGCTTTTGGAGGTAGGTTGCGAAACTTAGAAAAGGTTTATCATGGAGTATCATCAAAGATAACTACAACTGATTCAGATGTAATTTTTGATAATCTTAAATCTAATTTAAATGTAGGTAGATACCATTCCTGGATAGTTGATAATCCAATACCTCATGAACTTAAGATAACTTCTATTGATGAAAATGGTGAGATTATGTCCATTAAGCACAAAGATTTCAATGTAAGAGGAGTTCAATTTCATCCAGAATCAATTTTAACACCTGATGGCAAAACAATATTAAATAATTGGATAAATACGATATGAAAAAAATATTAAATCGACTTACTCAATATGAAACATTAACTGAAAAAGAGTCAAGGAATATTATTATTGAAATTTCTGAAGGAAAACTTAATACAAGTGAAATTTCTTCATTCCTAACAATTTATATGATAAGAAATATAACCATTGAGGAATTAAATGGGTTTAGAAAAGCTCTAATTGAATTATCTGTTAAAATAGATCTTGATGAATTTGATCCAATTGATTTATGTGGAACTGGTGGAGATGAAAAGGATACTTTTAATATATCAACTCTAGCTTCATTTGTAACTGCTGGATCAGGAGTTAAAGTTGCAAAACATGGTAATTATGGAGTTTCATCAAGTTGTGGTTCAAGTAATGTACTTGAATACTTAGGTTTAAAATTTAATAATGATTCTGATAAAATTAAAACGGCTGTAGATAAAGCTAATATTTGCTTCCTTCATGCTCCACTATTTCATCCTGCAATGAAGAATGTTGCTCCTGTGAGAAAAGAACTAGGTTTAAAAACTTTCTTTAATATGTTAGGACCGATGGTTAACCCTTCAATGCCTAATAAACAAATAGTTGGAGTATATAATTTAGAATTAGCCAGAATTTACAATTATCTATATCAGTCTACTGATATTAACTATAATATTATCCACTCAATAGATGGATATGATGAAATATCACTAACAAAGGGTACTAAGGTTTACTCAAGAGAAAGTGAATTTATTTTAGAATCTAAAGATTTTAATCTTCAAGATATTGAATCAAGTAAAATATCTGGTGGAAAAGATGTAGAATCATCATCTAAAATATTTATGGATGTATTAAATGGAAATGCATCAACTGAACAAGAAAATGTTGTCTGTGCAAATGCTTCATTAGCAATTGCAATATCAAAGAATATTCCAATTATTGAAGCTTTTGTGAATGCTAAAGAATCCATTAAGACTAAAAATGCGCTCAATTGTTTTAATAATCTTATAAATATTATGAAATGAAAATACTAGATAATATTATAAGTGATAAAAAAATAGAAATTGAAACTCTATCTAAAGTTGTTTCTATTTCTGATCTAGAAAAACAAAAAGATTTTACGAAACAATCTAAATCTTTGAAAGAGTCGATTAAAAAAAGTAAGTCAGGGATTATATGTGAGTTTAAAAGAAAATCCCCTTCAAATAAAAAAATAAATTATAAATCTAATATCTCTGAAGTAATAAATGGGTATGAAAAAGCTGGAGCAGTTGGAGTTTCTATATTGACTAATAAGAAGTATTTTGATGGTAGCATATCAGATATTAATGAAGTTAAAAATAGTATAGACATCCCAATACTTAGGAAAGAGTTTATAATAAGTGAATATCAAATAGTCGAATCAAAATCAATAGGAGCAGATGCAATACTATTAATTGCATCTATTCTCGACAAAGAAGAGATAAAGAATTACAGTTCACTTGCTAAAAGTCTTGGGCTTGAAGTTTTACTTGAAATACACTCAATAGATGAATTAAATAAAATATCTAACACTGATGTTGATATAATTGGTGTAAATAATAGAAATCTAGATACTCTGGATATTAACATCGAAAATAGTATAGAAATGTTTGAAAATATACCTAGTGAATTTATCAAAATTTCTGAAAGTGGAATTAGTAAAGTAGATTCAATCATTAAGTTAATCAGAGTTGGTTATGATGGTTTTTTAATTGGTGAAAACTTTATGAAGACATCGAAACCTGGGGAATCTGCATATGATTTTATAAAAAAAGTTGAAAATGAAATTTAAAGTTTGTGGGTTATTTGACAAAGAAAATATATTTAATGTAATACAGTTAAATCCAGACTATATTGGACATATATTCTGGGAAAAATCTGTTAGATATGTCAAAGGTGATACTCCTCAAATAGATAACTCTAAGAAAACTGGAGTTTTTTATAATTCTAATTATGATTTTATTTCTAAAAAAATTGAAAATCATAAACTTAAATGTGTTCAGCTTCATGGTGATGAAGCACCTGATCTATGTAAGAAATTTTTAGATTTGAATATTGAGGTAATTAAATCTTTTAGAATTGATCAAAATTTTGATTTTGATATTTTAAATAAATATATAGATTGTTGTAATCTGTTTTTATTTGACTCAAAATCTGAACTTCCCGGAGGAACAGGAAAAACATTTAATTGGGAACTTTTAAAAAAATATAAATTAAAAAAGGAGTTTTTTATTAGTGGTGGAATTGGTTTAGATTCAATTAATTCATTAAAAGGATTAGTCCAAATGAATCTGCCATTATATGGTATAGATGTAAACAGTAAATTTGAAGATGAATCTAATTTAAAGGTCATTGAAGATTTAATAAAATTTAAAGAAATTATTGATAATGAAATATAGTATAGACAAAGAAGGGTTTTATGGAAATTTTGGAGGAGCTTTTGTGCCTGAAATGCTATTTCCAAATCTAGATGAACTAGAAAAAAATTATATCAACATAATTAATAGTGAAGATTTCATAATTGAGTACAACAACTTATTAAAGGATTATGTTGGTAGACCAACTCCTTTATATTTTGCAGAAAGAATGTCTGAGAAATATAATTGTAAAATATATTTAAAAAGAGAGGATTTATGTCATACTGGAGCACATAAAATAAATAATACAATTGGTCAAATACTATTAGCAAAAAGGCTCGGAAAAACAAGAATTATTGCTGAAACCGGTGCTGGTCAACACGGTGTTGCAACTGCAACTGTTTGTGCGCTTGCAGGAATTGAATGTGTAATATATATGGGCGCAATAGATATTCAAAGACAGGCGCCTAATGTAGCTAGAATGAAAATGTTAGGAGCTAGTATTGTCTCAGCTGAATCTGGAAGTAAAACATTGAAAGATGCAACCAATGAAGCAATTAGAGATTGGATAAATAATCCTTTGACTACTCATTATATAATTGGTTCAGTTGTAGGACCTCACCCTTATCCAGATATGGTAGCAAAATTTCAATCTATTGTTTCTAAAGAAATAAAATCTCAACTTTTTGAAAAAGAAGGAACAGAAAACCCCGACTATTTAATTGCTAATATTGGTGGGGGTAGTAATGCTGCAGGATTATATTATGAATATTTAGAAAATGAAAATGTCAAAATTATTTCAGTTGAAGCTGCAGGAGAAGGTGTCAAATCTGGAAAAAGTGCTGCAACATCTGTATTAGGAAAAGTTGGAATTATTCATGGAAGCAAAACCTTATTAATGCAAACTAATGATGGACAAATTATTGAGCCCTACTCTATTTCAGCAGGACTTGATTATCCTGGCGTTGGTCCACTTCATGCACATCTTCTTGAATCTAAAAGAGCTCAATTTATTTCAATTACAGATCAAGATGCAATGAAGGCAGGGTTAGAAATTTCTAAACTTGAAGGAATCATTCCAGCTATAGAAACAGCTCATGCATTTGCTGCTTTTAATTATTTAGAGTTTAAAAAAGATGATGTAGTCGTTGTGAATTTTTCAGGTAGAGGAGATAAAGATTTAAATACTTATATAGAATATTTTGACTTATAATGAATAGAATTGATAAAAAACTAAATGAAGAAGGAAAACTTCTATCTATATATTTTACTGCTGGATATCCTAGCTTAAATGATACTGAAAAGATTATTATAAATCTTGAAGAATCAGGAGTTGATATGGTTGAAATTGGATTACCATTTAGTGATCCTTTGGCAGATGGCCCTACAATTCAAGATAGCTCTTCACAAGCAATAAAAAATGGAATGAATTCAAATGTATTATTTGACCAATTAAAAGATATTAGATCTAAAGTTTCTATTCCGTTAATAATTATGGGTTACTTTAATCCAATTCTACAATTTGGAGTTGAAGCTTTTTGCAAGAAATGCAGTGAAGTAGGAATTGATGGTCTTATTATTCCTGATTTGCCAATTAAATACTTTGAACAAAACTATAAATCTATTTTTAGTGATCATGACTTACATAATATGTTTTTAATTGCTCCTCAAACTCCAGAAGAAAGAATTAGACATATTGATAAAATATCAAATGGATTTATTTATATGGTAAGCTCGTCTAGTGTTACTGGATCCAAAAATGTATTTGACTCTAATCAATTGGCTTATTTTAATAAGATTAAAGAAATGAATCTCTCTAGTAAAAAAATAATAGGTTTTGGGGTAGGAAATAAAGAAACATTCAATAAAGCCATTCAGTATTCAAAAGGAGCGATAATAGGTTCAGCATTTATAAAACACCTCAAATTAAAAGGAATTAATTCTATAGATGAATTTATAAAATCCATTCGAAAATAATGACTAAGATTCAAAAATCAGAGGAATCATACATAAAAAATATATTTGAATCAATTTCCAAAGATTATGATTTGATGAATGACCTAATTACATTTAAATATCATTCTAAATGGAAAAAAGAAATAGTAATGATTGCTAAAGAAGATAATCCTAAAGTGATACTTGATATAGCAACTGGAACTGGTGATATAGCAATAAATTTGAGTAAGTTAAAAGATTCTCAAATAATAGGTGTAGATATATCAGAGAAGATGTTGGATGTTGCAGGTGATAAAATAAGAAAAATGAATATTACCAATATTACATTTGAGTTAAGCAAAGCTGAAAAATTAAAATATAAAAACAATTTTTTTGATCTTATCTCAATTGGGTATGGCGTAAGAAACTTTGAAGATCTAATTAACGGACTTAAAGAAAGTTATAGAGTCTTAAAAAAAAATGGAAAACTAATTATTCTTGAAACCTCAGTTCCTAGTAATTTTTTAATTAAGTATTTATATTTAATATTTACCAGTATATATGTCCCTTTAATCTCTTTTATATTTACAAAAAACATAAAGGCTTACAACTATTTATTGGACTCTACTAAAGAGTTTCCTAATGAAAAAGAGTTTAAAAAAATTTTAAGTTCAGTTGGTTTTAAAAATATAGAATCAAAGAGAAAATTCTTTGGCATTTCAACAATTTATATTTTAACTAAATAGAATTAAACTTAAAGTCAGTATTTAATTCCATACTCTTTGAAGAAAATTTATAAAGTTTTGACTCATAATATTTTCAATATCAATTTTTGAGTATCCTTTTTTAGATAGCTTTGATGGAATTTTTTGAAGATCAGCTATAGTGTCAAGATCAAGTGGTGTTTGTTCCTTACCAAATGCTCCATCTAAATCAGAACCTATACCTACATGAAATGCATTACCTGACAACTGACAAATATGATCAATATTATCAATCATTAAATCTAATGTTACACCCATACTTTTAGGAGTAGACTCTCCTCTAATCCAATTAGGAATCATCATCCATGCGTCTAAGGGAATTCCAATAACAGCATTTCTTGAGATCAATTCATGAATTTGTTCATCTGAATATTGTCTGTTATGATCAACAAATTTTCTACAATTATTATGGCTTGCCCATACTGGTCCATTATATATATCCATGGTTTCCCAAAAACTTATATCGCATAAATGTGTAGCATCAAGGATTAAATTTAACTCCTCAATTTTTTTTAGCAACTCTTTTCCTTTAATTCCAATTCCTCCTTCAGAATCTGTTCCATGAGCATAAATTCCAGGTCCATAATGAGCAGGACCAATAGCTCTTAAACCTAAATTGTAGGATTTTTCTAGATAATCAATGTTTACAATTGAATCAGCACCTTCTAAACTAAGAATATATCCAATAGGTTTTTTAGAAACACTATCATCTTTCCAGAGCTCAAGATGATTGCTAAGTTCAATTGAATTCTTAACTTGAGTCATTTCGCCAATATCCTCCATTGACTTATACCATGCAAGTTGACCTTGAGTCTGAGCCCATGCTTGTTGAGGAGAATTCCAACCTGGTAATTTTTTGTCATTGCTAACTCTTGCAATTTGTGTAGCTACACAAATACCTATATTAGCTTTTCGCATTTCATCAAGAGATACTGTATTTTTCTCTCTATCTGGCTTATCAGTCATACCATATTCACTTTTTCTGATATCTTGAATACTCTGGGTTAAATCTCTATTCCATTCTAAAGCATTCATTGCTAGGTCAAGGTGTGCATCAAGAATAAACATATTTATTTAATTATTTATTATAAACTCTATTCTGTATTATAATCTCTAGCTGCAACATCCCATTCTCCTGTTATTTCTCCATTTATTACAGTTAAAACTTTTTTATATTTTGGAACTGTTGGACAAATATGAACTGGTATTGCATAACAAACTGAACCAACCAGGTAATCTTCTGATTCATTACACTCAAGAACTAAATGCTCTTCACTATGACTTATTTGTTTAAAGTTTTCCATATTAAGTAGTTTCAATCTTGGAAAACTCATTTCTGAGGCAACAGATTTATGCCCTAAATTTAAACACATAAGATCTTTAGTTGGTCTACTAATTATGCTTCCAATTAGAACAGCAGCATGATAAAACTTTAAATCTTTAAAAGAACTAGCATATCTTTCATCCCACAATATTGAAGTGCCTGGACTTACTTCTATATTGTTTCTTTTTACATGAATTGGAAAACTTGGGGTTCCACCTGCAACAATTTTATTAATTTTTATTCCCAGTAGCTCAATATTATTTTTTAAACTAAGAACTGATTCAAATTGTTTATCGCAAATTTCTTTGCGTAAATTAAAATCAGAATCACGAATGTGACCATCATAAACATGAAGTCCTTTAGGAATCAAATTAGAGGACCCATCAATTTTTTTATATATTAATGTAGCCTCATTATTAGGTTTAATTCCTGTTCTATTATTACCATTATTTATATCTAACCATAATGAAACCTTAATTCCTTTTTTTGAAGCAGCTGAATTAAATTTAATTACAGATTCTTCATTATCAATAATGGTTGAAAATGATGATTTTTGATATTTCTGCATTAATTCAATAAATCTATTAATATTGGAACCTGTAAGTTGCATTGCCAATAGAATATCTTTTGCATTACATTTTGCTAAGAGTTCTGCTTCAGATAGCGTTGCACATTTAAATTTTTTGATACCCTGGTTTAGCTGCATTTTAATTATTTCAGCAATTTTATGGGTCTTAATATGAGGTCTAAGCTTCTCAGTACCTCCTGCAATCTTTATCATTAATTTAATGTTTTCCTCAATTCTTTTGGGAAAAACTACTAAAGAGGGAGATGGAATATCTTCAACATTATTTATTCTATACCAATCTTTATCCATATAGATTTATTTTAACTCAAACATTGCTTCAATTTCAACAGGAATACCATCAGGAAGCATCATACCTACAGCACTTCTAACTCCGATTCCATGATCATCTCCGAATACGTCAGCCATCAACTCACTAAATCCATTTATTACATAAGGATGTGCTTTAAATTCAGGAGAGCAATTAACCATTCCAAATACTTTAATTACTCTTTTAATTTTATCTAGATCTCCAAAATGTGTCTGGATACTAGACAGCATAGTCAACCCTACTTGGCGAGCTGCTAATTTTCCTTGTTCATTTGTTAAATCATCTCCAACACGTCCCTGCATTAATGTTCCATCATTTTTAACCGGACCTTGACCTGAAACATATAAAAAATTATCTACAATTAATACTGGTCTATAAACACCTGCAGGTTTTGGAGCAGGAGGAAATACTAAATTCAATTCTTTTACTTTTTGTGAAGGTGATTTTTTCATATTATATAAATATATTTAATATTAGAACTCCAACTAAACCAGTAATTCCAACAATAGTTTCCATTACTGTCCAAGTTGAAAGAGTCTCTTTTACTGTAAGGTTAAAATATTCTTTAAACATCCAAAATCCTGCATCATTTACATGAGATAACATTAGGCTACCAGAACCTATAGCTAGAACCATTAACTCAGGACTAATATCTGAGTTTGAAACAAGAGGAAGTACAATTCCTGCTGCAGTTAAACCAGCTACTGTTGCAGATCCAACACATACCCTTATTACTGTAGCTATAAGCCAAGCTAAAATTAATGGAGATATCTGTGAACCATCTAACGATGCCCCTATGTAATTACTTACCCCACTATCAATTAAAATTTGTTTTAAAGCGCCTGCTCCCGAAATTATTAATAAAACCATTGTTATACTTGATACAGAACTTGAAACAGAGTTCATTAATTCTTCCATTTTTTTTCCACGAGATAAACCAAGTGTATAAATGGCAACTAAAACAGAAAGTAACATGGCAATTACGGGATTACCAATAAAAAGAATAATTTCCTTTAAAAAAGTGTCTTCCGTAAAAATAATATTGAAAACTGAAGAAAATATAATTAATATGACAGGAAGTAAAGCAGTGAAAACACTAACTCCCATCCCTGGCATTTCCTCATCTTTTAAAATAATAGGATTATAAAATTCTTTTAAAGGAGTAGCATTAATATTTTTAATTGTCCTAGTAAATAATGGTCCTGCTATTATTATAGCTGGAATAGCTATTATAATTCCATATAATAATGTTTTACCAATATCCGCATTAAACATACCGGATATTGCTGTAGGAGCAGGATGAGGAGGAAGAAAACCATGAGTTACAGACAATGAGGCTAACATAGGTAAACCAACATAAATCAATGGTAACCCTGATGAGGCAGCCACTGTAAAAACTAAAGGGATTAAAATGACAAAACCTACAGAATAAAACATTGGGACACCAACTATAAAACCTGCAACAACTACTGCCCATTGAATGTTTTTAACCCCAAAACCTGATATTAATCTAGATGTAATTCTTTGAGCTGCTCCACTATCTGCAACAAGCTTACCAAGCATGGCTCCAAAACCTAAAATCAAAACTAAAAACCCTAGTGTATCTCCAATTCCCTTTTGAATGGACTCGACAATACTTTGTAATTGCATTCCTTGAAATAGGCCAACAAAAATACAAACTGTTATAAATGAAATGAACGCATCAAGCTTAAATCTTGCTATTAAAATAAATAACAATAATATTCCAGATATAACAACAAGTAAAGGCATAATTTATCAGTTTATTCTTTTCTAATTAAGTCGGGTTAGTTTTAATTACATAGACAAAAAGTAGTGCAAAAATTACATAGAATACAGTTAAGAAAATAATAATTTCTCTATGTGTTTGAATATTAGAAATTACTTTAATCAATTCAATTGCTCCAACTGCAAAATGCAATAAGTTTCCCAAGACAATTGGTTTATTATAAATTCCTCCAATTAGTGTTCCTTTTGCCGTCCAATTCAAAATTCCAAATCCCAAGTATATTGCACTTAATATTTTTAAAAAAAGTATTGTAATAATAGTTGGTTCAACACCAAGATATTCTGCTATTTCGATAGGTAAAAAAAGAAGAAGTGTTCCAATAATTCCATAGAATAGAGCACTTGAAGTCATTAAAAGTTTTGTTTTCATTTTAAAGATTTAATTGTCTCGAGAGTTTTTTGAACACTATCCTTAAGTAATGTGAAATCATTATTTGCTATAATTTC
>Ga0206677_10001217_pt1 | contig 23980 bp, 24 predicted proteins | sample M130m12015metaG_FD_155475 | JGI IMG/M metagenome (GOLD analysis project Ga0206677, IMG submission 155475) | Ammonia-oxidizing marine archaeal communities from Monterey Bay, California, United States - M1 30m 12015 | ecosystem: Environmental > Aquatic > Marine > Intertidal zone | place: USA...
ATGGCAGATGCCTGAAGAATCATCTTATTTCTTTTTTTATGAATAGCAATGGCTCTTTCAGAAAATTCAATAGCTTTTTCATAATGATTTAAAATCGTGGTATCTATTTGAAATAATCCTGACAAATTAGAATAAGAAGTCGCTTGGGCACCTAAGACTTCAGAATCTAAAGAACTAATATCAGACAGCTTATTGTAATAAAAAATAGCACTATCATTTTTTTTTAGTAATTGATATCTACTACCTAACCTAAGTAAATTTTGAGCTAAGTTTTTTTGAAGGGTTTTATCTATTTTTAATCCATCTAATAAAACATTCTCTAGCTGCTTTAAAGAATTCTTATAATAAGGTATTGATTTTTTATGCTCTCTATTTTTTCTGTAAATGTCTGCAATTAAGAATGTAATTTTGAATTGGAGACGAGTGTTTTTGCTGTTTTTTATTTGTTCAATTAGATAAAGTGCTTTTCGTAAACTCTCAACATAGTTGTTGTTTTCAAATAAGGTTTCTGCTTTTTTATATTGCTGCTCTAGAGTAGAATCTTTTTGAGACAAATTTACCGGTGTTGCTGTTCTTGTTGGGAGAAAAAAGGCTGTACCTTTTAAACTACCTTTATGAGCAGACATGGCTATACTACTCATACTTACAAACAGTACTATCATTTTTAAATACCTCTGCAGGTTTTTGGGCAATCGCTTGTTTTTTTTTCTAAAAATTGTCTTTGTATTTTGTATAATAGCCAAAACAAAAGGGGTATTAAGACTTATTTTCATACCATTTTAGTGTTTTATTTTTTACAATATCTCATACTTCTCTAGAAATACTTCAAAAGTATTCTAATACTGAACACATAGATGTTCTCTAGATAAATCATTAATTTTATTGTATCATCTCAATAAAATCATCTTCGTTAATTATGGCTACTCCTAAATCTTCTGCTTTTGTTTTTTTACTAGGCCCCATTTTGTCTCCTGCCACAACGTAGGTTGTTTTTTTTGAAATACCAGCACTTATCTTTCCTCCATTATCTTCAATGGCTTTTTTAAGCTCGTTTCTTGTCATTTTATAAAAAACTCCAGACACCACAAATACCTTTCCCTGAAGTTTGTCTGTTTGTCCTAGTAAATCTTCTTCAGAAACTTGCAATTGTACCCCGTGGTATTGTAATCTATTTATTAACTGCATGTTTCCTAGATCATTAGAAAACTCTAGAATACTTTCTGCAATTCTGTCGCCAATTTCATCAACAGCAATTAAAGCTTCTAAGTTGGCTGTCATTAAATTATCTATAGATTTAAAATGCTTGGCTAGTTTTTTTGCCACCGTTTCTCCAACAAATCTTATTCCTAAGGCAAAGAGTACTTTTTCAAACGGAATTTCTTTTGATTTTTTAATTCCATCAATCATATTTTGAGCAGATTTTTCTGCCATTCGTTCTAAAGGAATTACTTGAGCTACTTGTAAATCATAAAGGTCTGCATAATTTTCAATGAGGCCTTCTTTGCGTAATAGATCTACTGTTTCACCTCCTAAACCATCTATATCCATGGCTTTTCTACTAATAAAGTGCTGAATTCTTCCAGTAATTTGTGGAGCACAGCCATAGGTATTAGGGCAGTAATGCTTGGCATCACCAACCGTTCTTACCAAGGCTGTATGACATTCCGGGCAGTGTGTTGCATACACGGTTGACTGAGAATAGTCTTGTCTTTTAGAAAAGTCTACGGCAATAATTTTCGGAATAATTTCGCCTCCTTTTTCAACAAAAACCGTGTCATGCACTCTAATATCTAATTTTTCTATTTGATCTGCATTGTGCAAAGAAGCTCTTTTTACGGTAGTTCCTGCCAGTTGTACCGGTGCTAAATTTGCCACTGGCGTAATGGCACCAGTTCTTCCAACTTGATAAGTAATTGCTTCAAGAACAGTAGCTAATTGTACTGCTTTAAACTTATAAGCAATTGCCCAACGCGGAGATTTGGCTGTATAACCTAGCTCTTCTTGCTGCTGTAAATTGTTTACTTTAATAACAACACCGTCTGTTTCATAGGGTAATTGATGACGTTTTAAATCCCAATCATTTACAAAATTAAATACTTCTTCTATAGACCTGGCTAATAAGATGGTCTTTGGTACTTTAAACCCTGCTTTTCTTGCTGCTTCTAGACTTTCAAAATGAGTAGTATAAGTTCGTTCATTGGTAACTACCTGATACAACAAACAATCTAAGGGTCTTTTTGCTACCTCTGCACTGTCTTGAAGTTTTAAACTTCCGCTGGCTGTATTTCTTGGGTTTCTGTAGGTTTCTTCTCCGTTTTCTAAACGTTCTTGATTCATTTTATGAAATCCGTCTAGAGGTAAAATAATTTCACCTCTCATCTCAAAATTAGTGAGAAATTTTGTAGATAATGTTAACGGAATAGATCTAATGGTTCTAATGTTTGAAGTAACTTCATCACCCTGAAAACCATCACCACGAGTAACTGCTTTTATAAACTTACCATTTTCATAAGTGAGGTTAATAGATGCTCCGTCATATTTTAGCTCACAGGTATATTCTATAACTTCTGTACCCAAGTTTTTTTGGAGTCTTTTTTCCCAATCTAATAAATCTTCTTTAGAATACGAATTGTCTAAAGAATACATTCTGTTTTTATGCAGTAAGGTTTCAAAGTTTTTTGTAATACTACCGCCAACTCTTTGAGAAGGAGAATTTGCATCGTAAAATTCTGGATGAGCAGCTTCTAATGCTTCTAATTCTTTTAGTTTTATATCAAAATCATAATCAGAGATCGTAGCGTTGTCTAAAACGTAATAATAATGGTTATGACGATTAAGCGCTTCACGTAAAGAATTAATTTGCTGCTGTACAGAATTCATGAATACTAAAATTTGATTGGTTAAAAATAAGTAAAAGAAAACCCGAAACAAAGATGTTTCGGGTTAAAAAAAAAAGCAACTAAATGCTAATTTTAAACGGGGGAATTTCGTAGAATTAATCAACTAAACGTTGTATTAAAATAACTAGAAATTATTTAAAACAGTGGCTTTTTAGACTGCTAATAGTAAGTATACCTTCTAACTTTAGCAATATACTTGGCCAAACGAATTACTTGATGGCTATAGCCATATTCATTATCATACCAAACATATAAGACAACTGAATCTCCGTCTGTAATGGTAGCTTTGCTATCAAAAATAGATGGAGCAGTTGTTCCAATAATATCAGAAGAAACCAACTCGGCGTCTAAAGAATATTGAATCTGCTCTACCAAGGCCCCTTCTAAAGCATTGTGTTTCATTATTGCATTAATAGCATCAGTAGTTATTTCTGAACCTAATTTAAGGTGTAAGATGGCCAAAGAACCATTGGGTACAGGAACACGTATTGCATTGGATGTTAACTTTCCTTTTAATGCAGGCAATGCCTTTGCCACTGCTTTTCCAGCACCTGTTTCTGTGATAACCATATTTAATGCTGCAGCTCTACCTCTACGGTTTTTACTGTGCATATTATCTACTAAATTTTGGTCGTTTGTGTATGCATGAATGGTCTCTAAATGTCCTTTTATAATCCCATAATTATCTTCCAGTACTTTTAAAACAGGTGTAATTGCATTGGTAGTACAAGAAGCTGCTGAGAAGATATCTACAATATCTGGATGGTGATTTTTATGATTAACACCATGAACAATATTTGGAATTCCTTTTGCTGGAGCTGTTAATAATACTTTACTTGCTCCTGTAGCTTTTAGATGTCTGCTAAGCGCTTCCTTATCTCTAAAAGCCCCTGTATTATCTATTATTAGGGCATCATGAATACCGTAAGCTGTATAATCTATTTCTTCGGGTGCATTGGCAGCTATCATGGTAACTGTAGTACCATTAATAATTAATGCATTGTTTTCTATATCTGTTTGAACCGTTCCCAAAAAATCTCCATGAACAGAATCTATGCGTAATAAAGAAGCTCTTTTTTCTAGCACATTTTCAGTAATAGCTCCTCTGGTAACTACGGCTCTTAAACGCAGTTGAGACCCTTTTCCCATTTTAGACATGAGCTCTCTAGCTAACAATCTTCCTATTCTACCAAAACCATACAACACTACGTCTTTGGGTTGAATGTCTTTAGAAATAGTAGCATCCTTTAACTGATGTCTTACAAAGGCAACTTTATCTTTGCTTCCATTAACGTCTAAATAACATTCATAAGCTAATTTACCGATGTCTAATTTAGACGATGGTAATTTAATTTCCTGAATAGCTTTAGCAATATCTAAAGCATCATCAATAGAAATTGGTTTGGCAACAAACTCTTTTGCATAATTGATAAGGTTTAATATTTCACTGGCTCGTTTATCTACTAAAGTGTTTCTAAATAGCACCAACTCAATAGATTTATCATACCATAAATCATTTATAATATTAATAAATTCTGTTGTTGCTCTTCTGGTTTTAGCCTGAATTGCGACTTCATTTTCATAATTTTTTGCTTTTGACATATCTGTTTGTCTTACCGTTAAATTTGTGCAAAAGTATTTCTTTTTTTTACAATACGAAATCGATTTCGTTTAAATTTATTAATAAATATTTGCACTAGTATAAAGAAACCTGCTAATAAAAATACAGCAGTCTATATTAGGGTAATTACTCAAATATAGACTGCTGTTGTAAGTTTGTAAGTACTAAAAGAAGTAGGCGCCAATTTCGCCGTTTAGATCAATCATTTTTACTTTCACCCGATAGCCATTTCTAGACAAACCATCTAGTAATGCAACTGCTTCAGAAGCCGATGCTATTTTTTGATCGTTAATTTCTGTAATCACATAGCCAACTAAACTAGAGGAATTATACCTGCTAGAAGCTTCTCTAATTATTTTTGCCCCCAAAACATCGTCTTGAAATTCAAGACCGTATGATCTAGAAATAAAACGTTCTATTCTTTTAATTAATTGAATGTTTTTAGTGAACACTTCTCCTTCTCTATTAATTGTTAGATTGACAGACTCTCCTGGTCTTTTGGCAGATAACTGCCCACTTAATTCGGAAAATTTAGAGATTTTTACATCATCTATTTGTACAATAACATCTCCTTTTTTTAATCCAGCTTTTTCAGCATTACTGTTCTCAGCAAAATCACCAATTCTAACACCTTCAATATCATCTTCTCTTAAATCTGGTACAAAGCCAATAATAGCCTCTTGCACCTTTCCAAATTCAAGAATATCATCAATAATTTTTTTAGCAATATTTGAGGGAACTGCAAAAGAATAACCAATATAAGACCCTGTTTTTGAGGAGATAGCCGTATTAATTCCTACCAGCTCTCCACGGGTGTTCACTAGAGCTCCTCCACTATTTCCTGGGTTTACTGCTGCATCTGTTTGAATAAATGAATCTGTAGCTGAATTTCCTTGTAAATCTCTTCCTTTGGCACTAACAATACCAGCGGTAACTGTAGATGTTAGATTGTACGGGTTACCTACAGCCAACACCCATTCACCAATTTTTATAGTATCTGAATCTGAGAAAGGAATATAAGGCAAGGCTTCTGTTGCTTCAATTTTAAGCAAAGCAATATCATTCTTTACATCAGTACCCACTAGTGTTGCTTTGTATTTTTTTCTATTGTTTAATGTAATTTCAAGTTCTGATGCACCATCTATTACATGGTTATTGGTCACAATATATCCATCAGAAGAAATAATAACACCACTGCCTGTACCAACTTGCTGATATTTTCTTGAACCATTAAATAAATCTGATATTGAATTAATTCCAGAAGAAACCGCCGTGTTTTTTACATGCACTACGGCATGAACTGTTTTCTCTGCTGCTTCTGTAAAATTTGTTGGTGCATAGGTAGCCGTGTTTAAATCAAACGCTGTTGAATTGTAGTTTGTTTGAAATGTTTGAATTGGCATCGTGTCATTTGTGAGCACTGTTTGAGTTTTTTCTATAAAAGTACTGTATCCTAGTAATGAAATAACACCACCAAGAATAGCCATGCTTAAAAAACTTAAAAATTTTTTCATCTTATATACATTTTAAATACATTCAAAAATACTAATTATCTTAATTCAATCATCAGACTTAACAGTTCTTAACGCATTTTAACCCTCTTTTAACAATCTAAAGTTTCTTGGCTTTTGTGTATCTTTGAAACTTATGATGATGAGCTTTTACAAATACCAAGGAACCGGAAATGATTTTATTATTCTAGACAATAGAGACTGTATTTTTCCAAAGAAAAATAACTCATTAATTGCGTCTTTGTGTAATAGAAATTTTGGAATTGGCGCAGATGGTTTAATTCTTCTTGAAGACGATGAAAACTCAGATTTTAAAATGGTATATTTTAATGCTGACGGAAATGAAAGTACCATGTGTGGAAATGGTGGAAGATGTATGGTAGCCTTTGCTAAGAAATTACAATTATTTGATAAAACAACAAAATTTTTGGCAATAGATGGGGTTCATCATGCTACAATTGAGGCTAGTACAGTTTCACTTCAAATGATAGACGTACATGAGGTTAAAGTCTCAAAAAAATCTATTTTTACTGATACTGGTTCGCCGCACCATGTTGAAATTGTTGATCATTTAGATGATTATCCAGTGGTGAAACAAGCAAGAAAAATTATTAATACTAACTACTCAACTGAAGGCTGTAATATAAATTTTGTAGAACAGCTAAACGATGAAAGTTTTAAAGTGAGAACTTACGAGCGTGGTGTTGAAAACGAAACCCTTGCCTGTGGTACTGGTGCTACAGCAGTTGCAATTGCCATGCATAAAATAAATAAATCTTCAAGCAATCATATTAAATTAGCTGTTCTTGGGGGTAATTTAGAGGTACAGTTTAACGCAGAGCAAGGAAGCTATACTAATATTGTTTTATCTGGGCCTGCAGCATTTGTTTTTGAAGGAACTATAGCCATATCATGATGATTTTACACGGAGAAAAAGTTAGATTAAGAGCCTTAGAACCTGAGGATTTAGATTTTTTATTTACTACAGAAAATAATACTACTTTTTGGGAGGTAAGCAACACTCAAGTACCTTTTTCTAGATTTGTTTTGAAACAGTATTTAGAAAATTCTCACCAAGATATTTATGAAGCAAAACAATTGCGATTGGTTGTTGAAGAAACTACCAACAGCCAAGCTATTGGTTTAATAGATTTGTTTGATTTTAATCCACAACACAAAAGAGCTGGTATTGGTGTTTTAATACATGAGCAATATCAAAAAGCTGGTTTTGCTAGCGAAGCATTAGCTTTGTTAATTCCTTACTGTTTCAAAACCTTACATCTTCACCAGTTATTTGCAAATATTACTCCAGACAACCAACATAGTATCGCTCTATTTATGGGTCATGGTTTTAAAAATAATGGAGAAAAAAAAGATTGGCTATATGTAAATGGAGCCTTTAAAAACGAACTTATATTTCAATTAATGAATGAATAAACAAAAGATTCTCTTCCTCATTTCAACCCTAATACTTATCATCGGAGTTGTTGGTTATAATTATTATCAAAATATCTTCGGCGAGTTAGTCACTAAAGATGGTGCAATTTATATTGGCTCAAATGAAACCATAAACGATGTAGAAAAAAAACTGTTTAATTTTTTGGAAGATGACAACAATTTTAATTGGCTAGCACAGCAAAAAAAATATTTAAATCCAAAAGCAGGTAAATATATACTCACCAAAGGTATGTCTCTAAATGATGTGATAAATCTTTTAAGGAGTGGCAATCAAACTCCTATAAAAGTTTCATTTAACAATCAAGATACATTAGAAAAATTTTCAGGGAGGATTTCAACACAGATAGAAGCAGATTCTATCTCTATTTTAGAGATTTTTAAAGACCCTGTTTTCTTAAAGAATAATAAACTTACAGAGGCCTCCGTTTTGGGTATTTTAATACCAAATACCTATGAGTTTTATTGGAATATATCAGCAGAAAAATTTAGAAACAAGCTACTAAAAGAATACACCAAGTTTTGGAACAAAGGTAGGTTGGCTAAAGCAAATGCTGTAAATTTAACTCCAAAAGAAGTTATGATTTTAGCTTCAATAGTTCAAAAAGAAACAGCAAAAGCTAGTGAGAGGGCTACCGTTGCCGGATTATACTTAAATAGAATTAAAAGAGGAATTCCTCTGCAAGCAGATCCAACAATCATTTACATTTTAAAGCAAGAGCATGGACAAGAATTTCAGGTAAAAAGAGTGCTATATAAAGATTTAAAGATCTCATCTCTTTATAATACTTATCTTCACAAAGGCCTTCCACCCAGTTTAATTTCAATGCCTGATATTTCATCAATAGAAGCAGTATTAAATTACAAAAAACACAACTATATATATATGTGTGCTAGTATTAAAAAGATTGGATTTCATGAATTTGCAAGCTCATTAAAACAGCACAATAGTAATGCAATAAACTACCAACGCTGGTTAAATAAACAAGGAGTTAATAGATAATGAAAAATAGTATTCTCCTCCTAATTCTCCTAAATTTCACTTCTATATACAGCCAAAAAAACACTTCTTTTTGGACACCATCAGACACACTTCATAAGCCAAGAAGAAATGCGCTTATAATTTCAGAAACTATGATAGCTGGTGGAAGTTTACTAGCCTTAGATAGACTCTGGTACTCAGAATATCCTAGGTCTCGTTTTCAACTTACCAATGACAATAAACAGTGGAAACAAATGGATAAAATGGGGCACCTAATGACTTCTTACTATGTTGGAAAAGTAGGTATAGAACTTTTAAATTGGTCTGGTGTGAGTAAAAAAAACCAATTAATATATGGTGCTACTGCTGGATTCACTTTTTTAACTGCCGTAGAGGTGTTGGATGGTTTTTCTGAAGAATGGGGTTTTTCTTTAGGGGATATTGCAGCAAATGCAGCAGGAACTGGACTGCTGGTTGGTCAAGAATTATTATGGAAAGAACAACGAATTATAGTAAAATATTCATTTCACCAAACCAAGTATTCGAAAATAAGACCAGAACTTCTTGGTGAGAATTTTCTTGAACAATCTATTAAAGATTATAATGGGCAAACCTATTGGCTGTCTGCCAATATTTGGTCTTTTTCAAAAGAAAGTAATTTTCCTAAATGGATAAATATTGCTCTTGGGTATGGTGCTGAAGCGATGGTTAATGTTTCCAACTCTAGCTACAATTTAGCCTCTCAAAAACCATTTAGACAGTTTTATATTAGTCTAGACTTAGATTTATCTAAGATAAAGACACAATCAAAAATCTTACAATCTGTCTTTTCTGTTATCAATTTTATAAAAATTCCGGCTCCAACCATAGAATTTCGTAGTAAAGGCGGTTTAAAATTTCATTATTTATATTTCTAAAATATTTAAAACAACTGATAATCAGCTAATTGTAATTTTAGTTGTATCTTTGCGCTCGCAAAACAGAAAGAGTTAAGTTATTAGAAAGTTTATTTTTTTAATTATTTTATTTCTTGGATTTATCAACGCCACTAAAAATCCAAAAATCCCTAAAGAAATGGCTGCACCAATAAATTTGGTTTCGCATTCAACACCTTCTTTAACGATTCCTTATTTACAAAAAAACTTTGTTGGTTTTAAAGAAGCTTTAGCTTTTAAAGAGTCTCAAGGAAAGTATAGAGTTGTAAATACTTTAGGGTATTTAGGGAAGTATCAATTTGGAGCTTCTACTTTAGAACGATTTAAAATTTATAATACAACTTCATTTTTACACAATCCTGAATTACAAGAACAAGTATTTATCGCTTATTGTAAGGTAAATAAATGGATTCTTAGAAAAGACATTACTAGAAGTGTTGGAAAAGTGATGGATGGTGTTAAAATTACTGAATCTGGAATTTTAGCAGCAGCTCATTTGAGTGGTGCTGGGAATGTGAAAAAATACCTGCGAAGTAATGGTCTTAAAAATCTTTCAGATGCCTACGGATCATCTATTAAATCTTATATGAAAAACTTTGCTGGCTATGATGTTTCGTTCATTAAAGGAGACAGACAAGCAAGTATTTAATTCTAATTACTTTTGAATAATAAAGATAGCCGGTCTTTTGTGTAAATCTGGCGATTGTTTTTTCCAATTTGCAATTGAATACGTCTTTATATATTCATTAGGCAATGTAATATCTACTGCAATACATAATAATGTTCCAGGATTTAAAGCTGATTTTAAATCGGTGAACATTTTTTCATTTCTATAAGGAGTTTCAATAAAAATTTGGGATTGATTTTTTTCTTTAGATAATTTCTCTAGGTCTTTAATTGTTTTTTTTCTGTCAGAATTATCAATAGGTAAATACCCGTTAAACGCAAAGTTTTGACCATTCATGCCAGATGCCATTAAAGCCATTAATATAGAGGATGGCCCTACCAAAGGAACTACTTTAATTCCTTTTTCATGTGCTAATTTCACAATAGTAGCACCCGGATCTGCAACTGCTGGAACTCCTGCCTCAGATAACAAACCAACTGAAATACCTAGTTCGCAGACATCTAGAAAAGTACGCGTCTCTAATTCTTCTGCATACTTATCTAACTTCATTATAGTTAATGAAGGTTGTGATTTTTTTGGTGTGATTTTTTTAATAAATCTTCTTGCAGATTTTTCGTTCTCTACTATATAATGATCTATTAATTCTACCATGGTCTTCACAGAATAGGGCATTACTTCTAGGGGCTCATTCTCACCTAGGGTTGTTGGTAGTAAATATAGTTTTCCTTTCATTTATAATTTTTTGAGATTTTTTCACAGGCTTCATCCAATAGTTGATAAACATTTTGAAATCCATCATCTCCTCCATAATAAGGATCTGGAACACTTAGGTTTTGAGATAGTTTTACCTCATCTAAAATCATTTTTACTTTTTGGAGCTCAGTGTTGTTTTTTGCTAAGGAACATATATTTTGATAGTTTTCTTTATCCATGGCATAAATGATATCAAACTCTATAAAATCTTTGATATCGAATTTACGAGCTTTTTGATTAGAGATGTCAATCCCATGTTTTTTAGCAACTGCTATAGAGCGTTGATCTGGTAGCTCTCCAATATGATATGCTGCAGTACCAGCAGAATCCACAGAAAAAAAATTAGCATCTAATTTAGATTGAAGAATTCCTTCTGCCAAAGGAGATCTACAAATATTCCCTAGACAAACCATCAATATTTTTTTCATGCAATGAAATTAAGAAAAAGTAGCGTAATTTTTATGAAACTCTTCTAGAGTATTTTAGAAAGTTAATTTCTTTGTTAAATCTTCAACGTATTTCCTAAACTGTTTATCAGTTTCTGTTAAATTATCAACAGTCTTACATGCATGTAATACTGTTGCATGGTCTCGTTGTCCTATTTGGGATCCTATACTTGCTAAAGATGTTTTTGTCATCCTTTTGGCAAAGTACATGGCTAATTGACGAGCTTGAACAATATGTCTTTTTCTAGTTTTTGATTGTAAAGTAACTACATCCATATCAAAATATTTAGAAACTACTTTTTGTATGTAATCAATAGAAACTTCTTTCTTGGTATTTTTAACAAATTTATCTACAATTTGCTTGGCCAACTCGAGAGAAAATTCTCTTCTATTAAAAGACGCTTGAGCAATCATTGAGATAATAACTCCTTCTAACTCTCTTACATTAGATTTGATATTTTTTGCAATATACTCTACAATTTCATCTGGCATTTCAACTCCATCTCTAAAAAGCTTATTCTGTAGAATAGAGATTCTAGTTTCAAAATCTGGTAGTTGTAATTCTGCAGATAAACCCCATTTAAATCTAGAAAGCAATCGTTGTTCTATATCTTGCATATCTACAGGAGCTTTATCTGAGGTTAAGATAACTTGCTTTCCATTCTGATGTAGATGATTAAATATATGGAAGAATACATCTTGCGTACCTGCTTTTCCAGAAAGGAATTGCACATCATCTATAAGCAAAACGTCTACCATTTGGTAAAAATGAATAAAATCATTTCTGGTGTTTGATTTAACTGAATCTATGAATTGCTGTGTAAATTTTTCTGAAGAAATATACAACACTGTCTTATCTGGATATTTATCCTTAATATCTACACCAATAGCGTGTGCTAAATGTGTTTTACCTAAACCAACTCCTCCGTAAATTAATAAGGGATTAAAAGAAGTTCCTCCAGGTTTGTTAGCTACTGCCATACCAGCAGATCTGGCCAATCTATTGGAATCTCCTTCTACAAAATTTTTAAAATTATAGTTCGCATTTAATTGAGATTCTATTTTAACTTTCTGTAAACCAGGAATTACAAAAGGATTTCTTAGCTCTCTTTTATTTACTTCTGAAGGAACAGCTATTTTTTGCGGCTTCAGTGGGTCTCTATTTGAACTTGGTATTTTTACAATTTGAGGACGATTGCTACTGTAGGTATTTTCCATACGAACATCGTAAATTAATTTAGCATCTTTTCCCAACTCTCTTACCAAAGCTACTCTTAACAACTTAATGTAATGCTCTTCTAGCCATTCATAAAAAAACTTGCTCGGAACTTGTATGGTTAACGCTTCTCCAGATAACTTTACAGGTTTAATAGGTTCAAACCATGTTTTATAAGCCTGTGGCTTAATATTATCTTTTATGAAAGAAAGACATTCATCCCAAACCGAAACAGCTGTTTTAGTCATAAATTTGTGTAAAAATTTAGTTGTTTTATTGTTTTATGTTTTAGGGACATGCTTACTTTCATAAGCTTTACAAATGTGTGAATAAAATTTAGCATAAAAAAATCAATTTGCTATTGATTATTAATTATTTTTTACGTACTCTAAAAAAACTTTTAATTCTATAAAAAATTGAAAACCTTTTCTACTACTATTCGAGTTCGTTATGGTGAAACAGACCAAATGGGAGTTGTATATCACGGTAATTATGCCACTTATTTTGAAGTTGCAAGAACCGAATGGCTTCGAAACATGGGAGTTACCTATAAAGATATAGAAAATAGTGGTATTATACTACCTGTTGTAAGCTTAATTTTTAATTTTGTAAAGTCTGCAAAATACGATGATGAATTAACCATTTCTGTTTTTCTAAAAAAAAGACCCTTAGTTAAAATAGAATTTGATTATGAAATTTATAATCAAAATAAGGAAAAGATATCAACAGGAAATTCAGTTTTAGCTTTTTTAGACATGAAAACAAATAAACCCATAAAATGCCCCGATTATATTTTAGATAAACTAGAGATCTAATGCCTTTATTTCTACTTTGTAAAAAGCTTTAAAAATTTCAACTATTTTTTTAGCAATTGATTTTCTCACCGCTATAATAATTTCACAATCTATCTCAAATTTTTGTTGCTGAATGATGATGAAATTTTCTTTGAGAATTCTCATGACTTTACTCATTGAATCGTATTGAAAATTGAGTTGATAAAATACATCAATTGTTTTTTCTTTAATAATTGAAGATTCCAAAGCTAATCTTGCAGAAGACCTGTAGGCATTAATTAAGCCCCCTACTCCTAGTTTTATTCCTCCAAAATATCGAACAGAAACTACTAAAATATTAGTTACCTCAAATGATTGAATTTGCCCATAAATTGGCATTCCTGCAGAATTACTAGGCTCTCCATCATCATTTGCTCTATATCTAATAGATTCAATACCTAATTGCCAGGCATAACAGAAGTGTCGGGCTGTATGATGTTTCTTTCTCAAAAGCTCTAAATATGATTTCACAGCATCTTCATTTGCTACTGGAAAAGCATATCCATAAAACTTACTATTTCTATCTTTAAATAGCGTTTCTTTTGACGGTATTTCTATGGTTTTATATGTATCATCCATTAGTAGACATCACAAGTAAAATACTAACAATAGCAATAACAATTCCTAACCAATTCTTCCAAATTAATTTTTCTTTAAAAATGAACAATCCAAATAGAGTTGAAAGAATAACAATTCCAACATTATTTAGTGTAAATGCAGTTGAACTTTCCATTCCATCTGTACTTAGGGCTTTTAGAAGATACACAATTGAAAAATAGTTTGGCACTCCTAATAAAATACCTCCTAATATATTTTTAAATTCTAACCTAAACGCACCTCTTATTATTTGATATAACAAGATAATCATTCCTAAAATGAAAGCACATCCAAAAATCGTTGCAGAAAATAATGGAACTCCTCCCTCTTCAACAAATCTTGTTTCTATAAACTTTAAGCTGGTATCTATGGCTCCAGAACCAAAAAACAACAATATGGGAAACAATAAACTTACCTGTTTTACTGTGGTTTCTTTTTTTTCTTTTACAGAAGTCAAATAAACAGCGATTAAGGCCAATAGAATTCCTAACAATTTAATAAAACCAAGACTCTCCTCATAGTACCAGACTCCAAATACAATAGCAATTACAACAGACATTTTACTTGATACCGAAGCCACTGATAAACCATTTTTCTGAGAGGTTAGGGCCATTATATTAAAAACAAGTATAAACATAATACCTAATAAAAAAGCTCCTATAAACCAGGGCTGATTTGGGATTTCTTGGAAAGAAACTGAATTATTAGACAGGTAAAAACCCAAAACTGCCGCCACAAAATAATTAACAACAATCGCCTGAAATGTGTTAACCTTTAAAACATCAAATAATTTAAAAATGACAAATAGAAAACTTGAAATACAAATACTGATGAGTAAATAAAACATTAGTTAAATTCTTTTTGGGTAAACAAATCTACAACATCTTCACAAGTAGGATTTATATTCCACACTTTAATTCCTAGGGCATTTGCGGTAATCGTATTTTCTTTTGTATCGTCTATAAAAAAAGTTTCTTGTGGTAGTAATTTATTTTCATTTAATACAAAGTTATAAATATCTTGGTTAGGCTTCCTTAAATGTATTTCATGAGATAGATAGAATTTCTCAAAACATTTTTTAAATTCTGAATACAACTCGGCTCCCCAAGTTTTTTGAATCCAAGAAATATGTAAACTATTGGTATTACTCAATAAAAAGATTCTATATTTTTTTGAGGTAGCTAATGATCGAAGAAAGTCTAGACGATGAGGAGGGAAATCCTTCAAAATAGCATTCCATGCATTCTCAAAATCTATTACAGAAATGGCAGGAAACATCAATTTAAATGTATTCAAAAATTCTTGAGTACTTATCTTGCCTATTTCATATTGTTTTGCGACTTCTATCATCTCAACAGAAAACTCTGCAACTCCTAGTGTTCTTAATTGATTTAAGGTGGCTTCTTTATCTAAATTAATAAACACATCTCCAAAATCAAAAACTATATTTTTAATCATTTAAATATGTTTTAAGAATATCACCTTTTATATTTTCTTCATTTGTAGGAATTACATCCAATGTAGGCGCATTTACACCGTTATTAAAATGAACTTCACCAGAAAAAACCCTTGCTTCATCCCATAGGTTTTCATCAATAAAAGTTTGTATTGTTTTTGTACCTCCTTCTACTATTAAAGATTGAATATTGTGCTTAAATAGTACTGCACAAATTTGAATTGCAATGGGTTTTAAAAAATTTATTTTTTCAAAAAAAATAGCCCCTTTTACAGAAGTATTCCTTTCATTAATAAAAATTGTTTTTACAGAGCCATCATGTACTTTTAAACTAGTGGGAATTTTCAACTCTCTATCTATGATAATTCTAACAGGATTTTCACCATTCCAATAACGAACATCTAATCCTGGATTGTCATCTAAAACGGTAGTTGTTCCTACTAATATTGCCTGTTCTTCACTTCGCCACTTATGAACTAATTGTCTGGAAACTTCTTTGGTAATCCAAACAGGAGCTTGAGTAGCTCTTTTATTGGGAGCTATAAAAGCATCTAAAGTTTGTGCCCATTTTAAAATAATAAATGGTCGCTTTTGGGTTTGAAATGTAAAAAAACGCTTGTGATGAGCTCTACATTCTTTTTCTAAGACACCAACTATTACCTCACATCCTGCGTTTTGTAATCTTTCCACACCTTTACCTGCAACCAGTATGTTAGAATCTATACAACCAATCACCACTTTTTTAATCTCACTTTTAATAATTAAATCTGCACAAGGCGGAGTTTTACCAAAGTGAGAACAAGGTTCTAATGTCACATACATGGTTGCTGTTGCTAAAAGAGTTTGATCTTTCACAGCAGAAATTGCGTTTACTTCTGCATGACTGCCTCCATATGGGCTGGTAAACCCTTCTCCAATAATTTTATCATCAACAACTAAAACAGCGCCAACAGAAGGATTTGGACGTGTTGTTCCAATTCCTGATTTAGAAATTTCAAGACATCTTTTTATGTAGTGCTCATGATTCAAAAAAAAGTAACTTTGTAAAGCAAAAATACAGGTTTAAATGACAAATTCAGATTATATCATTAGAGAAATAGAACCTCGTGATAATGTACAAATAAAAAGCATCGTACAACAAGTTATTTTAGAAATGGGTGCTCCTAAAATTGGTACTGCCTATGAAGACATAGCTCTAGAGAACATGCATGGTAATTATCAAAAAGATAAGGCAATTTATTTTGTTGTGGAACACCACGGAAAAGTACTTGGAGGTGGTGGCATTGCGCAATTAGATGGTTCTGAGAAAAACACCTGCGAATTACAAAAAATGTACTTTTTAGATGGAATTAGAGGAAAAGGTCTTGGAGCCAGTATCATAGAAAAATGTATGGTGAAAGCCAAAGAATTTGGTTTTGAACAATGCTATTTAGAAACCATGCCCTATATGACAGCTGCTCAAAAATTATATAAGAAGAACGGTTTTAAAAATATTGATGCTCCAATGGGTAATACTTGCCATTACTCTTGTGATGTTTGGATGATTCGAAAATTATGATCGTAAAACAATACAGAAACTATTTTAACGAAACTCTTAAAACGATATATCCAATAACGGAAATAGATTCTTTTTTCTTTTTGTTACTAGAAGAATACTTGGGTTTTAGAAGAGTAGATATCGTTTTAAAGTCAGATTTTAAAATTACCCAAGAGACTCTCAATCTGCTGCAATCTGCCACAAAACAACTAGAACAAGAAGTACCCTTACAATATATTATAGGAAAAACTGAATTTTACGGGCTGCCATTTGTTGTAAATAAACATGTACTGATTCCAAGACCAGAAACAGAAGAATTGGTGGCGTGTGTGGTCTCAGAATTTTAAAGGGTTAAAACTTTTAATACCTCTACTAAACAGAACACAGAAACAAAACAATTAAAGATATTAGATATTGGAACTGGTAGTGGCTGTATTCCTGTTTCTTTAAAAAAACAACTTCCTTTTGCGAAAATAAGCGCCATAGATATTTCTAAGGAAGCTCTAACGGTGGCGAAAAAAAATGCTATTTTAAATAATGTTGATATTCATTTTATTTTACAAGATATTTTAAAAACAGTTGCATTAGATCAGCACTATGATATTATTATTTCTAATCCACCCTATGTTAGAGAATTAGAAAAGAAAGAACTTAAAAATAATGTTTTAAAAAATGAACCTCATGTAGCTTTGTTTGTTGAAAACGACAACCCACTAATATTTTATGCTAAAATTGCCGAATTAGCTAAAAAATATTTGAATAAAAACGGCCTATTGTTTTTTGAAATTAATCAGTACCTAGGAACAGAAACAATAGATTTAGTAAACAAAAAAGGGCTAAAGAACATTCAATTAAAAAAAGATATGTTTGGAAACGACAGAATTATAGTAGCCTCTAAATAGTTTTTCTTTTGATATTATAAAACAAATGCCGCATTGTTTTTAAGATCCTACTCTAAAAACAAAAATATATCTAGTAAGTTTGCACTATGGTACAAGAGATTCAACTCCGAACAAATCTTATTGAAGAAAAAAAAGCAGGGACTTTACTTTATAAAGCTGCTCGTAAACTAGGAGTTGACTCTAAAGAAATTAGTGGCATAAAAGTACTTCGAAAATCTATTGATGCCAGAAAAAAAGAAACTTTTTTCAACTATAAGGTTGCTGTTTTCATAAACGAGCCCATTCCTGAAAAATCATCAACTGTTTTTGATTATAAAGAGGTTTCTAATGCCAAAGAAATTCATATTGTAGGATTTGGCCCATCTGGTATGTATGCTGCTTTGCGATGTATTGAGCTTGGGTATAAGCCAATAATTCTAGAAAGAGGCAAAAATGTACAAGAAAGAAGACGAGATATCAAAGCCATTAATCAGGATCATATTGTTAATGAGAATTCTAATTATTGTTATGGAGAAGGTGGTGCTGGAACCTATTCTGATGGAAAACTATACACTAGAAGTTTAAAGAGAGGTGATGTAAGACGTATTTTCGAAAACTTAGTCTATCATGGAGCAACAGAACAAATTTTAATTGATGCACATCCACATATTGGAACAAACAAGCTTCCAAAAATTATTCAAAATATTCGTGAAACCATCTTAAAATTTGGTGGAGAAATTTATTTCAACACACAAGTAACAGACTTCATCATTAAGAATAATCAATTAAAAGCAATTGTCTTAAAAGACGGAAACGAAATGACTGTTAATTCAGTAATTTTAGCAACTGGTCATTCTGCAAGAGACATGTATGAATTGCTTCATAAAAAAAATATTGCACTCAAAGCAAAGTCTTTTGCCATGGGAGTTCGCGTAGAGCATCCTCAAGAGATTATAGACAGTATTCAATACAATTGTGAAGGAACTAGAGACGAGTTGCTTCCAGCTGCAGCTTATAGCCTTGTCCATCAAGTAAATAATAGAGGTGTGTATTCTTTTTGCATGTGCCCAGGCGGATTTATTGTTCCTGCAGCAACAGCAAGCGGAGAGGTTGTTGTAAATGGCATGTCTCCATCTAGGCGTAATAATAAATTTGCTAATTCTGGTATTGTTGTAGAAATAAATATAGACAAAGACATTCCTAAATATGATCAATTTGGCCCATTAAAAGGCTTAGAGTATCAAAAGAATCTAGAACGGTTGGCTTTTACTGCAGGAGGTAGAACACAAACCGCACCTGCCCAAAGATTGGTTGATTTTGTAGATGGAAAGCTTTCTTCAAATTTAAACGAAACATCGTATCAACCAGGGTTAAATTCTGCACCAATGCATTCTTTATTGCCTAAGCTAATAGGAAGTCGTTTAAGAAAAGGGTTTGAAGCTTTTGGTAGAAAAATGCATGGGTATTATACCAATGAAGCCAATATTGTAGGAGTAGAATCTAGAACATCTTCTCCAGTAAATATTCCTAGAAAAGAAAACTTAGAGCATCCTGAGATTAAAGGATTATTTCCTTGCGGTGAAGGTGGTGGCTATGCCGGTGGAATTGTATCTGCAGCCATGGATGGTGAACGTTGTGCAGAAGCAGCTATTGAATTATTATAAGTAGGTTTGTAAATGAATACTTTCACATATCTTTCATCATATTAACAACTAATTATGTCTTCTAACACAAAACAACATTGGGAAACTGTTTACGAAACTAAAACACCAGAACAGGTAAGTTGGACTCAAGAAATTCCAGAAACTTCACTAAACTTTATCAATTCCTTTCAACTATCTAAAGAGGTAAAAATCATAGATATTGGTGGTGGTGATAGCCATTTGGTAGATTTTTTACTTGAGCAAGGATATACGAATATTACTGTGTTAGATATTTCTAAAAAAGCCTTACAAAGAGCCAAAGAGCGGTTAGGAGAAAAAGCAACTCTAGTTAGCTGGATTGTTAGTGATGTCTTAGATTTTATACCAGACAGATCCTATGATATTTGGCATGATCGTGCAGCTTTTCACTTTTTAACATCAAAAAATCAGATAGATACTTATATTTCTTTAACCCAGAAATTTGTGTCTAGAAATCTAATTATAGGTGCTTTTTCTGACAACGGGCCTTTAAAATGTAGTGGTCTTGAAATTACGCAATACTCAAAGAATAAGATGTCTGAAGCCTTTAATGCAGGTTTTGAACCTATTGAATGCATAAGAGAAACACACCAAACTCCTTTTAAAACAACTCAAGACTTTGTTTTTTGTAGTTTTAAAAAACGATAAGGACATTCATTTATAAGTCTTTTTAAGACCAACATTTCTTGTACATTTGCACCTATGCGTATAGACATTATTTCAGCAGCACCAGATTTATTAGAAAGTCCTTTTAATCATTCTATTATAAAAAGAGCAAAAGAAAAAGGCTTGGCAGAGGTTGTTATTCATGATTTAAGAACCTTTGGACTGGGAAACTACAGACAAATTGATGATACACAATTTGGTGGTGGTGCAGGCATGGTTTTAATGATTGAGCCAATTTCTAAATGTATTGATGCATTAAAAGCAGAAAGAAGGTATGATGAAATCATTTATATGACTCCAGATGCAAAGACTTTAAACCAATCTACAGCAAACACCCTTTCTTTACAAGAAAATATTTTAATCCTTACAGGTCATTATAAAGGAGTAGATCAAAGAGTTCGTGATAAATACATCACCAAAGAGATCTCTATTGGAGATTATGTGTTAACAGGAGGTGAATTAGCCGCTGCGGTTTTAGTTGATAGTATTGTACGTTTAATACCGGGAGTTATAGGTGATGAAACATCGGCTCTTACAGATTCTTTTCAAGATAATTTATTGTCTCCACCAGTATACACAAGGCCCTCAAATTACGAAGGCATGAAAGTGCCTGAGATATTATTGTCTGGAAATTTTCCTAAAATAGATGAATGGCGCTCTGACAAAGCCTATGAACGCACACAACAAATACGTCCAGATTTATTGGACGAAACCTCATAAACTATCCTTCAAAGATTTAACAGTTTGAAAAAAATTACCTCATTTATAAAGAATAATACTGCAATTTCTTGGGTTATAGGATTTCAATTATTCCGCTTTTTGTTATTACCATTTATGGGCCTAATGCCTCAAGATGCTTATTATTATTTATACGGTCAAAACCTTTCACTTTCTTATTTTGATCATCCTGGAATGATTGGGTATATTTTAAGGATTTTTACAGATATATTGGGTCAATCTGTTTTTGTTATTAAACTTGCCGATTTTACAATTACTTCAATAACCATTATTAGTTTTTACAAATTAGCATCTCTTTTTCTGTCAAAACACCGATTGTCTAGAAGTATGATTTTGTTAGCATCTACAATTTTTATTTCCATTATCTCTTTCAATTCAACACCTGATGTTCCTTTATTATTGTTTTGGACCTTAAGTATATTATGCCTGTATAAGGCAATTTTTGAAGATAAAAAATGGTTTTGGATTATTGCTGGAATAACCATGGGATTGGCTTTTAATAGTAAGTATACTGCGCTACTTTTACAAATTGGAGTACTCGCTTTTCTAATTTTTTCCAGTAAATATAGAAAACTGTTAATTTCTCCATGGCTATGGATGGGTCTTGTGATATCTGTAGTAGTAACATTTCCTGTTTGGTGGTGGAACTATCAAAATGAATTTGCCTCTTTTGCTTTTCAATCTTCTGAAAGAACAAACTCTATCGGTAAATTTGAAATAAAACCGACCTTATTTTTTGGAGCAGTTGGCCATCAATTATTTTTATTGCTTCCAGTTTTATTTAGTATTTGTATTGTATTCTCTTACAAGCACATTAAAAAAGCGTTGACAAAATTTACATTACCATCTCAAAAAACACTTTTTTTATTAGCTTTTTTTATACCAACTTTTATCGGTTTCTTTTTAATTAGCCCTGTTTACTGGGTAAAATTAAACTGGATGATGCCATCCTATATTACTGGAATTATTATTGCTGGAATGTATATATCTAAAAAACTATTAAAGGCTCAACTAATTATTTCTATTGTATTTCACATCGCTGTTGCAAGTCAGGTTATTTTTTATTTTGTTCCTATTAAAAGTGATGACACTTGGGTAGGATGGAAAGAATTAGGAGAAAAGGTTGAAAAAGTTTCAGAAAATGATTCAGAAGCTTTTATATTTTCAATTGATGGATATAAGACCTCTGCACAACTTCGTTTTTTCTCTACAAAAACTGTTTTTGCTCAAAATGTTATCAACCAGCCAGCTCTTCAATTTGATTACTTAGGAGATATTATGGATGATTATAAGGGTAAGAATGCCTTCTATATAGACTCAGATAAACGATACAAGAACAAAGAAAAGCTTGGAGAGTTGCCTCAAATGATTACACCATATTTTGAATCTTACCTAGAACTAGAACCAATTATTGTTAACGAAGGAACCTCTAAAGAAAGAAAATTTTGGGTATTTTACTGCAAGAACTATCAACCAAAAAAATAACTTCAATAGGTTTTATATCCTAAAATAAATTCTTAGATTTGCACTCGCTAAAATTAACCTCTGACGAGAATCGTGAAAGTTAGTTGTGGTCAATTCAATAAAACAAAAAAATGGAATCTTTAGTAAAATTTGTACAAGACGAATTTGTAACAAGAAACGAAAACCCAGAATTCTCAGCAGGAGATACTATTACAGTATTTTACGAAATTAGAGAAGGAGAGAAAGTTCGTACACAGTTCTTTAAAGGAGTTGTCATTCAAAAAAGAGGTACTGGATCATCAGAAACTTTTACAATCAGGAAAATGTCTGGTACTGTAGGAGTAGAAAGAATATTTCCAGTAAACTTACCTTCTATTCAAAAAATTGAAGTTAACAAGAGAGGTAAAGTACGTAGAGCACGTATTTATTACTTTAGAAATCTTACTGGTAAAAGAGCGAGAATTCAGGAAAAAAGACGTTAATACTTCTTTTTTATACCATATAAAAAAAGGGCTTCATTCTATGAAGCCCTTTTTTAATTAACAAATGTTGATAACTGATGTTAGTACCTTGTTGATTTCTAATTAGTTAAAAATTTTGCAAATGTTACTTCTTACTATATATTTGGTTTATAATTACGAAGCACAGTAGAAAATGATTCGAAAGAAAAACAGACTACAAGCCAAGTGATTAAATAAAGTAACGTTCTTTATTTTCTGAATTTCCTTCCAAATCAATAAGTAGAGTTTACTCCACTTGGAATAATTAGAAGTAGTGAAGTTATGAAAGTAACAAAGCAAACCTAATAATGTATCACTTTTAGTAATACAGATGAGAAAGTACAAGTTTAGAAGAAATTCCATCAAGTTATACAAAGGCTTCAAGCCAACGTAAAACGGAATTTCAACCTGAGGCCAGCAAAGAAACAGTTTCTTTGTTTAAAAGAAACATAGAGTCATATCTCTATTTGATTGTGTAGAAATACAGGTCATTGTTTACAATCTGTCTCTAAAGAAGCCATATCACTCAAGAAATTGAATGATATGGCTTTTATTTTTAATATACTTTGGCCTTTTATCTGTCTTTATAAATCTTTGAGTAAATTATCCGAAAGTTACTTCGTAAAATAGCACTAGAATTCTTAAATTTGCGCTGCTTTTATGCAAAAAAAACCTTTTTAAATCTAATCTCCAGGAGATACACAACAGAAAAAAACATGATGACTCAGAAAGCTACAATAGTTTATACAATTACTGATGAAGCTCCGGCTTTAGCTACTCGTTCTTTATTACCAATTATAAGAGCATTTACTAGTGGTTCCAATATAGACTTTGAAACTAAAGACATCTCTTTAGCAGCAAGAATATTAGCTAACTTCTCTGATGTTTTACCTGAAAATCAACGAATTGAAGATGCTCTAACACAACTAGGTGAATTAGCAAAAAAACCTGAAGCAAACATTATTAAATTACCTAATATCAGTGCTTCAGTTCCTCAATTAATTGCTGCGATCAAAGAATTACAATCTTTAGGATATAAACTTCCTGATTATCCGGAGACAGTTGAAACCACAGATCAAAAAGTTATTTTGGAACGTTACAATAAAGTAAAAGGTTCAGCTGTAAACCCAGTATTAAGAGAAGGAAACTCAGACAGAAGAGCACCAAAGGCAGTTAAAA
>Ga0206677_10001220_pt1 | contig 23954 bp, 19 predicted proteins | sample M130m12015metaG_FD_155475 | JGI IMG/M metagenome (GOLD analysis project Ga0206677, IMG submission 155475) | Ammonia-oxidizing marine archaeal communities from Monterey Bay, California, United States - M1 30m 12015 | ecosystem: Environmental > Aquatic > Marine > Intertidal zone | place: USA...
GCATATTCTATTTCAGAGGGAGGTTCAGATTGGAGGAAAGTAATTGTTATAGAAACTGAGAATAAAACCTTAGTGGAAGATACTTTATTGAATATTAAATTTTCAGGAATTAGCTGGAATGGGAATGAAGGGTATTATTATTCTTCTTATGATAAGCCTGAAAAATCAGTATTATCTGATAAAACAGACCATCATAAATTATATTACCATAAACTAGGAACGCCTCAAAATGAAGATGAAATTATCTTTGGAGCAGAAGATAAATTTAGATATGTAAGAGGAGGGGTTACAAAGGATCTGAGTTATTTAATTATAAGTGCTTCCAAAGCAACTTCTGGAAACAATCTGTTTATAAAAGATTTAAGAAATAAAAACTCAAAACTGATACAGTTAACAGCTGACTTTAAGAGTGATAGTTATATCATTCATAATATAGGAACTACATTTTATGCAGTTACCAACTTAGAAGCCCCCAATAAAAGGTTAGTACAATTTAATTTATCAAATACAAATTCTGAAAATTGGAAAGATTTGATTCCTGAAACAGAAAATGTTTTAAGTCTATCTAAAGGAGGTGGTTACTTTTTTGCTAAGTATTTTCAAGATGCAAACTCAAAAGTGATACAATATAACTATGATGGAGATTTAATGCGAGAAGTAGAATTTTCTGGCAAAGGAAATGTAAGTGGTTTTGGTGGAAAGGAAGATCAAAAAGAAATTTTCTATAATTTTAGTAATTATATTACTCCAAGGTCTTCTTTCAAATATAATGTTGAAACTGGAAAATCAGTATTATATTGGTCGCCAAATATTGATTTTAACACCAATGATTTTGTTGCAGAGCAACATTTTTATACATCTAAAGATGGAACAAAAGTACCTATTAGTATTATGTATAAAAAAGGTGTAGAATTAAATGGAAAAAACCCTACTATATTGTATGGTTATGGAGGTTTTAATGTAAGTCTAAAGCCTTCTTTTTCAGTAACAAATGCAGTTTGGTTAGAGCAAGGTGGAGTTTATGCAGTTGCAAACCTAAGAGGTGGTGGAGAGTATGGGAAAAAATGGCATGATGCGGGAATAAAAATGCAAAAGCAAAATGTATTTGATGATTTTATTGCAGCAGCAGAATTCTTAATTGAAAATAAGTACACTAACTCAAATCATTTAGCAATAAAAGGAAGTTCAAATGGAGGTTTACTAGTTGGAGCCTGTATGTTACAAAGACCAGATTTATTTAAAGTAGCATTACCTGGAGTAGGTGTGTTGGATATGTTGCGTTATCATACCTTTACATCAGGAGCGGGTTGGGCGTACGACTATGGAACAGCTGAAGAAAGCAAAGAAATGTTTGAATATTTGAAGAGTTATTCCCCAGTACATAATGTGAAGGAAGGGGTAGAATACCCAGCAACTTTAGTAATTACAGGAGATCATGATGATAGAGTTGTGCCTGCACATAGTTTTAAATTTGCAGCAGAATTACAAGCTAAACAAAGTGGTAATAATCCAACTTTAATTAGAATAGAAACAAATGCAGGGCACGGAGCAGGGACTCCAGTTAGTAAAAGAATAGAAGAGGCAGTTGATATTATGGGCTTTGTGCTATATAATTGTGAGAGTTAAGAAATAAAAATTTTATTTTCTCATAGTTTTATCTTTTAGCCATAAATCGAATAAGTAGTTTTAGTCCTAACAAGATTAATAATGCTATTGAAATTAAGTGACCTACATATGGAACAAGGAATGTTGGTAGCAAACATAATAGCACTAATGGAACTAGTTTTCTTGCCCACCAGTTTCTTTTTTTCCATCCTCTCCACCATGTTCTAATAATGAAAAATAATGCAGTACCTAGAACAGCAAGAACAAGTAATCCTCTAAGAATAAGTATGATTAATGAGGGTTCATTGTCTTCATCATCTTCATGATCAACAGCAAAATTGGTAGTGGTTAATACAGTATTATTTTCTGTAATTGGGAAGGAAGCATAACTTATATTTGCAAGTATTGTTAGCGTAATTAATAATAGTAATAGTTTTTTCATAATGTAATTATTATTTACTGCATATTATAGACTAAACCTCCAGAAAGACTAGATATTATACTCAATAATAATATAAGCCCTCCTAAGATTAGTATAATCTTAGTTAGTATTCTTACCCACCTTACTCTATCTCTCCATGCCCTCCACCATGTTTTAATTAAAAAGTATGAGCCAAATCCTAAAGCAATTACTAAAGGAATAAGTAACCACCATTTACCTCCATCTTCCTCTTCTTCTTCAGCTATTTGAAAGCTTATTGAATTTGATATATCTGAAGAACTATTTTTTGTAATAGGAAAAGATGCATAGCTAATATTTGCAAGTGTTGTTAGAGCAATAAAAAGGAATAATAGTTTTTTCATGCAACAAAAATAACTAACAAAAAATTAAATACTATGCTAAGCATAGTAAATGGGATTCCTATCAGGGAAAATAGATTTTCTATTCAGTATAAAGCACCTCCAACAAAGTCTGTCCCACCGCATTTAAGGTATTTTTATCTATGTTATTCATATCATCTTTATGGGTGTGCCAGTGCTGATTGAAATTGGTTTCTGTTGCAGGATCGTATTCAATAATATCAATAGTAGGTATCCCAGCTAGGGTATTTACATAGTAATGATCATCCAGTACTTGACTGGAGTTCTCAAATATAAAATAATTTCCAAATCCTAACCTGCTTGCTTTTCGCCAAACTTTTTGTAAAATAGTTGAAGCAAAGTATCGAGAGAAATATTCATGCCTAAAAGTAGCGTCTTTTGCGCCTACCATATCCAATAAAATACCATAACGAGCAAAGTAGTTTGCTTTGTGCGGATTATTACTCCAATATTGTGACCCCAAGCACCAAGAATCTTGCATAATAGGATATTTAGAATTTTCTGGTTGCCCGTAATCCTCTGCATCAAAAAGAATGATGTCTATTCCTATTTTTGGATTTTTAATACTGAACTGACGAGCAAGTTCAATTAAAACACCAACTCCACTTCCTCCATCATTTGCACCAAGTATTGGGTTATTTTGATTTTCAGTATCATGGTCGGCAATGTGCCTACTATCCCAATGTGCAAATAAGGCAATTCTATTATTTTTTTTAGGAGAAAAACTAGCAATGATGTTTTTTAAAGTATGATGCTTACCATCATAAGTAGTAGTGGGAGCTTCCTGTACTATTACATTTGGTGTGTATTGTAAGAATTTTTTTTCTAACCATATAGCACAGTTTTTCCATGCTTTTGATGAGATAACTCTTGGGCCAAAACTTACTTGCTTCTCCACATAAAAATAAGCTGAATCTGCATTAAAAGTAGGGATTTCAATTTTTGCTTTCGGTTTTGAAACGGCTTTAGTTTTTTGCTGAGGTTCAGTGGAACAAGCGCTAAGTACAATTAAGCAAAGAATAAATATTGAATGTTTAAAATCTATCATGTCAAATTTAATTATTTCACTTCCCAACTAGTTCCTTCTCTACTGTCTTTTATCTGAATTCCTGCTTTGTTTAATTCATCTCTAATCAAATCAGCTGTTCCAAAATCTTTACTTTTTTTAGCGTTTCCTCTTAGTTGTAATACTAATTCCATCACTTCAGAAGTTAGGTCGTTCCCTCTACTTTCCTTTGCAGAAATAAGTCCTAATATATCAGTAACAAAAATATTGAATATTGATTTTAATTTTTCTAAATCAGTCAAATTTAAACTTTCTTTTCCATCTTTTACTGAGTTGATAATTCTAACTCCATCAAACAAATGAGCAATTAAAATCGGTGTATTAAAATCATCATCCATTGCCATATAACAATTCTCCTCTAGTTTTTTTACATCATAAGTTGAGGTTTCAGTAGCAGAAAGAGTTTGCAAAGTTTCCAATGCGTTCATCAATTTATTAAATCCTTTTTCTGCTGCTTGTAAGGCTTCATTACTAAAATCTACAGTACTTCTATAGTGGGCTTGTAAAATGAAAAAACGAATCGTCATTGGAGTATAAGCCCTTTCTAATTTTTCATGTGTTCCATTAAAAAACTCCTCTAAATTAATGAAGTTTCCAAGGGATTTCCCCATCTTTTTTCCATCTACAGTAATCATATTATTGTGCATCCAATAGTTCACAGGATTACAATCATTACAGGCATTACTTTGTGCTATTTCTGCCTCATGATGTGGAAAAACTAAATCCATTCCACCACCATGAATATCAAAAGTTTTGCCTAAATATTTTTCACTCATTGCAGAACATTCCATGTGCCAACCCGGGAACCCTTCTCCCCAAGGAGAAGACCATCTCATAATATGTTCAGGGCTTGCTTTTTTCCAAATAGCAAAATCAACTGGACTTTTCTTTTCAGATTGTCCATCTAAAGTTCGAGTTCCTTCTAAAGTGTCTTCTATATTTCTTCCTGATAAAGTTCCATAAGGGTACTTTTCATTGTATTTATTTACATCTAAATAAACTGAACCATTTACCTTATAGGCAAATCCATTTTTTAGGATTTGTTCTACCATTTCAATTTGTTCAATAATATGACCAGTTGCTCTAGGTTCAATGCTTGGAGGTAAGCAATTTAAATCATTCATTGCTTTGTGGTAACTGATGGTGTAAAACTGAACAATTTCCATAGGTTCTAATTGCTCTAATCTTGCTTTTTTAGCAATCTTATCTTCACCTTCATCTGCATCATTTTCTAAATGCCCTGCATCTGTAATATTTCTTATATATCTTACTTTGTAGTCATTGTGTTTTAAATATCTAAAAACTACATCAAAAGTAATTCCGGGACGAGCGTGACCTAGGTGAGGGTCTCCATATACAGTAGGTCCACAAACATACATTCCTACATGATTTTCTGTTATAGGATTAAAGACTTCTTTTTGTCTTGTAAGCGTATTGTATATTTGTATTTTTCTACTCATTATGCATTAATTTTGTATTGCTCTTTCAGGTTTTTCATCATGTCTTTCGTCATTTTTTCTAAGTCATATTCTAAGTTCCACCCCCAATCTTTTTGCGCATAACCATCATTAATTGATGATGGCCAAGAGTCTGCAATTGCTTGTCTGAAATCAGGATTATAAGTCATTTCAAAATTAGGAATATGCTTTTTAATTTCTTCTGCAATTTCTGCTGGCGTAAAACTTACTCCTGCCAAATTATAAGAGGAACGGATTTTTACTTGTTCAGCTGGCGCTTCCATTAGTTCAATAGTTGCACGAATTGCATCTGGCATATACATCATTGGGAGTCCTGTACTTTCAGCTAAGAAACTTTCATATTTTCCATGCTGAATAGCTTGATGAAAAATATCCACTGCATAATCAGTAGTTCCACCACCTGGAGCTGCTTTCCAACCAATCAATCCTGGGTAACGGATACTTCTTACATCTACCCCAAATTTATTAAAGTAGTATTCATTCCATCTTTCACCAGCTTGCTTAGTAATTCCGTAAACAGTATTGGGTTCCATTACTGTATATTGTGGTGTATTCTTCATTGGGGTTGTAGGTCCGAAAACCGCAATTGAAGATGGCCAAAATATTTTTTTAATGAGTCCGTCTTTTGCTAAATCCAATACATGAGAGTGGGAACGCATATTCAATCTCCATCCTAATTCAATATTTTGTTCTGCAGTTGCTGAAAGGAGTGCAGCTAATAAATAGACTTGAGTAATTTTGTATTTTATTACAATATCTCTTAATAATTGATCGTCCATTATATCTAATGTTTCAAATGGACCGGACTCCATTACAATTTCAGCAGAAGGGCGAATATCAGAAGCGATAACATTATCATTTCCGTACATCTTTCTTAATTCCATCACCAATTCAGTGCCAATTTGTCCTGAAGATCCTATTATTAATATCCTTTCTGTCATCTGTAAATATTTGGCACAAATATAGCATTAAACATTATTTTCAGCCTATTAATTATAATTACAATACAAATTGTGGATTTTGTATCTTTGCCACATATTAAGACGCATAAATTATGGATCCGAATACGGGTAAAAAAAATATGTTCAATAAACTAAGCAAGGAACAAGGCTTAAAATTATTAGAACAGGAAGATTTTAAAAGAAAGACGGTTTCATTCTATCGGTATGTTATTATTGATTCTCCTGCTGACTTAAGAGATGAGTTGTATGAATCTTGGAAAGATTTAGGTGTTTTAGGTAGAATCTATTTGGCGTATGAAGGTGTAAATGCTCAACTAAGTGTCCCTGAGCCAAACTGGGAAGCGTTTGTGAAAAATGTACATGAGAATCCTCTTTTTACTGAAATGCCATTTAAAATTGCAGTGGAAGATGATGGAAACTCATTCTTTAAATTGACCATAAAAGTGCGTAAACAAATTGTTGCTGATGGTTTGCCAATTGATGAATATGATGTAACAAATGTTGGTGCTCATATGGATGCAAAAGCATGGAATGATGCACTAGAAAAAGGAGCAACTGTGGTAGATATGCGTAATCATTACGAAAGTGAAATAGGCAAATTTAAAGGCGCTATTTGTCCGGATGTAGAAACATTTAAAGAAGAACTTCCTGAGGTAAAAGATATGCTGAAAGGAAAAGAGGATGAGCAAATATTATTGTATTGCACAGGAGGAATTAGATGCGAAAAAACATCTGCTTATTTAAAACATCATGGATTCCAAGATGTAAATCAGCTGCATGGAGGTATTATTGATTATGCCAGGCAGTTGGATAAAGATAAAAACTTAAATAATAATTTTGAAGGAAAGAATTTTGTTTTTGATGAAAGGAGAGGGGAGCGTATTTCTGATGATGTAATTAGTAATTGTCATCAATGTGACGCCCCTTTTGATACGCATGTAAATTGCAAGAATGTAAATTGCAACTTATTGTTTTTGCAATGTGATAATTGTAAAGAAGAATACGAGCAATGCTGTTCAGTTGAATGTATAGAAATTATAAATTTGCCTTTAGAGGAGCAAAAGAAATTAAGAAAAGGAACGGATAGTAAAAAGATGTATTACAGCCATAAAAGAGTAAATTTAAACCTAAATAAAGATGATTAGAATAACAAAAGAATTTAAGTTTGAAATGGCACATGCCTTGCATGGTTATGACGGTTTATGTAAGAATATCCATGGGCATTCGTATCGTTTATGGGTAACCGTAAAGGGAGAAGTGAAGAATGAAAAGGGACATACAAAGGATGGTATGGTAATGGATTTTGGGGTGTTAAAAGAAATCGTAAAACCTGAAATTGTAGCTAAATACGATCATTCTTTAGTCTTGAATGCAAACTCTCCTCATGCCGACTTAAATCTTTCAGCTTTTGAAAAAGTATTTTACTTACCTTATCAGCCTACATCTGAAAACTTGGTAATGGATTTTGCAAATCATATTAAGAATAAGTTACCTAAGAATATCACACTTTGTAAGGTTATTTTATCCGAAACAGCTACTTCATTTGCGGAATGGAATATTGAGGATAATCAGTAAACTTGTGTTGTTCTTTCCTCTTGCTTTTTCATTCTTTGTAATATAGAATTGATATAAATATGTTTGTAATTGAAAATTATGCTAAAAATCATAGTTTTCATAGCTAGTATTTTCTATTTTTGCGACCGAAAAATTTAAAAAAATGACGAACATATTAATCGCTTTAGTTTTAATCTTATTAATTGCTACTTTAGTACAAGTACTTAGAGTTAGTGAATTATTATCTGAACTAAAAAAACAGGATGTAAATGAAGTAACTGATAAAGATAATGCCATTCAAGGGCGACTTCTTTTAATTGCAGGAACTTTGTTTTTAGGATCAGTAGTTTGGCAATTTGTAAATTGGATTCCATTAATGTTACCTCCAGCAAGTTCGGTACATGGGGCAGTTATTGATTCCTTAATGCAATTTACAATGCTACTAATTATTTTTGTGTTTTTTATCACACAACCATTATTATTTTGGTACGGATATAAATACAATAAAAACAAGAAAAATCCTGTTGCATTTTTCTACCCGCATAATAATAAATTAGAGATTATCTGGACAGTAGTACCTACTATAGTACTTACAGCAGTTATTCTTTATGGATTAAGCGCTTGGGATAAAATTACAAATGCAGATACTACCGATTCACAGATTATTGAACTTTACGCTAAGCAGTTCGACTGGACGGCTCGTTATGCAGGAGATGATAATACATTAGGATATTCTAACTATAGACTAGTAAAAGGACCTAATCAGTTAGGGGTTGATTTAACGGATGAGTTAGCTCAGGATGATGTAGTAGTTAAAGAAGTACATCTAGTAGTAGATAAACCAGTATTGTTAAAAATGCGTTCGCGTGATGTAATCCATTCTGCTTTCTTACCTCACTTCCGTGTACAGATGAATTGTGTGCCAGGAATGATAACTCAATTTGCTTTTACACCAACACAAACTACTGCCGAAATGAAAATTCAAGAAGGAGAAGATTTCGAATTTGTATTGTTGTGTAATAAGATTTGTGGAGCAGCACATTACAATATGCAAATGAAATTTGTAGTAGAAACACAAGAGGAGTATGACGCTTGGATGGCTTCACAAAAAACAGTAGAAAACACTTTAACTTTAAAAACAAAATAAAATGTCAGATCATCATAAAGAAACATTTATTTCAAAGTACGTATTTAGTTTAGATCATAAAATGATTGCTAAGCAGTTCCTAATTACAGGAATGCTTATGGGAATAATAGGAATGTTAATGTCTATTTTATTTCGTTTACAATTATCTAATCCAGGAGAATCATTTGCAGTATTAGAATGGTTTTTAGGAAGTAAATGGGCTCCGGGAGGAATTTTAGATCCTAATATGTATTTATCTTTAGTAACTATGCACGGTACTATTTTAGTATTCTGGGTACTTACTGCAGGGTTAACAGGTACATTTGCCAACTTCCTTATTCCATTGCAAATTGGAGCAAGAGATATGGCTTCAGGATTCATGAACATGCTTTCGTACTGGTTCTTCTTTGTTGCAACAATAGTATTATTATGTTCATTATTTGTTGAAACAGGTCCTGCATCAGCAGGTTGGACAATTTACCCACCACTTTCAGCATTACCTCAATCTATTCCAGGTTCTGGTTTAGGGCAAGATTTATGGTTGGTTGCTATTGCGTTATTTATTGTTTCTTCTCTTTTAGGAGGGCTTAACTATATTGTTACAATTCTTAATTTAAGAACAAAAGGAATGTCAATGTCTCGTTTGCCACTTACAATGTGGGCAATTTTGATTACTGCAATTTTAGGTGTATTGTCGTTCCCGGTATTACTTTCAGCAGCTTTATTATTAATTTTTGATAGAAGTTTTGGTACATCATTCTTCTTATCCGATATTATTATTGGTGGTGAAACATTACATAATACAGGAGGTTCACCAGTATTGTTTGAGCATTTATTCTGGTTCTTAGGGCACCCTGAGGTTTATATTATCTTATTGCCTTCATTAGGTATTGTTTCTGAGGTAATGTCTATTAATACTCGTAAACCAATTTTTGGTTACAAAGCAATGGTTGGCGCAATGTTAGCAATTGCATTCCTTTCGTTTATCGTTTGGGGACACCATATGTTTATTACAGGTATGGATCCGTTCTTGGGGTCAGTATTTACTTTTACTACTTTATTAATTGCGATTCCTTCAGCTGTAAAAGTATTTAATTACTTAGCAACACTTTGGAAAGGAAGTATCCGTTTCACGCCAGCAATGTTATTTACAATTGGTTTTGTATCTACTTTTTTAACTGGTGGTTTAACAGGATTAATTCTTGGAGATTCAGCTTTAGATATTAATGTACATGATACTTACTTTGTGGTTGGTCACTTCCATATTGTAATGGGGCTTTCTGCAATTTACGGAATGTTCTCAGGGGTTTACCACTGGTTCCCTAAAATGTATGGTCGTATGATGAACAAGAAATTAGGGTACTTACATTTCTGGGTAACTTTTGTTTCGGCTTATGGAGTATTCTTCCCAATGCACTTTTTAGGATTAGCTGGTTTACCAAGAAGATACTACACGAATAGTGCTTTCCCAATGTTTGATGGTTTATCGGACATTAATGAAATCATTACTTTCTTTGCTATTATTGGTGGGTTGGTACAATTGGTATTTGTATTTAACTTCTTCTATAGTATTTTTAAAGGAACAAAAGCAAGTACAAATCCTTGGAAAGCAAATACATTAGAATGGACAACTCCAGTGGAAAGAATTCACGGAAACTGGCCAGGAGAAATTCCTTCAGTTCATAGATGGCCTTATGATTATTCTAAGCCAGGAGCTGATGAAGATTTTGTTATGCAAACAGAGCCTTTAAAAGAAGAAGAAACAGAACATTAAACTACTGATGAGCACTACTAAAAATAATACTTCCAAGCAATTGCTTTGGGTGGGGATGGCAGGAATTTCAATGTTCTTTGCTGGGCTTACTTCTGCAGTAATTGTTCGTTCGGCTGAACATGGTTGGAATTCAATTGATATGCCTATTTGGTTTTGGTACAGTACTTTTGCTATTGTAGTGAGTAGTATTTTATTAATTATTGCTCAAAACCAAGTAAAAAGAGGAAACTCACCAACTATTTATGTAGTAGGAGCTTTGGCTTTAGGTTTGTTTTTTGCGTATTGCCAGCTTAAGGGTTGGGAGCAGTTAACGGCTATGGGGATGTACTTTATTGGGGAAGGAAGCAATCCGGCAAGTTCATTTTTATATGTAATTACCTTTGCCCATCTTATGCATGTTGTTGGAGGCTTAATCGCATTAATAGTTACAGCAGTTAAAGCTGTACAATCAAAATATACAAAAGAAAATTATTTAGGAATAGAACTAACATCTATCTATTGGCATTTTTTAGATTTGCTATGGGTGTATTTATTTGTATTCCTTTTATATAGTGTAAAATAAATTTTAGAATTATGGAACAAACAGAAAATGATAATGGAGTAGCTTGGCAAGGTGGGGACAGACCTTACAATGCAAGTTATGGTAAATTAATGATGTGGTTTTTCTTAATTACTGATGCTTTAACTTTTTCAGGATTTTTAGCTGCTTACGGTTTTAGTAGATTCAAATATCCAGATATCTGGCCAAATCCTGAGGATGTGTTTAGTCACTTCCCTTTCTTGCATGGAGAACACCCATTGTTGTTTGTTGCTTTAATGACTTTTATTCTTATTATGAGTTCGGTAACCATGGTACTTGCTGTAAATTACGGACATAAAATGCAAAAGAAGAAAGTGATTTTATGGCTTTCCTTAACTATTGTTGGGGGTGCTATATTCTTAGGGTCTCAAGCTTGGGAATGGGGACACTTTATTCATGGTGATAAAGGAGGAATTAGTACTCAAACAGAGCATGTTGTACATATTGCTGAGGGAGAAAAATTATCTTCCGTATATGATTTAATGGGAGCAGATGGGCATGATGGAACGCATCATCATTTTACGGTTGACCAGGTGATTACTAGTTTAGAAGCAAATCCTCAATATAATATTAGAACGGCAAATAGAAAGTATCTTACGAATGAAGCTGCAATTGCTTATTTAAGAGAAAATGCTACTGAAGTATTATTAGGATCAAACCTAAAAAACAATGAATACGGACATCCTTTATTTGCGGATTACTTCTTCTTTATTACAGGTTTCCATGGTTTCCATGTATTCTCAGGAGTTATTATTTTAATTGTTATTTTGATTAATGTAATAAAAGGAACTTATGAAAGAAGAGGGCATTATGAGATGGTTGAAAAAGTAGGGTTATATTGGCACTTTGTTGATTTAGTGTGGGTATTTGTATTTACATTCTTCTACTTAGTATAATTTATAAAACGATATTATTATGGCAAACGAAACAAAAGGAAATTGGTGGATATGGAGAGTATTCTGGATACTTTTAGGTATTACTGCATTTGAGGTTGGGTTAGGAATGATTAAACCTGAATTTTTAATGGGACAGTTTTTAGGTACTAAAATAATTAATCATATTTTCATTATTTTAACACTAATTAAAGCTGCTTATATTGTTATGGAATTTATGCACTTAGGGGCTGAAACAAAAGGCTTAAGATGGACTATTCTTTTGCCTGCAATTATTCTAATTCCTTATTTACTATTCATTGTGCTTACTGAAGGTGGGTATGCAGGATTGATGATGTAACACCATATATAATGAAAACAATCAAAAAATTTGCATTACTTTTTGTATTACTTGTTTTACCTTATTTAATGTATAACTACATTTCAAAAGGAGAAAACAGTTTTGTTAAACTAGCATTTATTGGTACTGAAGATCATAAAATCCCGGCTTTTTCATTTATAAATCAGGATAGTGTAACCGTTACAAATGCTGATTATGATGACAACATATATGTAGCTAATTTTATCTTTACTACTTGCCCTACTGTTTGCCCTACTATGACTTATAACATGCGTTATATTCAGAATAAGTTGAGTAAATACCCAAACATTAAGTTTCTTTCACATACGGTAAATCCTAAAAATGATACACCAGAAGTATTAAGTGCATACGCAAAAAAAATGCGTTTGAATTTAGATAACTGGAACTTGGTAACAGGGGACAAAAACGAAATATATTCCATAGCAGAATCTTATTTTGTGAATGCAAGTCAGGACTCATTAGCGCCAGGTGGTTTCTTACATTCTCAGTATTTAGTTATTGTAGATAAGGAAGGTAGGGTGCGTTCAGGATACAGTAATTTTGTATGTAAATTCTGTGGCGAAAGTTCTGAAAAAGCTAAAGTTGCTTGCCCTAGTTGCCGCAAGGAAAAAGCATTAGTTGGTAATCCTGTTGGAAGCTATGATGGTACACAGGACTATGTTATTAAGGACTTGATAAAGGATGTAAAAACCTTATTAGCCGAATATCATGAGGATGCAAAAGTTGAAAGAAATGCTAGATAAAAAAATACTTTTATTATTAGTTGGTTTCCTATTTGTAATGGATTCTTTTGGGCAATGTGCTATGTGTAAAGCAGCAGTAGAGGCTAACCTAGAGGCTGGTGATGATATTGGTTCCGGACTTAATAGTGGTATTTTGTATTTAATGTCTATGCCTTATATTGCAGTGTTTTCTTTTGCATTATTTTACTATTTACAGAAAAGAAAAACACCAACTACCTAGTTTTTTTAAGTTCCTGCAAACTTATTTTTTGCTATTAGGAACATTTTTTATGTTCTTGCAAACTAGTTTTTAGTCTTTTACAACAAGTTTCAAGTATTGGGGAACAAGTTTCGTGTGTTTGCAAACTAATTTTTAATCTTTCGGAAACTAATTTTATTTTTTCACAACTATTCATATCTTGATAATCAGTTGATTATGGAGATATTCCTGTGTCTTACTCTTAAAAGTGTAAGTTATTTATTTTATATGTAATGGGGTTTTTCAGTGCCATTAACTGCAGTTTCCTTTTCTGAAGTTTGATTATCAATGTATTATGAGCACATTTTTTCATATATTTACAAAATGAACCAATTAACAAAGAATAAAAATATTAGGTATTTTAGGTTGCTCCTTAAAGTATTGTCTTTTTTTATACTCTTATCTTTAACAGGACATTTTTTAAAAGATTATAGACCTGTAAAGTTAGTTGTGTATAGTTCTTTGATACTGATGCTTTCATATACTATTTAACAATATTTTAGTTTTATTAAAAGCAGTGCTAAAGATTACTTAGTTGTATTCTTTACTGTTTTTTTGTCTTTTGAATGTATGAAATTTATAAAGTTTCTGTCAGGGTCTCTTCCTAGATATACAGATGCACCGTTATTTATAAGTCTTTTTTTTTCTGCTGTTGCTGTTTCAATGTATCTTTTGATAATTGTAAGTGCAACTAATGTAATGAAGAGATAATTACAGAATAACTGTCATTGCGAACGAATGTGACGCAATCTATTCATTATTTAGATAGCCACATTTTGCTCTGCAAAATTCGCTATGATAAAAATGCCTAACAACTAATAACGAGCAACCAACAACTAGCTCCTTAAAGCAATACTTAATTCTTTCAATTGTGCTTCATCAATATCGGATGGCGAGTCAATCATCACATCTCTACCTGAGTTGTTTTTTGGGAATGCAATAAAATCACGGATGCTTTCTTGTCCTCCCATTATAGCACATAAACGGTCAAAACCAAAGGCAACTCCTCCATGTGGTGGCGCTCCATATTCAAAGGCTTCCATCAAAAATCCGAATTGTTCTTTTGCTTCTGCTTCACTAAATCCTAAATGCTTAAACATTAATTGTTGTAAGGATTTATCGTGTATTCTTATACTTCCTCCACCTATCTCATTTCCGTTCATTACAAGGTCATAAGCATTGGCACGCACAGCTGCTGGGTCAGTATCTAGTTTTGCAATATCTTCTGGCTTTGGTGAAGTAAAAGGGTGGTGCATAGCATGGTATCTTTCAGTATCTTCATCCCATTCTAAAAGTGGGAAATCCAATACCCATAGTGGTGCAAATACCTCAGGATTTCTTAGTCCTAATTCTTCTGCTAAGTGCAACCTTAATGTTCCTAAAGCTTTTCTTGTTTTATCAATTCCACCAGCCATTATTAATAGTAGGTCACCATTTTCACAACCTGCTTTTTCTTTCCAAGCATTTCTAGCATCTTCATCAAAAAACTTATCTACTGTCGATTTTGATGTTCCGTCTTCATTGTATTTACAATAGATAAGCCCTGTTGCGCCCACTTGTGGTGTTTTTACAAAATTCACTAAAGCATCTAATTGTTTTCTTGTGTAGTTAACACATCCTTTTGCATTAATGGCAACAACAAGTTCTGCACTGTCAAACACCCCAAAATCTTTCCCTTGGCATACTTCATTCATTTCTACAAAAGCCATATCAAATCGGATATCTGGCTTGTCCGAACCATATAACTTCATGGCATCATCATAAGTCATTCTTGGGAATTCATTCAGCTCAACTCCTTTTACATCTTTCAGTAAATGGCGTGTTAATCCTTCAAATGTATTTAGGATATCCTCTTGTTCAATGAATGACATTTCACAGTCAATCTGAGTGAATTCTGGTTGTCTATCTGCTCTTAAATCTTCATCTCTAAAGCATTTTACAATTTGATAATATTTATCAATTCCACCTACCATAAGCAATTGCTTAAAAGTTTGTGGTGATTGTGGTAAAGCATAAAACTGCTTTTCATTCATACGAGATGGAACAACAAAATCTCTTGCTCCTTCAGGAGTTGATTTTATTAAGTAAGGCGTTTCTACTTCAATAAACCCTTGGTTGTCCAAGTAATTTCTTGTTGCTTTTGATACTTGATGCCTAAGCATTAAGTTCTCTTTTACAGGATTTCTTCTAATGTCTAGGTAACGATATTTCATTCTTATCTCGTCCCCACCATCAGTTTCGTTTTCTATAGTAAAAGGAGGTGTTTTTGCTTCATTTAGTATTGTTAATTCACTTATCTCAATCTCAATTTCTCCTGTTGGGATGTTCTTGTTTTTACTTTCTCTTTCAACAATTTTTCCTGTAATTTGAATCACAAACTCACGGCCAAGTTTTCTAGCTTCAGTACAAAGGTCAGCATTTACATCCATGTTGAATGCCAACTGTGTAATTCCGTATCTATCACGCAAATCCACAAAAGTCATCCCTCCTAAATCTCTTGTTTTTTGTACCCATCCGCTTAGGGTTACTTCTTGGTTAACATTTGTTATGTTTAATGTGCCGCAATTGTGTGTTCTTAACATCTTAATTTTATTAGGCTTCAAAATTACAAAACTAAAGTGTTAAATTTGCACTATGGAAATAAATCCTTTTGATGATACCTATTTTATGAAACAAGCCCTTTTGCAAGCAAAAGAAGCCTTGTTAAAAGATGAAGTGCCAGTAGGTGCAGTTATCGTTTGTGATAATCAGATTATTGCTCGAGCTCATAATTATACTGAAGCTTTGAATGATGTAACTGCCCATGCCGAAATGCAAGCTTTTACGTCTGCTGCTGATTATCTTGGTGGAAAATACCTGAATGAATGCACACTTTATGTTACCCTTGAACCTTGTGTAATGTGTGGTGGTGCCGCTTATTGGACACAATTAAAAAAAGTAGTGTATGGGGCAAAGGATGAAAAAAGAGGTTTTTCTTCTTTTTCAGAAAATATCTTACATCCTAAAACTAAAATTGAAAGTGGTTTACTACAAGAGGAGTGCTCAAAATTATTGTCCGATTTTTTTAAAAACAAAAGGTAAATAAGCGTATTTTTGCCAAAAATTAATTGTTATGAATTATCCAGAAGAAATGTGTGCGCCAATGCGTGAAGATTTAACTTCAGTAGGTTTTGTTGAATTAAAAACTCCTGAAGCAGTATCGGATTTATTAGATAAAAAAGAAGGAACTGTTTTAGTAATGGTGAATTCTGTGTGCGGTTGTGCAGCAGGTAATGCAAGGCCAGCTGTTAAAATGACAACTCAATTCGATAAAAAAGTAGATACCTTTGCTACTGTTTTTGCAGGGCAAGATATTGGTGCTGTTGCAAAAGCAAGAGAATATATGGCTCCATTTCCTCCTTCATCACCAGCTATTGCTGTGTTTAAGGATGGTAAATTAGTACACTGTATCGAGCGTCATCATATTGAGGGCCGTTCAGCTGAAATGATTGCTGATAATTTAAAAGATTGTTTCGATAACATCTGCTAAGCAAGCAAAACTCTGATTTCAAATCTTAAATATTACGGACAGCTTTTAAAATTCAAGCTATCAATTACGGTTGTCTTTTCAGCTACAATAGGTTATTTGCTGGGGGTGGATGTTTTTGATATCTCTACTTTTAGCTTATTGATTATTGGTGGTTTCTTAGTAACTGGTTCAGCTAATGGTTTCAATCAGGTTATTGAAAGAGAACATGATAAGTTGATGGAACGAACAGCTGTTCGCCCTTTGCCTTTAGGCAATTTATCGGCTACTCAAGCATTTATTTTTTCGCTTATTATTGGTGCTTTAGGTATTTTTGCCTTAAACCACATTAATCCTCAAGGAAGTTTCTTTGGTTTAATGTCAAAATCGGGGGCTTTTGGTTTGCTTTCCATGGTGTTGTATGTGTTGGCTTATACACCACTTAAGCGAATTTCACCTTTTGCAATTACAGTAGGGGCTGTCCCAGGTGCTATTCCATTTTTATTAGGTTTTGTTGCTGCCACTGATGATTTTGGTGTTGCAGCAGGAACGCTTTTTGCCATTCAATTCTTTTGGCAATATCCACACTTTATTGCTATTGCTTGGGTGCAGGATGGGGAGTATAAAAAGGCAGGTTTCAAAATGATGTTAGGAAGTGAAAAAGGAAAATACCCAGCTTTTATTGGGGTAATTACTTCAGTACTTATGACCTTTATTTCTGTTATTCCTTTCCTTTTTGAGATTCCATTATTATCTCTTTCGGTTTATGGTGCGGTTATTGTCTTTTTGTTAGGGGCTTGGTTTACTTCAAAAGCAGTTAAATTGTACCAAAACTGTGATGATATAACAGCACGAACTTTAATGTTAAGTTCTTTTGCATATTTGCCATTAATGCAAATAATCTATATGTTAGATAAATTTTTAATTCAATAAATATTATGAAAAAACAAGATTCCTTTTTTGTTCCATTAATTATTGCTTTGTCAATAATAATCCCAATAGCTGTTGCATTGTTAATGTTATTTCCTGATGTATTCCATATCGAATCAGAAAGCATTGATTTTAGTTCATTGCCATTTTTCCATGCTATTTTGAATGGATCAACAGCCGTATTATTATTTACTGGTTTTATCTTAATTAAGAATAAAAAGACACAATCTCATAAAGTGGCTATGCTATCAGCTTTTGTTCTGTCTTCAGTATTTTTATTGTCTTATGTAACTTCAAAATTGACAAATGCGCCAGTTCCTTTTGGTGGTGAGGGAATGATAAGATATGTTTATTTTTTCATTTTAGTATCTCATATTATTTTGTCTATTCCTGTTTTGCCTTTAGCTCTTTTTTCAATCTACAGAGGAATGACTGGGGAGATTGAGAAGCATAAATCCTTAGTAAAATGGACATTCCCAATCTGGATGTATGTAGCTATTACAGGTGTTATGGTTTATGTATTAATGTCTCCATATTACTAAAAATTGTATTCTTTCTTAGTGTATAAAGGAGGCTTTTTGCCTCCTTTTTTTACACCAATTTTTTCGTTTTATCATTCGTATATGGTTTGCCATAAAATTTGTATCTTGCGAGCTAATAAAAGAAATTAATTATTTAGATAATATGAAGAAAATATTACTTTTTACGAGCATTCTATTTTTTGCTTTTAGTATAGGCAGTGTAAAGGCACAAACAGTGAATGCGATTACCATTTCAGCTCCTATTACCTGTTATGGTGATCAAGCAACTGCTACAGTATGTCTTAATCAAACAACTCCTCCTAATCCTGTTTCTATTGTTTTACAATTTCAGAATGTTTTAGGATGGTGGGTTACTTGGGCAACTACAGCTCAAACGACAGGTTTATGTAGTAATTTTCCTAGCCTTATACCAGGTAATTATCAAATTCTAGTAGTTGACTCGACTTTATATAAGAGTACAACTCCACCTGGTCAAAACCCATTGTCTATTTTTGATTCTCAGACATTTACAGTTGTTGGAGTGCCACAATTAAGCGCTACAGCAACTCAATCAGCATTTAATTTATGTAATGGTGATTGTGATGCAAGTGAAAATATATCAATAATGGGAGGGACGCCACCTTATTCTATTACTATGAGTGGACAAACAGATATTTTAGGTTTGTTTTCAATTGATACTACCTATACCAATTTATGTGGGAATACTTATAATGCAACTATTGTTGATGTTAATGGTTGCTCAACTACTCCAGTGGCTACTTCTTTTGTGATTGCTGATCCACCAGCATTAGTTCCTAATGGCAGTATTAGTTCTAATTATAGTGGGCAAAATATTTCTTGTTTTGGGGCAACAGATGGTGAAATTACAGCCTCTATATCAGGAGGAACTTCTCCATATACTTATTCTATAGATGGAATAAATTTCGGTTCTAGTAATATCTTTTCAAATCTTTCAGCAGGGACTTACACTATTACTTATCAAGATGCAAATGGTTGTGACACATCAGAAGTGTTAATATTGACTAATCCTGCTGATTTATCAGGATCTCTTTCTATTACACAGCAAGTAAGCTGTAATAGTGTTGCTGATGGAAGCATTCAATTTGTAGTTAGTAATATCAATACAGGAACTCCTGGGTATCAATATTCTATTGATGGGGGAACTATTTTTCAAGGTTCAAATATATTTACTGGATTAGCAGGAGGACAAAATCATACAATTATTGTAGAAGATGTGAATGGCTGTCAGGCATCTGCATCTATATTTTTGCCAGAACCTTCAGTAATTACTTTTAGTGTTTCATCTGCTAACTTTAATGGATTTGGAGTAAGTTGTAATGGATCAACTGATGGACAGATAATTATTTTCTCTCCTTCAGGAGGTACGCCAAATTATGATTATTCTATCACTGGTGGAACTCCTTTTTCTTCAACAATGATACATAATGGGCTTGGTGCAGGAACTTATGTAGTTACTGTTAGGGATGCAAGCAGTTGTGTGAATGACACTACTATTATTATAACTGAACCTTTACCATTTACAATTAATGCAGCTGCTACTTCATCTTATAATGGTTCTGATGTTTCTTGCCCTACTGCTTGTGATGGTACGGTAGATGTTACTCAGCTTAATGGTGTTGGGTCAATTACTTATAATATGACCTCTTTCTTACCGCAAACTTCTACTTCATGGACTAATGTGTGTGGAGGTTTAAGTTTTGGAGCTTACACCATAAATGCAACTGATGCGAATGGATGTACAGCAAATACAGCAATTACATTAACTGAGCCTTTACCCTGGGTATATGCAGTTGATTCAGTAAAAGAAACTTGTAATTCAGCAAATGGACAAGCTTCTATTTCTGTTACACAAGGAGGTACAGGAGGACTTGCTTATTCATGGACTCCTACAGGTCAGATTAATTCTACTGCATCTAATCTTGTAACAGGAATTTACACTGTTACTGTTACTGACATTAACAGCTGTTCTTTTACAGAGGATATTTTTGTTGATGAGGCAGATATTACTTTAGATTTTGATAGTGTTCCTCCATGTAATGGAGGAAATGATGGGTCAGCAACTGTGAATCCTAACGGAACACCTCCTTATCAAATTACTTGGTTTAATGGAGATACCACTAATACTACAATAGGCTTAGCTCCAGGATTCTATTCTGTGACAGTTGTTGATGCAACTGGTTGTTTAGTTACTGATTCAGTTGAAGTGCCGGTAGGTGCTAATGTAGATGTAACACTTGATTCTTTAAATTCAATGTTAAATGTTGCTTGTTTTGGCTACCCTTCAAGTGGAGTAACGGTAAATGCAACTGGAGGAACGGGAGCAAATACTTATTTATACCATATTCCTAATACCTTCCCAATACCGCAAGCATCAAATACATTTAGTGGATTGTATGCAGGAACTTATCCTATTTATGCAACTGATGCAAATGGCTGTTCTGATAGTGTAGTTGTAACTATTTCTCAGCCAGATCAACTTATTTTCACTACTTTATTGGAAGATGTAAGTTGTAGTTTAGGGGCTGATGGAATGGTGTCAATTGATACTATTTATGGAGGAACAGCTCCTTATACTTACTTATGGAGTACAGGAGCAATAACTCCAATTATTTCAGGTTTAACAGCTGGAATGTATACAGTACAAACTACTGATGCTAACGGATGTTTGTCAAGCCCTACATCTGATACAATAATTATAAATGAACCACCTGCATTGCAAAGTTCTGTTACAGTTTTATCTCATTCTAATTGTGCAGGAGCTCAGACTTTAGCTACAGGAGAAATTAGTGTAAGTATTTCAGGTGGGACATCAGGGTACACTTATTTGTGGAGTACTGGAGCAGTTACACCTTCAATAAACTTATTGATGCCAGGAGTTTATACGGTAGTTGCAACTGATGCAAATGGCTGTACAATTTCCGATACTGCAGAAATATTATCAGGAACGAATCCTGACTTAGCAGTTGTAATTCAGAATGTAAGTTGTTTTGGAGCGAATGATGGAATGATGTTTACTTCAGCAACAGGAGGAACAACTCCTTACCAGTTTACTGCTGATGGAGGATCTAATTTTGTGCCTTCAGGGACACCATTCGGACCTTCAGGTCAAGCAGGTTACTTTATTACTGTGGTTGATAGTTTAGGGTGTACGGATAGTGATTCAGTATATGTAAGTGAACCAGATTTATTACAAGTAACTTCATTTAATATTCAAAATGTTAGCTGTTATGATAGCGCAAATGGAGAGTTGGAAGTAATATTTACAGGAGGGACTGCACCCTTTACTTATTTATGGGATAATGGACAAACTAATCAAACAGCAGTTAATCTTGTTCCAGGAAATTATTCGGTATTGATTACTGATACTAATAACTGTAATGATAATTCATTTATAGTTGCTATTACTCAGCCTGATAGCTTGTATATTTCTTCTTTAAGTTCAACTGAAGTATTGTGTAATGGAGATAGTACAGGATCAGCTACTGTTGTGGCTTCTGGTGGTACGTCAAACTATTCCTATGCTTGGAGTTCTGGAGCATTAACAGATGTGGCTTCAAATCTTTTTTCAGGAACATATTCAGTGACTGTTTCAGATATTAATGGGTGTAGTAGAAATTCAAGTATTGTGGTTACTGAGCCAAATGCTTTAAACACAACTTATATAAAAGATTCAGTTACTTGTATAGGTGGTTCTGATGGATGGGCTACTGCATTAGTAAGTGGAGGAGTTACTCCTTATAATTATCTTTGGGATAATGGAAGCATATTAGCTACAGCAAATAATTTGGCTGCTGGCTACCATACTGTAACTATCACGGATGCTAACGGCTGTATATTAATTGATTCAGTAAATATTTTAGAGCCTTCTTTCTCAATTACTATTGATTCTCTAATTATAAGTGAAATTACTTGTCATGATGCAGATAATGCTTCTATTACTGTTTTAGCAACAGGAGGGCAATTGCCTTATATGTACTCAACTAATAATGGATTTAATCAACAGTCAACTATTGGGTTTACTAATTTAGGGCCGAATACTTACATTATGTATGTTGAAGATGCAAGAGGTTGTGTGGATAGAGATACAGTTGAAATTGTTAACCCAGATTCTTTATATATTGATACCACTGTTTTCAGCCATGTACAATGTTATGGAATGAATAATGGATTTATACAAGCTATTAGTGCATTTGGCGGAACATCTCCATATGAGTATTCTGTAAACCTAGGAGCACATCATGCTAATATGGCTTACTTCAATGGCTATGGTCCAGGGACTTATACAGTTCAAGTATTTGATGTAAATAATTGTGCAGCTCAGGATATTATAATTATTACTGAACCAGATGAGTTAGATGTAACGATTACAACTTCTAATTGGAATTCATATCAAATAAAATGTAATGGAGATGCTTCAGGTTTTGCTGATATTACAGCAAGCGGAGGAATTGCTCCTTATCTAAAAACAGTATTAGATAATATTGGAGATACAGTTGTTTCTTCAATTAACTCAAATATAACAGGGCTTACGGCAGGGACATATACTTTTATAATAATGGACGCTAATGGTTGTACTTATACTGAAACTATTATTTACAATGAGCCAACAGTTATTACACATAATTTTATTGCAACTCATGTGAGTTGTGATGGATGGAGTAATGGTTCCTTAACTGATGTTGTTTCAGGTGGAGTAGGAACATCAACATCATATATTTATGCGTGGGATACAGGAGATAGTACTTACTCTCTTACTTCAATTCCTGTAGGCACTTATACTATGACAGTTATTGATAATAATAATTGTGTATCGGTTGATTCATATACAATAAATGATAATAATGCTTTAAATGTAACAGTTACTGCTACTCCAGTAAGTTGTTATGATTATTGTGATGGAATAATTAATACGAATGTTACTGGTGGTATGCCAAATGTAAACTCAAGTGGAGTGCCAGTATATGCTTATCAGTGGAATGATATTTTATCACAAACTACAGAAACGGCTATTGGTTTATGTGCTGATAACACAACTAATACTACAGATTATACTTGTGTTGTAACAGATGGGCAAGGATGTACAGATACTCTAAACTATACACTTACTCAACCAGACTCACTTAGTGTAATAGCTTCTATATTAACTGAAATTTCATGTAACCTTGATAATGATGGAAGATTAACAGCAACTGTAACAGGAGGAAATGGTGGAACTACATACTTATGGAATGATTGGACTTCTTGGAATGGAAATCCTGTCAATAATAATTTGTCAGTTGGAAGTTATGTAGTGGTTGCTAAAGACAATAATGGCTGTATGGATACTACTGAAATTTATTTAGCAGAACCTTCTGCTATGAGTGTTAGTGTAAATGAAACAGATGTAAATTGTTTTGGTAAAGATGATGGTAAGATTACAGCTAAAGCTTCTGGTGGTACAGTAATTGGAATTCAACAGTATATATATGATTGGACGAGTGGGCTGAATGAACAAGTAGTGATATCTACAGCTACAGGTTTATCTCCAGGTATTTATACAGTTACAGCTACTGATGATAATGGCTGTACAATTACTTCTGAAACAGTTTATATTACTCAACCAGCTAACCCTTTAAGTATTTTAGTTGATTCTACTGATGAAACTTGTGAGTTGAATGATGGTTCAGCGACGGCTTTTGTTCTTGGCGGTACAATGCCTTACACTTATACTTGGGATAATGGTAGTACAACTAACCCAATATCTAATTTATCCCC
>Ga0206677_10001221_pt1 | contig 23950 bp, 25 predicted proteins | sample M130m12015metaG_FD_155475 | JGI IMG/M metagenome (GOLD analysis project Ga0206677, IMG submission 155475) | Ammonia-oxidizing marine archaeal communities from Monterey Bay, California, United States - M1 30m 12015 | ecosystem: Environmental > Aquatic > Marine > Intertidal zone | place: USA...
CAGAGTACGGTGAGGAGTGTCGTTCTTTATTTATAACTAAGAAGGGATACAAGCTAGTAGGTTGTGATGCTAGTGGGTTAGAGTTAAGAATGCTTGCACATTACCTATCGACTTGGGATGGAGGAGAGTACTCTAAAGCTATACTTGAAGGAGACATACACTCTGTTAATCAGAAGGCAGCAGGGTTAAAGACTAGAGATCAAGCTAAGACATTCATCTATGGATTCCTTTACGGAGCAGGGGATGCAAAGATAGGTGAGATCGTAGAGGGTACAGCACAAGATGGGAGTAGATTAAAGAAGAAGTTCCTGTCTAACTTACCTGCGTTGAAGATACTTAAACAACTAATCCAAAAGAAAGCAGAACAGAACGGATGCTTAACAGGACTAGACGGTAGGATTCTACCGATAAGAAGTGAACACGCTGCACTCAATATGTTACTTCAATCTGCTGGTGCTGTACTAATGAAGGTAGCTTTAATTAAACTACACACCAAGCTTACTGACATTGGATGGCAACACGGAAGAGAGTATTCATTCGTAGGTAACATACACGATGAGTTCCAAGCTGAGGTTAAACCTGAGTTAGTAGAGACATACGGAGAGTTAGCTGTCAAAGCAATCCAGTCAGCAGGTAGAGAGTTAAAGATGAAGTGTCCTATGGATGGTGAATATAAAGTAGGAGAGTCATGGGCAGAGACACACTAAGATGAAAACAGAAACTTGTAATATCTGCAAAGAGACTATGCTTATAACGGAAATGATTACAGATAAAAAATCAAAAACAGGTTATGGGAAAAGATGTAAGAATTGCAGAAGAGACCAACAACGAAGACGCATCAAAGAAAACCCTGAGCATTACGAAGCTATATGGAGGAGGCAACATCTTAAAAATAGATACGGTATAACTCCCGAAGATTACGAAGACATGTTATCAGAGCAGAAAGGAAAGTGTGCTATATGTGATCGACAGGGACAAAGTCCAGGTAATAAAAGATTTTTAGATGTAGACCACTGTCATAAGACAGGGAAGATAAGAGGTCTGTTATGTAACAGATGTAATCAATCAATGGGTAAAGTTAAAGATGATATAGATTTGTTAAAGAAGTTCCTAGCTTACCTAATCGGATGGGAAAGAAGACATGACACTAGAGCTTGAACATGATTACTACTTGTCGCTTGCTAACTTGTATGATACAACTGATTTGAACATGCCTTCATCAAACGCACAAAGGATAGGAGCAATCGCAGAGTCGAGGTTTACAACAGAATGTTTAGAGAGAAACTTCGAACCTCATTTACCTACAACACCTATGCCTTGGGACTTCATTGTCACCTGCCCTGCTGGTACTTTAAAGGTGCAGATTAAATCAACAACCCATAAGTCATCAGCTAATAGTTATACAGTATCGACCAATTCAGGAGCAATAAACAAGGGAGCTATGTGTGAATCAATAGATGTAGTAGGATGCTACGTTATACCTGAGAAGACATGGTGGATGATACCAAGAAAAGAAGTGAACGCACTAACCTTAAAGGTAAGTATGTTACCACAAAGTAAATCAAAATATAAAAAATACCAAGAGAACTGGAGCATATTCTATGAGTAAAACAACCATACTAATTGACGCAGATGTGTTAGCATTTGAATCGTCAATCATAGCACAAGAAAATATACAATGGGAGGAAGAGCTTTGGACTGTACACGCAGACATGGCAGTAGCAAAGAGCAGAGTACTAGGAAGGATAGAACAATTCAAAGACTTACTCAAAGCTGATGAAGTAGTGTTAGCATTGAGTGACCGAGCGAACTTCAGAAGGAAACTATTCCCTGAGTACAAGTCTAACAGAAGGAAGTCAGTACTACCTATCATCTTAAAACCTATGAAGGAATGGATGATCAATGAACTAGACGCACAACTGTGGGCTAATGTAGAAGCTGATGATGTACTAAGTATCCTTGCTACTGAAAGACCTAACAGGTTAGACAAGCGTATCATCGTATCAATCGACAAGGACTTCAAGAGTGTACCAGGAATCTTCTATGATTATAACAGAGAAGAATACCATGAACCTACAGAAGAAGAAGCAGATAACTTCCACCTATTACAATCACTCATGGGAGATTCAACAGATGGATTCAGTGGTGCAAAGGGAGTAGGAGCTGTGACTGCTAAGAAGTGGTTGGATGAACACGGATACACTTGGGAATCTGTTGTCGCACTATACGCTAAGAAGGGACAAGACGAACAAGATGCTTTAATGAATGCTTGGATGGCAAGACTATTAAGAAAACAAGAATACAATAAGAAACAAAAACAAATAACAAAACTATGGACACCGAAGAACTACCAAACTCTGGAAAGAAAGAACATTATGCCACTGGTGCGGAGCGTGACGGGGCTACTGGACGGGGACGATTCAGCCTTATTCCTCCAATCGCCCTTCGATCCCTTGCCCTCAGATTTGAAGAAGGAGGAAAACTCTACGGAGACAACAACTGGCACAACGGATTCCCACTCAGTAGATTAATAGATAGCATGAGTAGACATCTGTTAGCACTTAGTGAAGGAGATGATTCAGAAGATCACGCAGGTGCTATACTGTGGAACGCCAGTGCTTTCCTGTGGACCGAGGATCAAATAACAAAAGGTAAGCTACCACAAGAACTAGATGATAGGAGTTATAATAAATGGACTGGAGACACGCAATAATGGAAGACGAACTAATGCCTCTTATAAGCGAGGCTATGATAAATAGGTTAGAGCAATTATATCCTGACAAATGTCCTGACTTGACGAACACGGAAAAAGATGTTTGGTTTAAGAGTGGTCAAGTATCTGTAATAAGATTCTTAAGACAAATTTATAACGATCAACTTCAACAAAACATTTTAACGAAAGACTAGATATGTGTATGTCAGCACCCGATATTCCACCACCACCACCACCTCCAGCTCCTCCTCCTCCACCTCCTCCTGTCGCTGAAGGGTCTAAGACTGTTAGACAAACACAGCCTAAGAAGAAGAAGGTAGGAGCACAAGCACAACTCAAGCGTTCTGCTAGACCTACACTAGGTGGATCAAATGGTGGTACTGGTGTTTATATGTCTTCTTAATAACAAATATAACTATATAATACTATGCTTCGCACACTCTCAAAAAAGACTTTGCTATCATCTGTCGTTGCGACAGGGGCTGGCAGTGAGTTCTCAGTAGAGCGTTCTAAGGGTTGGACCTTTGTGATCGCTTCTTCAGCTGTAACCACAGGAGGCACGGTAGACATTGAAGCCTACATCGGTGGTTCTTGGTTTGTTATACACAGTCAAGCTGTTACAGCTGATGGTTCTATCTTAGTAAGAGATGACCACGGACACTACGAACAGATCAGAGGAAATGTTTCAGCTAGGACTGACGGTACTTACAGCGTCTACGCTACAGGTACTACTGATTCTCTGTAAGCAATGTCTCTTACCTTTCCAACCGCTACTCTGAATCTTCCGAGTGGTTTAACTGTCATACCTAATGGATTCGTAAGACCTTCGTTTGGAACAACTTATGCATTTGATGAGGCAGCTACAGCAAGTACAACATTCCAAGCAGAGTATAACACAGAAGCTTATATACTAGCTGTAGTTTCTCCTGGTCTAGGACTAACTTACTTTGTTACTGACAAAGCTACACCTACTCTAGCTGTTTACGATGGAACTGACTGGCAATATTACGAGGGAGTATAATGAAAGAAACTGCACAAGGGCTATATCATAGCTTAGAGAATCAGCGTTGGTCATTCTTGGATAGAGGTCGTACCTCATCTGAGTTAACGATACCTTACATAATGCCACCCGATGGGCATAACTACGCTACTAAGTACTACACACCATATCAAGGAGTAGGAGCTAGAGGAGTTAACAACCTAGCATCTAAGTTATTGTTAGCACTGTTACCACCTAACGCTCCGTTCTTCCGTCTTGTTATTGACAGGTATGAATTAGATAAAGCAAAACAGGAGTTAGGACCAGAGGGAGGAGAGCAATTACGATCTGACTTAGAGAAAGCATTAGCAGATGTAGAACGAAGTGTATCTCAAGAAGTAGAAGTTGAAGCATTTAGAGTAGGAGTGTTTGAAGCGTTGAAGAATCTATTGGTCACAGGTAATACTTTATTGTACCTACCTGATGACGGAGGGATGAGAGTGTTTCGATTAGATCGTTACTGTGTGAAGAGAGACCCAATGGGTAACGTAACACACATAGCTATCAAAGAGACTGTTGCTCCGATGATGCTTCCTGAGTCTGTAAGAGAAGAGGTGTATCGTCAAGAGAAAGAGAATAGTTGTGACCTATATACCTCTGTTGTTAGAGAAGGAAATGAATTTGTAGTACAACAAGATGTAAAAGGTATAGTCATTGAAGAGTCAAAGGGTAGGTATCCTATCGAGAAGACTCCCTTCCTACCTCTTCGTTATACAAGGATAGACGGTGAAGACTACGGACGAGGATTTGTAGAGGAGTACATTGGTGATCTTAAATCTTTAGAGTCGTTAACAAAAGCGATAGTCGAAGGTAGTGCAGCAGCAGCTAAGGTATTGTTCATGGTTAATCCTAACGGTACAACCAGGGCTAAGACTTTATCTGAATCTCCTAACGGTGCAATTGTACAAGGTAGTGATGGAGATGTATCTGTTCTACAACTTAACAAGTTCAATGACTTCCGTACTGCACAAGGAGTAATGAATGGAATCAGTGACAGATTGTCTCAAGCCTTCTTACTTAACAGTGGTGTAGTCAGAGATGCAGAACGAGTAACAGCAGAGGAGATACGAATGTTATCTCAGGAGTTGGAAGCTGCACTTGGTGGTCTTTATTCCTTACTGTCACAAGAGTTTCAAATGCCTGTCGTTACTAGGTTAATGGCAAGGATGAGTAAAGAAGGAAGACTTCCTAAGTTACCTAAAGACATTGTTAAACCTACTATTGTTACTGGTGTTGAAGCACTAGGACGAGGTAATGATTTACAGAAGCTTGATCTATTCCTTGCAGGGGCTAATCAAATCGTTGGTCCTCAAGCAGTTGCACAATATGTTAATGTATCTGACTACTTCAAGAGAAGAGCGACAGCGTTAGGTATTGAGACTGAAGGACTAATTAAATCAGACGAAGAAATTCAACAAGCTATGCAGCAAGCCCAACAACAAGAGATGATGATGAAGTTGGGTGGACCTGCTGTAGCACCTGCTATCAATGCTGCACAAGAGCAGTACATGGCATCACAACAACCACAAGAAGAACAACAATAAGATGGCTAATAGAAAGAATTTAAAAGTGAGCAAGCTCCCTCCTATGCCTCCAAAAAGGAAAGCTCCTACAAATGTAAGCGAAGCGATAGAGCAGTATAAGATGAAAGCTTTTGGTTCTGATTCAGTGCCTCCTACTCCAGCTAAACTTGAAAAGAAAGTGAAAGAGATACGAGCAGTTTGGGCTAAGAGAGCTAAAGACGAAGCTACTGTTAAAAGACAAATGGCTAAGGATGAAGCAGAAGAGAAAGCTCGTCAAAAGAAACTAGCTGAAGCTAAGAAAAAGAAACCAGCTCCTAAGAAGAAGTCACCACCTAAGCGAAAACTTTCCATTAACAGACGAAAGTCTAGGATTAAGAAATAAAACATAAACACAGAAAGAGAGAGAGATATGGCAGAATTACACCGAGTAGAGATAAATGAGAAAGCACCACAGGAGATTGACCCTGAGTCAGAAGAAGCTGTTGAGGCAGTACCTGAAGAACAAACAGACAGACCTGAATGGTTACCTGAAAAGTTTAAGAACGCTGAAGACATGGCTAATGCCTATAGTGAGCTTGAGAAGAAGATGGGAGCAGGGGCTAACGAACAGGAACAAGAAGAAGTACAACAAGAAGAAGAGCAATCAACAGATGAACAAGATGACACTCAAAAGGAAGACAGTAATACTAACGATGTTATCGTGGAAGCTTCTAAAGAGTTCTTTGAGAATGACGGTGTTATATCTGAAGAGACCTATAAGAATCTTGCTGAAGCTGGGTTACCGAAAGAGTTAGTAGATAGCTACGCAGCTGGACAACAAGCACTACAACAAAGTGAAGAAGGTAATATCAAAGCAGCTGCTGATGGTAACTGGGATCAAATGGCAGAGTGGGCAGCTAATAACTTATCTCCTGAAGAGGTAAATACTTTCGATGATATCGTACAGAACGGTACAGTTGACCAAGCAAGACTGGCTACTAAAGGATTATATGCACAATACAAAGCAGAGAATGGAGTCAGTCCTAAACTTGTACAAGGTGCTGTAAGTGGTTCATCATCAATGCCTTTTAAATCTAACCAAGAACTTGCAAGAGCAATGTCTGATCCTCGATACAAGAGTGGTGATAAAAGTTATCACGAAGAGATTGACAGACGCATTGCAGCAAGTCAGAATTACCTATAATTTTATTTGGTTGGTTCATATATGAAGCCTTGGACTCCATCTTTTTTCTTGCCAGTGTTGGTTCTGGTTCTTTTGGGTGGATGTTCCAAGGCTTCTTTTTATCCGTTAATAGGTAGTGTAGGTGGAGCAACTGTTGGTAGTCTTGGTGGTCCTGGTCCTGCTGCTGGTGGTGCTGCCCTTGGATGGGGACTAGGAGAGGGTGCTAAGTTAATGGAGGAGAACAAAGGATTAGCCAACAAAGTTAAAGCTATATCCGAAGGAGATGTACAGGAACTTGTACAACAACAATTAGATGAGAAGATGGACGATGGCTTCTTTGATTCTATGTTAGATGAAGTATATGGTTTCTTGAAACTATGCCTAATGGGTGTAATACTTTGGAACATCATACCGATAATTTATACTAGATATGTACAGAAAAAATCTAACAATAATGATAAATCAATTAAAAAGACTAAGAAGAATTTATAACAACTTGAACAAGAAGGAGAAGGCTATTGTCTTGACTGTTCTATGTTTAAGTGGAATTATAATACTTAACTTACTTTAACAGACAATTAGTAGCACTAATGTCAAGACCCACTGCGGTGGACAATCTCGATCAAAGGTTCAAACGAAAGTCGCAAAACAAATACATAAACATTAATAACAAAATACATAAGGAGATAATATATCATGGCTAATGGAGATACATCCCCCTCACGTGTAGGACAAGTTAATAGTGCTGGTGACGTAGATGCTTTGTTTCTTAAAAAGTTCAGCGGAGAAATCTTGCAGACCTTTGAGGAGTCAAACATTTTCAAACCACTACATACTGTTCGCACAATCGAAAACGGTAAATCAGCTCAGTTCCCAGTAACTGGCGTAGCTTCCGCTGACTACCACACACCTGGCGAAAACATCGCTGACGGTGGAAACTCATACTTGAGCGACATCAAGAAAGCAGAGAAAGTAATCACCATCGATAAGATGTTACTTGCTTCTACCTTCTTGGCTAACATCGACGACGTAAAGAATCACTACGACATCCGCAGCGTTTACGCTAACGAATTGGGTAAGGCTCTTGCTAAACGTTTCGACGAAGCTATTGCTAAAGTATTCATCGCTTCTGCTCGTTCAGCTGCTGCTGTTACTGGTGGTAAAGTCGGAGGAATCCTCGACGTTTCTGCTAACGCAATGGGAGACGGAGCTGACTCAACTGATGATGCTGACAACACTGATCCAACAGGAGCAGAACTTGTTGCTGCTTTATTCACTGCTGCTCAGAAGCTCGACGAAAACGACGTACCTAGTGACGGACGTTTCTGCGTACTTCGTCCTCAAGAGTATTACAAGTTAATCACTGGCGGTGCTGGTGCGTTGGCTATCTCTACTTCGGCTGTCAATAAAGACGTTGGAGGAGTAGGAAGTATTGCTTCAGGATCGATTCCTCAAGTTGCAGGTATCACGATCTACAAAAGTAATCACATCCCTTCGACTGATTTATCAGCTGTTGTTACTGGAGACGGTGCTTCTAACAATGATGTCTTCGGTGCAAACGGAGCAGGTTACAATGGTAACTTCGTAAACACTTTAGGTGTTGTTGCTCACTCTGCTGCTGTCGGAACAGTTAAGCTTCTTGATCTTGCTACTGAAAGCGAGTATCAAATTGAGCGTCAAGGAACACTTTTTGTTGCTAAGTATGCTATGGGTCACGGAGTTCTCCGTCCTGAGTGTGCTATCGAATTACAGAAATAGTTCTCTCTTCGGTGTTGGGTGGTCTGTGATTCGTTCCGCACCCTCCACCGATATTTTTATTTATAAAGAAAAGCGATGGCACTGACTACTAAACTAGAAGCGGTAAACATAATGATCTCTGTAATAGGAGAGTCACCTGTTAATACTTTAAGTGGAACTAGTGTTCCTGTAACCGTTACACAGGCAGTCCATGCGTTAGAAGAAACCAGCAAAGCCCTCCAATCAGAAGGATGGCATTTCAACACAGAGTATGATTACCCACTTGTTCCTGATTCTGTTACAAGTAGGATTACTCTTCCTGTTAACACTTTAAAGGTAGACTTAGACCCTGAGATATACACGGACTCTGATCCTGTACAACGAGGTCTTAAACTATACGACAGGAAAAACCACAGGGATACTTGGACTAAAGACTTAAAGGCTATTATTACTTTTGAGTTAGACTTCGAAGAACTACCTGAACAATTTAGACATTACATTGCTGTTAAATCAGCTCGCATCTTTGCTGCTAGGTTCTTAGGTAGTCGAGAGATAGAAGGGTTTGCTTTAAGAGATGAGATCGAAGCGAAAGCTAGAGCTATCGAGAGTGACTCTGAGAATGCAGATAGAACTATCTTCGATAACTATAGCGTATTACGAGTACTTGATCGATAGAGATGCCACTGCTTAACACCAGTATTCCTAACCTTGCCCAAGGTGTATCACAACAGCCTGACAATTTAAGATACCCTGGACAGTGTGATGAACAAGTTAATGCTTGGTCAACTGTAGTAGAAGGTCTAGTAAAAAGACCTAACAGTAGGTTCTTATATGATACTGACTTAGGTGCTAATGTTAGCTCTGATTTATTTAGTCACTATGTAGATAGAGATGAACAGAATAAATATGTTATTACCTATGACTCTGTTAACGGATTAAAAGCAAGAGACTTAACTGTCGATAACATTAGTGATGGTGATATGAGTATTACTATTGAAGATGCTACTGCTGGTGCTTACGTAGCTGTTTCTCTTGCTGGTAATCCTCTTAAAGACCTTACAGCTTTAACTATAGCAGACTCTACCTTTATTGTTAACAAAACTAAGACGGTAGAAGCACTATCAGTGTTACAAGAACCTTTAGAAAAGGAAGCTTTAATCTTTGTTAAACTAGGAGACTACGAAAAGGGTTACAGTATTTTTATAGACGGAGAATTAGTTCCTGTTGATACTGCTTTACACAATTATCACGAATATGCTCATACATCAGGAGCATCTCCTTCCACTTACATCAGTGGACCTAGTACACACGGACTACACGCTGATACTGAGTTCATCGCTAAAGATTTAGAAACTTGTTTAAACACTAGGTTTCCTTCAGGTACTGTTAATGTGATGGATACAGTTTCAATTAGCTCTCCTAACGGAGGGTTGGGTTATCTTAAGCCTGTTAATCCTTATGTAACTGGTTACAAAGTAGAAGTAACTATCAATCAAACAGCAGGGTTATCAGGACCAGCACAGTCCGCAAAAGGAGAAGCTATTATAGATTCCAATGGTACGATAACTGGAGTTAATTTGACACACATCGGAGCTAATTTCGCATCGGCAGGTGTTATAGCATCCGCTGATTTACAAATTACTATTACAGAGTTAATAAAGAGCGTATACTTTGGAACGAGATGGTTTGATGTAAATGTTTTCGATAGTTATGTATCAAGGGTAACACTAGCTGCTAATACAGCTAATTGGGTATTTACGACAATTGCTAGTACTCCTTTTTCTATTGATCGTAAAGGAAGTGTAATCAAAGTAACGAACGCTTTAGACAAGGATTTTCAAATAAGAGTTACTGATGGACTGGCAGATCAAGGACTAGGTGTTATATATAAAGAAGTATCTAGCATTACAGACCTACCAGCTAATTGTTATAATGGTTTTAGAATCAAGATCATAGGCGATGCAGAGTTAGATCAAGATGATTACTATGTTAGTTTTAAGACTAAAGACAATGAAGACTTCGGGGAAGGTAGTTGGGTAGAAACAGCAGGGTGGACGCAAGACGGTTCTGCTACTGGTTCTAGTCAATATATTGATAATGCTTTAGACCAAGACACAATGCCTGTCCAACTATTTCCTGACCAAGCAACAGGTAAGATAACAAGCTTTACTTTAAAAGTTGTGGATTGGGCAGGTAGAAATTCAGGAGATGACAACAGTAACCCTCTTCCTTCCTTTAAAGGTACTAAGATCAATGACATCTTCTTCTTTAAGAACAGACTAGGATTCCTTACTAATGACTCAGTAGTGTTCTCAGAAGCAGATGAATACTTTAATTTCTTCAGGACCACAACACAATCGTTACTTGACTCTGCTCCTATAGATGTAGGAATATCACACACTAAGATAAGCTTACTTAAATACGCACAAGCGTTCCAAGAGAAGCTAATGTTATTCTCTGCGAAGACACAGTTTGTATTAAGAGGTGCAGACTTGTTAACACCTAAGACAGTTACGATCTCTCCAGTTACTGAGTACGATGTATCAGAAAGTATTAGACCGTTAGCATTGAGTAGTCACATATACTTTAACTTTAAAAGGAATAGCTTTGAAGGATTGTTAGAGTACACTGTTGATAACAACACAGAGACCTACGGAGCAGCTGAGATAACAGAACAAGTTAATAAGTACATCCCTTCTAACATCGTAAGGATGGAAGGTAGTTCATCAGAGAACATGATTATCATACAATCCGATAGCGACTATAAGAAGTTGTTTGTATATAAGTACTTTTGGCAAGGCAGAGAGAAGATACAGAGTTCCTGGATGTCCTTTACTTTTGCTAGAGAAGTCAGAGCTTTTAAGTTTATTGAATCTACTTTGCATATCATTACCACAGACAGTGACGGTACTTACTTAGAGAAGATACCAATGGAGAATGGATTAGCAGAAACAGGTAGAGACTATGCTTTATTGTTAGACGGTAGAATACAAAGCAGCAGTACTAATTATATACAAAGTATAAACTATACTAAGCTGAGTAGTACGACACCTCAAAGCTTTAACGGAACTAATCATACTGATGTTACTTACATGAGGTTTAGGAATAGCTTTTTGTTTAAAGAAGGCATGGCTATTTACTCTAAGAACGGAACAAGGAAAACAGTAACACGTCACTCTGTTAATGAGATCGAGATTTTAATTGACGGTAAGTTAGCTAATTATGTTAACTATAGCGGTTCACTTTATAAGTGTGTTGAAGGACATACCTCCTCCGCATCGATACTCCCTACAGATACTAACTATTGGCAACCTACTGTAGAAGTGGATTCAGCACCTGTATGGAGCGAGGAAGGTTACGAGTATTTAAGTGTGTATGATTACTTCATTGGATACGAGTACGATATGTTATACAGGTTCTCTAAGCAGAACTTAAAGCAACCTACAGAGAGAGGTGGACGATCTGCTTCTGATTATACTTATCAAACAATTCGTAACGGTAGTATTGAATACTCAGAGACAGGACACTTTAATGTGGAAGTCACACCTAAGTTCAGAGATACATACACTTACACCTACAACCCAAGTTTGTTAGCCTCTGTCAGTACCCTTAATAAATTCACACCTGAGACTGGATTCTTTAAGTTTGCTGTTCAAGCTCAACCTAATGATGCTACGATAGAGATTAAATCTTCTAGTGCTTTACCAGTGAAGTTACTATCTGCTGAGTTTGAATCAACAATCATATCAAGGAGTAGACGCTATGGAGGTTAAGATAGAGAAAGCACAAGCACTTGAAGACGCTCCTTTGTTATATGATGACTTACGAGAAGAGGACATGATGGAATGTATCGGTCTAATGCACCACCCTAGAGATGCTGTGTACGGATCGTTTGAATCAAGTAGTAAATGCTATAGCGTCAAGACTGATCAAGACGGATTGTTAGCTTGCTTCGGAGTGAGTCCTAGAGGGAACATCGGGATTTGTTGGTTGCTAGGTACGAGAAACTTTTATAAGATAAAGAAGAAGTTTGTTAAGGAATCACAGATGTGGATAGATGACTTGATGGGAGACTTCGACTACTTAACAAACTATATCATGGAAGCTAACACACTAAGTATGAGATGGTTAAAATGGTTGGGTGCTAGTTTTGAGGATTGCAATATCCCTGGTTATAAGTCATTTAAGATAGAGAGGAAATAATATGTGTTTACCATTAGCAGCAATAGGAGCAATAGCAGGTGTAGCAGGAGCAGGTGCAGGGTTTATAGGGCAAAGACAGCAAGCTAAAGCACAAGCAGCGTATCAAGCACAGTCAGCAGCAGCTGAACAGCAAAGAGCGTTACAGGAGCAGTCCTCTATCCGTATGCAACAAGCTCAACAACAAGAAGCTACTGCTAGGGAACTACAACAAGTTAGTAAGAAATCCCAAGAAGCGTTATCTAGGGCTAGAGTTTCAGCAGGGGAAGCAGGTGTTGCAGGTGCTAGTGTACAAGCTTTGATGGATGACTATACTAGACAGGAAGCAGGGTATAGAGCAGCAACTTTAAGACAACAAGAGTTAACAGGAGTAGGTACACAGCTGGGATTAGAACAAGCTGGATTAGCTTCTCAACAGAGACTTATAGGGATTCAACAACCTATTAATAGACCTAGTTTATTAGTGTCAGGATTACAAGCTGTTAGCGGTGGACTTAGTGGATATGCAGCAGGTCAAAGTATTAGCAGTAGGATGGGATCACCGTCTACTATAGATATAGGAGGAGGACAGGTTTCTAGGTATATGCCCAAGACAGATCAATATAGCATTCCTACACCAGGTTATTAATTATGGCAGAACGAGTACAAGTACAAGGGTTAGGTGACGCAGTTCCAGGTATTCAACCTACTATTCAACGAGCAGGTCAATACAGTGTAGGTCAGCGTAGAGCTGGTAGGAATAAGTTGATGGACCTTGCTGATGCTTTGTCACAGGTTAATCCTATCTTACAACAGTACGGTAATATTCGTAGGTTAGAACAAGAAAGAAAGAAGTCGTTAGAAGAAGCACTAGAAAAAGAAGGTTACAGAGCTTATCAAACTGCTCCAGCTACTATGGCTGTTGAGTTAGAAAAGACACAAGCTAAGATTAGAGCTGCAACAGAGCGAGGTGAAATACCTGACGAAGCTAATGTACCTAGAATTATGGGTGCTTTGAAAGCTAAATCAGAAGTGTTAGCTAATAGAGATTACAGGAACATATTAATGAACCCTGAACTGTTAGAGAGTACAACTGATCCTGTAAAAGTAGTACAACAACAAAGAGAAGAGTTTTTAAAAAGAACAGAGTTTGAATCACCTAGTGTTAGAGATCATGTATTTCAACATTTAGAAAAAGTAGAGAACGAATTTGTAAATAAAGTAGAAAGTAGGTTGGCTGCTTTTGAAGTAGAGGAAGGTAAACAGAATTGGTTGCTTACTGGTAAAGACTCTGTAAGCCAAGTTATAAACGGAGAGCTAGATGTAAATGATCCCATTATTAAGAACTGGATAAATAATCCAGCAGGGTTGTTTAAGGGGTCTAGGAAATACGCTTGGGATAACTTGATGAAGGAGGAGTTAAAGGAAGGGTTAACAAGTGGTGCAGTTAGTCCTACAAAAGCTGTTAAGTTCCTTGACAGTTTAAGAGAGTTAGATTTAGGTGGTGGAGTTAAATTTGCAGACGCTGAGACAGGCAATGCTATAAGTGACTTCTACGATGTGATTGAAAATCAAAGAGGTGTGTTAGAAAATAAAGCAGCACAGAAAGCTAATCTTGAGTTTGATTTATTAAATAACGGTCTTGTTGATTCGTTGCTAGAGTCATTAGGGGAAGGAAACAATGTATCGTCTGTTGACGCTAGAAATATAAGAGAGTCTTATTTATCTTCTTTACCCAAAGCAATCTCTAAAGAAAAAGCTATAGATACTTTTGATAAGATTCTCGGTAATGTTAATAAGCCAGGAAGCGATGCAACTAAATTAATTACAGGTAAACTAGATACTCTTATAGAGGAAGGACTTGAACTAGATGTAGCAGTTTCAGAAGTACAAAGCACGTTTGAAAGTGGAGGTATAACAGTTACGGATAGAAATAGATTGTTAAAAAAGATAGAGGACTCTAGGGACTTTGACAGGTTAATTTATAAGGCTGACTTTTACAGGAATATAATAACAGTAGATGAAGAATTAATAACAGGGTTTGTGAAAGAAAGAGCAGCTTTTAGTGGTGCGACTTATGAGGTAGGTTATTTCACTGAATTGGGAGCTGATAAGGGAGGTAAAAATGGTGTCTATGATTCTATTGTAGATAAAAAAACAACATTTGCTGCTAAATCTTTTGTTAACAGAAGATACAATGCTTATGAGTTATCGTTAAGAGAAGCTTTTGAAAGTAAATTTAAAAGGTACGAAAGTGATCCTTCATTTACTCCAGAGCAAGCACAAGAAAAATTAATAGAAGAATCTCAAGGAATAAGAGATCAAGTTTTTAAACAATGGGAGCGAGAATCGATTCTATTAGCTAACAGTACTTACGACTTAAATATCGTAGTGCAGCAGGAGGAATTTATCTCGCCTGGTGTTATGAAGAAACTTAAATAATTATTATGGCTAAAGAAGAAACAGAACTTGAGAACATAGAAAGCAAAGCACCTGCTCTTAGTCAGGAAGAATTTCAGTTACTAAGTGAAGACCAACCAATCACTCAAGAACAAAAGGCTAAAGGTATTGCAGAGTTTAAAGAACAAGCTAAACCTGTTTTTAAAGCAGCTGAAGAAAGTATGCTTGAGGGAGTTCGTACAGGACAACCTGTCAGAGCGGAAGAAATAACAGGGCAACAGCAACAAGAACCCAAGCAAAAGTACGAAGTACCTACTACTTTACCTGACCACGGTATTCGAGGTTTATATACTCCTGAAGAACAGATTTTAGATAGAGCAACTCAGATAACAGGTCTACCTCCTGAAAGCCCAGCTAATCACTATATAGCACAGGCATTAGCCAAAGGTGATCCTTTCAGTGCTGCTTCGATGGAAGCTGCTAAAGAAGAAACAATGAAGCTTGTTAGAGCTGGTATCATACCCAACCCTGACTACGAAGGTTTTGGTGGGTTTCTCAGTGAAGCTGTAGATGTTGCTGGTCCGATAGCAGTTGAAATAGGATTGCCTATGTTCACAGGTATCGTGTCATCTCCTTTGTTAATTTCTCCTGAACCCTTTTCAAAAGCAGGTTGGATAGGACTTCAAGCTTCTTCTTCTACCTTTGCTAATCTACTAGCTCAACAGATGCGTATATCTTCTGGAATGCAGAAAGATACATCGTATATGGAAGCAGCAGCAGCAGGGGCTTTTGGTTTAGTTCCAGGATTAAAGACAGGTAAAGATTTAAGTACTGCTGCTACAGTAGGTATAAGAGCTGCTGAAGGTGCTTTCATGGCTGGAGGGGAAGATTTAACTCGTCAAGGTCTACAGATTTTATTTGAAGAAAGAGAAGGTTTTAAACCTATGGAGACTCTCACTGCTGTTGGAGTGGGTGCTGGACTTGGATCAGGTTTAGGTAGGTTAGAAAAAGCTTTAGTATCTTACACTCCTAAGAAAGACCCCGCTGCTCCTATATTAAGGAAAGCACTACAAGATGAGTTAAAGGAAGTTAAGAAAGAATTACAAAGGACAGAGAAGCGTGGAGCTGTTAATGTAGAAGCTAGGGATAAGGTCAAGCAGATCGAAGATAAGATTAACGCTTTAAAGCCTGATGAGGAAAGAGTGTTACAACAAGCTATTGATAGTCTTGATGAAGCTGAACAGAAACAAGCACAAGAAGTAGCAGCAGCAGCTGAAGAGTTTCAACAAAGTGAAGCAGCTAAGATATTTAAAGAAGCGGATGAACCTACTGTAGCTGTTAAAGAACAAGAAGCACCTACCACTACTCAAAAACCACAAGAAGAAGTTAGTGTTGAAGCAAAGGAAATTGTAGATGACTTTATGTCTGGTGGTGGTACTCGTGATGTAGACCCTGAGACAGGTAAACTTAAAGATAGTGAAGACGAAGTAAAAGCTAGGTTGTTAACAAGCGACACTGAAAAGCAAAGACTTATCAACGCTGTTACTAGAGCTATTGATACTGACTTAAAGAATGTTAAAGGTGGAAGAGTAGGTAAACTACAATACTTAGCTAAGGTTCAACAAGAGTTAAACAGAAGGTTAGGTAAAGAAGCAGGTGATGAATTTGCTCTTGTCATGAAAGCTTCTCAAGTATCTGACAATGCCCAAGTAGCTGATGCTATCGATCAACTAGGAGTACACATGGCAGCTAACGGTGCTATCATGGTACAAGGTTTTGATGATGTATTGAAGTTCTTAGACGGTGCTGACTTAAATAATAAAGAAGTTCTCAACAATGCAATGGTAAGTATTCATAAGTTAATACCTGCTATGATGGGTTGGAAGAAAGCTGGTTCTGCTTCAGGTAGGTTATTACAATCAAGGAAGTACGAGAAAGACATCATTGAGATAAAACAGGAACACTTAAAAGAAAAGTTAGAAGGTAACTTAGTAAGCAGTCTAAAAGAAGCTAAAGATTTAAACCCTGAACAGCTTGAACAACAAATTAAAACATTTGGAGATATACAAGTAGTTAAGAAGCTATTACAAGCTGTTCAACAAGCTGAAGATATTTCTGAAGTCAAAGATATATTAATTAAACAACAAGAAGCTTTTCAAAGTAAATCAGCTAAAGCAGTTGCTAAGAAACTGTTAAACTCTCCTTATGAACCAGGTGAAGGGGGAAGTACTTACACTAAAGTTAGAGATGTTGCTTCTGATGTAGCTTACGCTAGTATGTTAAGTAGTCCAGTTACACCCGCTAAAGTTGCTATATCTAATAAGCTTATGTCTGGTTATAATGTACTAGCAGGAGCTGTAGGGGCTAAGTTTATGGCTACTGTACCTTGGTCGAGGAATGGATTAACAAGACAACAGTTTGAAGAAGCAGGGGCTTTTTGGTCTAAAGTATCAAGTTCATACGGTAATTTTTCGGAGATAGCTAATAAAGAAGCTTTAAGAGTTTTAAAAACAGGAGATGCAGATTTACAATCACACTTTGAAAGAATAGGTGAGTCAGCTCTTTCTATGGAGCGTACTGGTCTTACAGGTGCTTTTGGTCAAACCGTAGAGAATGTAGGTAGGTTTGTTGATATTCCTGGTAAAGTATTGGCAGCAGTAGATGTGCGTACAAGACTTAACATTGCACATTCTATGACTAGAGCTAAAGCTGAAATGGATTACATAGCAGCTAAAAAAGCAGGTGAGGATGTAGGTACTTTACAAGATTACTATGACAAGTTCGTAGCTAAAGTATTTAACGAGTCTAAAACAAAAATGCTCAACGAGGACCAAGTAAGAAGAAAAGCAGTCTTAATGGCAGAGCAAGAAGGTGTTAAAGCTGAAGACCTAGCATCTTATATTGATAACTTTGTTAAAGATAATTGGAATAAAAACACAAGTAGTTTCGTTGATTTTGTTAACAGGAACTTAAAGGAAGTTACTTTTACTGAGGAGATAGGTGAGTTTGCTGAAGCTGGTTGGAAACAAAGAGCAAAAGAAGGAGCACCGATATTGGGCGATCCTAATGTAATAGAAAGAGGAAGCAGACACATTGAATCTTTCTTAAAGACATATCCATTACTTCACGTTGTATTAAATCCTTTCATGCGTACTGGTCGTAATATAACTAGAGGAGCAATGGCTTCTACAAGTTCTCTTGTTTCAGTCGCTAATGCTACATCTAAAATCCCGGGAGTTAACAAACTTAAAATAGATAGGATAGCTGAGAGGTTGTGGAGTAAGACAGCTAAAGATTTAGCAAGTGATGATCCTATCGTAGTAGCTAGAGCAAAAGGGCAACAGATTGTAGGTGCTGGTGTTATATTAGCAGCTATAGGATTATCTGAAGGAGTTGAAGATGTATTTGAATTTGTAGGTACAGAAAGCCAAGATTGGAAAAAGAAGAAGAATATCAGAGCTGCGACAGGAATGCCTGAATATACTTTGAGAGTAGGTAAAGAAGGAGAAAAGGTTGCTATTAGTCTAGCTGCTTTAGAACCTTTAAACACCATCCTAAGTATTACAGCTGATATGAAGACTCTTAACAACGGTACTGTTGCACAAAGAGAAGAAGCTAGAGGTTTAATGGAAGCAGCTGCTTTAGCTATTACAAATAACATAGCAAACAAGTCTTACTATAAAAACTTAGGAGATGCTATTAAACTTGTAACACAAGCTACAGATAGTTCCGAAGCAACTAGCAGAGAGTCTTTTAAGTTGTTGAAGAGTCTAGGAAGTACTTTTGTTCCTTCCGCTGCCAATACATTAAACTATATGTCTGATGATATCATCCGCGAGAACAATACATTATTGCAAGTCATAGCGAGAAGAATGAACGGTCTTTCTAAGCTTGTACCTCCGATGCGTGATATATTTGGAGATGTACAGACAAGAGGATTTAAGCAAAGGAAGATAGGAGGTTTGGCTTTGTTGTCTCCCTTTGGTGTGTTTACTCAGAAAGGTTCTGTAGATAAGTATGTAGACATTGACGCTGAGACTGAATTTAGAACTCTTAACATTCCTAAGATAACAAAAGCTAGTGTAAGAAAAGAAATTGCTAAAGACGGTAGAACAAAAATAACACCTGAAGTTTTAGAAGATGCGTATCAAGCTAAGATAAGTGAAGCTGCTGCTGCTGTTATAGTAGAACTAGGAGGTACACACCACTTCAACGGAGGCACTTCTAAATGGGAAGGTATGGACTTAGAGGAAATCATACATCCTGAGACACAACAAAATGCTTTTGATAGATGGCAAGAATTAACCACTCAAGTTAAACTTAACCCAATAACTGGAAACTCTTCTAAAACAGGTAAAACTTTAAAAGAGATGATTGTTGCTGTTTCTAGTCAAACGGACTTTAAGAAAAGGGTAGCACCTAAAGGAGCTTTGCCTGAAAGGTTTGAACAAGAAGATAAGAGACTTGATGCTATACGATCTATTTTTAAAGGTTACAGAGACAATGCGAGATACCAACTCCTAGAAGAGTATCCGATACTTATGGAAGACATAGAAGCTAGAGGAGAGTTACAAGAGCAATTAAGCAAACCTGCCGATACCCTAGAAGAACAAAGAGAATTAGAAAAGGCTTTACCTGGTACTGAGTTCCCTTTGGAGAGTTATAAGAAGACACAGCGTCCTTCTTTATTAGAAGAAAGATTACTGCCTTTCAGAAACTAGCTTGAACTTTTATCACAAACAAACTAATAATAGATTACCATGGCTAATACATACGTAGACTACACAGTTGGAGCAAGTCAGACGGACTTTGCATTCTCCTTTCCTTATCTTGATGACACTCATGTAGTTGTACAGCTAGACGATTCAACAGTTGATTCTCCAGGAGGTAAGTTTTATACTGTTTCTACAGGAGATTATTCTATTATCACATCCCCTTCTGCTCTTATTAGGTTCACTACTGCTCCTGAAACTGGTGCTAGGATAAGAATCAAAAGAGATAGTGCATCTGATACTGCTCTTGTAGACTTTGAGAATGGTAGTGTACTTACTGAAGTAGAACTAGATCGTGCTTACTTACATAACTTATATCTGAGCGAAGAGATTGAAGAGGGTAGTGGTAAGAACACGATGACTAAAGACCCTGTTGATGGGAACTACGATGCTGATTTATCCAAGATTAAAAACCTTGCTGATCCTACAAACCCACAAGATGCAGTAACTAAGAACTACGCTGATACTACTTTTGTTGATGTTGCTGGTGACACGATGACTGGTAACTTGGACATGGGTTCTAATAAGGTTACTTCTTCTGCTGTTCCTGGTACTGGTAATGATCTTACTAACAAGACTTATGTAGACGGTCAAGACGCACTGCAAGTTACTAAAGCAGGTGACAATATGACAGGTGACTTAGCTATGGGTGGTAACATGGTCAGTGGTTTAGGTGCTCCTATTAGTAGTGATCACTCTGCTCGTAAGGGTTATGTAGACCAACAAGACGCTCTTCAAGTTACCAAGGCAGGAGATTCAATGTCAGGTACTTTGGCTATGGGTGTTAATAAAGTAACTTCTGCTGCTGTTCCTACTGTTGGTACTGATTTAACTAATAAGACTTATGTTGATAGTGTTGATATTTTAAAGGTAAACAAAAGCGGAGACACGATGAGTGGTACGCTGGACATGGGAACTAATAAAATAGCGAATGTTCTTGATCCTTTAAATGCTCAGGAAGCTGCTACTAAAAAATATGTGGATGATACTATCACTACATCTTTTGCCACAGGGACTCCACCTCCAGCCAATCAGATAGGTACAAATACTATTACTGATTCTGCAATCACAACAGAGAAGATCAATAACTCCTCTATCACAACAGAGAAGATTAACGATGGGGCTATCACTGCTGACAAGCTTGCTAACACTGCTGTTACTCCAGGAGCTTATACTGCTACTAATTTAACAGTAGATGCACAAGGAAGGATTACAGCTGCTGCGAACGGTAGTCCTTCTCCTACGGCTGCTGAGGTTAAGACCTTATATGAAAGCAACGCGAACACTAATGAGTATGATGATACTGAACAAACGAAGTTGGCAGGTATTGCAGCAGGTGCAACCGTTAATGATACAGACTCTAACTTAAAGAACAGGGCTAATCACACAGGTACTCAACTTGCTTCTACTATATCGGACTTTGACACGGAGGTTTCTAATAACTCTTCTGTTGCAGCTAATACGGCAAAAGTAGGACTAAACGGACCAGTACAAAACGATTCTGTCATTGGACCAAATACTAATGATGTTGTTTATGGAGATGCTAGTACTTTTGAAAATGCAGGTTCAGGCACTATTAATAGCACTATGTTTGGACGCTCTGCTGGTCAATGTATCGACGCAAGTTCGGGATTAGCTAATAGGAATACAGCATTAGGGCAGTCGGCTTTAGGGTTGATTTCTTATACTCAACCTACTCCTAATGCAATTGACGGTAATACTGCTGTAGGGGGTTTATCTTTAGTTAATTGCACAGGAAGTTTTAATACTGTTGTAGGTTCAAGTTCAGCTTATTCTGGTGGTAGTGCTTATGCACATTCAAACACTACAGTTTTAGGTTCTGGTACTACAGCCACTGGAGATAATCAAGTAGTATTAGGCGACACAAGCGTTACAACTTTAAAATGTAATGTCACAAGTATTACTTCACTGTCTGATGAAAGAACAAAAGAGAATATTGAAGATAGTACTTTAGGTTTAGAGTTTATCAATGAACTTAAAACAAAAACTTTTAACAAGAAAAACCCTGCTGACTGGGAGGAAGGTATCTTAGAAGAACGTTATCAAGACAAGAACAGCGAGGAGTATAAGAGACCTTCAGATAACCCAGCTACTTATACAGGTTTAATTGCACAAGAAGTTAAAGGTGTGCTGGATAAATTAAACATAGGTGAATGGGATGGTTGGGATGAAGAACCTAACGGAGTACAAAGACTAGGTTACGGTGCTCTTGTCATGCCTTTAATTAAAGCTGTTCAAGAACTCTCTGCACAAGTAGAAGATTTAAAAAGTAAAATCTAATGACTGAACAACTCTCACACTTTCTCGACACTGCTCTAGCTGTTATTCTAGGTGTCATTGGTTGGATGATTAAGAAGCTGACTGATCGACTAGACAACGATGAAAAAAGGTTAACAAGTATTGAAGTAGAACTTGCTACTCAAAGAGAACGAGACACTGCTGTGGAGAATAGAATGAGTGGTCTTGAAACTACTGTTAAAGAGATCAACGGTAAACTAGATAGAATGATGGAGATATTAATTAAACGATGAAAAAAGGATTATACGCAAACATTAACAGAAGAAGGAAGCTAGGCATTAGTCGTAGCAAAAAGAAGTCTACAATATCACCTAACTCTTACGCTAATATGAAGAGTGGGTTTAAAAAGTGAGAAGTGTATCTATATCTTTAAGAGCTTCTGATAAATCAGCTAAAGGTGGTCTTAGTGAGTCAGGAAGGAATCGGATCAACAAGGCTACAGGTTCTAACTTAAAAGCCCCTCAGCCTGGTGGTGGTCCTAGGAAGCGTAGCTTCTGTGCTCGTATGAGTGGTAACAAAGGACCTATGAAAGACTCTAAAGGTAAACCCACTAGAAAAGCCTTAGCTCTTAGACGTTGGAAGTGTTAGATGCCTAGAAGACCTGTAGTTCGTGTTCACCCTCTTACTTTTCAAAGTAGGACTATCGCTGCGTCTGCTGGTGCGGTAGCTACGGACAACAAAGAAAAAGCAGATACTTTAGAATCACAAGTAGAATCCTTAGAGAATGAACCTTTCTTTGCCATCCTTGATGGTGGTGCTCCAGTAATGGAGGAAACTGATATATTTGACGGAGGATTAATTGATGCCTAACTTTACGAAACGAATACAACTTAGAAGAGGAGAATCCTCTTTATGGGAATCCACTAACCCTGTTTTATTAGCAGGTGAATTTGGGATTGACTTAACTAACAAGCGTGTCAAATTGGGTGACGGTGTCACTACTTGGAACAGTCTTACCTATCTTGGACCAGTACAGACTGTTGCAGGGAGAACTGGAAATATCATTCTTCAAAACGATGATGTGTTTGGTTCTGCTTCTCAAGTTAGCTTACACTCAGTAGAAACAGACCTAAGTAATCTTCGTGGCGAATTAGGAGACATGGATGATTATACGTCAGGATTAACCAACTAAAATGAATATAAATAATGAGCGTATGGTATCAAATGGGACAAGCAGTAAGAAACGTTTTAACAACTCTATCAAACAAAGCGATATTAGACACAGAGAGTAACATCCAAGCTAGGACTGGTGATGAACTAGGAGCGATGGCTTTTGCTACAGATACAAGTAAACTCTATGTTTATACAAGTAGTGGATGGGTACACGCTCAATAACTTTGACACTTTTTAAATTATAACTTAAAACTAAATACACAATGGCAAACATTCTACAACAGATCGGTACAGTAGTTAAAAGCAAGCTTGATGATAAAGTCGATAAGACTGATGCAACAGGTGACTTTATTAAGGCTGTACTAGGAATAGACACTGACACAACAACACCAACAGTTGCACTTGAATCCGATATAACTACAAGGACAGGAGATGCTAACGGCACTTTGTTCTTTGGTTCTGACTCCGCTGACTTCTATGTCTATAACGGAGGAACTTGGTATCAATTCAACAACTCTTAAAACAATATAATATGAGCGATATAGCATTAATTAATGACTCCCAGCAATCTGCGATTGTAAGTAATGGGATAGGTAAGAATGGAGAGATATACATGAAGGCAGCTGGCAGTACGGACGCTGGTGCTCTTGTTGTATATGACGCAGGTAATTGGAGGAAGTTTGAACATGAAGCTAGTTCTTCCTTTAGTAATGCATACAGTGTAGATTTTGATGGCACTAATGACTACATCCAACTGCCCAATGGCGTTCTAACTGCACTTTCAGGTACTGCCTACACGATAAGTGCGTGGTACAATTTAGATATAGTAGGGTATTATCAAATGATTTTTACTGCTAGTAGTAATTTGCAAGTATACTTTAGACCTAGAACCCCACAGGTAGGACTAGAACTTTGGGTTAATGGATCGAGTCGGATAATTCAAAACACTCCATATAGTAGTGTGGGTTCATGGGTTCACGGTTGTATTTCAGT